>JGI10211J34971_10001907_pt1 | contig 17158 bp, 13 predicted proteins | sample Etolagsediment_FD_34971 | JGI IMG/M metagenome (IMG submission 34971) | reverse complement strand
AGCAGACGCTTCCCCTGCCACGACTCGTCCGAACCGTGGCCTCACCGGCCGCGGCGTAGGCGGCGGGATAGGTGTTCGCGACCGATTGGGGGCCATGCCAACGGACCGTGTTGCCGAGGCCCGATCAACGCTCCGTGGCTCTGTCAGTGATGCGCGCCACGAATGCCGCCGGGCTGAGAACTTCCTGCGACAGCGTTCCCTCCGGGAAGTGCCGACGATTGCCCGTGACCACCGGACATCCGGCCGCAGAAGCGCACTGCGCGAAGGGCAGGTCATCAGGGCCTGGTAGCGATGTGGGTGGGCAAGCCGGCGGGACCGTTGCCCAGGTGGCCTGTGAGAGTATCCTGTCCAAGACCAAATCGACCTCCTCAGCAGGAAGCTTGAAACGAGGCCGCTTCAATACGGAGCGATACTCAGCGGCGATTCGGTCATCGACCACCGCGAGCACTGATCCCTGTCGGAGCCACTCCACGATACGACCCGGTGGGCCATGAGGAGAGAGAAAACCGGACACCAGAACGTTGGTGTCGAATACGGCGGCAGGCTCAGGCACGGCTCTGGTTCCTCTCGGCCCGGTCCGAAGCGATGACGGCATCGATGTCCTCAATCGACATGCGGTCCGTTCCGGCCTCAGTCGCGGCACGCCGGATCGCTTCGAGCGCAAGCCTGCTGCGTACTTCGCGATACGCCCGTAGCGGCACCTCCGGGTCTTCGTCCGGATTGAGCTCAAGCAGGAGCGCCATCGGTCGGCCGTTGTTCGTCACCAATAGCTCGTGTTTCCGTGTGAGTTGCTCGCGCAGACGACGGGGCGACTTCATGGCATTGACAGGTACGAGTTCCATAGCAGGTCCCATCCAGTTCTCGGCTTTGGCGGGGTGCGGCTTAGTTATCCAAATATAGCACCTGATAAAGCCCCTAACATAGCCCATTGTTTAGTGATACAGGGCCATTTCGTTCTCAGCGGATCCGCTGCCGTCCTGGGAACGCCGAGGTCCACCTCGGCAGCTTTCTGAAGCCGAGCTGGGGCTCGGCGTTCCCGGGAGAGCTCCCGCTGGGTCACATTTGGCCATGAGGCGTCGGCTCGCCACAAGGTGCTTCATCTACATGCATTACGTCTCAGAACAAAGCCGCCCTGTTTAGTGATGCTCTGTGCTCAGCTCCTGAGCGTCTGGGCTCCTCCCGCTGTCCACCCCCTGCTCGGACGATGAGTTTGGCGCTCCTGGTGAAGCCGGCATCCAGCCCGGTTGATGTGGTTCTTGCGCACATGCTATCCCTGCGCTACCTTCTCCCGCACAGTCGTGGTCGAGCTCGCGAGAATTCCAACGGAGAGAACATGACGAGAGTCATGCTTACCACAGCCATCTGTGCCGTCCTGACGTCAACCAGAAAGAGAATGCCACGTGCAAAGACGGTTTACTCGTCATCGAGGGGCGAAAAGAACAGGTAAAGAGCCCTCGCTACGAGGCAGGCTCCGGTGACTGGAAGAGGAGCCGGGAATACGCGGAGTGCACGTCGGCATCACTGAACACATGGGGCAGGATATCGTGGACGCTGCCAGAGAAGATCATCGTGGTACGGGCGCGCCTGACGATCGATGACGGCTACTTTCCGGCCTTCTGGACGACCGGCCCGGGTGAGTGGCCTTACGGCGGTGAAGTCGACCTGATGGAGTACTACAAGGGACGAGTTCTTGCGAACTTCGCATGGGGCAACGGCACACGCTGGGGCGCGAGGCGGAATGTGTTCAACAACCCGAATCATGGCGACAAGACCCCGTGGAAGAAGAAGTTCCACGTCTGGAAACTGGTGGGCTCCGACACCAAGACGCAAATTCTTCTCGACGACGAGTTGATGAATGAGGTGTCCCACGACACCGCCAGGGACCCACAGACCGAATGGTCCAAGGTCGTGCATCCGTTCAAGCAGGGGCATTCCCTGATCCTGAACCTCGCGATCGGCGGCCCTGGCGGGGATCCGCCCAAAGCCACCTGGCCGCTTGTCTACGAAGTGGACTACGCACGGGTGTATCAGAAGGAGTGAGACGACGGCCCGTTGGGCGTCTATTTCTCCTTGATCCGGATGTTGCGCCAGCGCGTGGGGGCGCCCTCGCTCTGGAAGGCGATGGGGCCTTCGGTGAGTTCGCAGTCGGAGACGGTGGAAACCACGGTGCCGTTGAGCTTGATCGTCATGTCGCCGCCATTGACCTCGATCTCGATGGCGTTCCACTGGCCGACAGGCTTGATGGCCTTGGCGAAGGCTTCCTTGTCGTACGTGCGTCCGCACTTCAAGCTCCGGGGTATCGGCAGTATGAGGCCGGTTTGCCGGTGCATGCCCTGAATCTCGACACTCCGCGGCCACACATTCAGCGCGTTCTTGTCTGCAACGTGGATCAGAACGCCGCTATTGCCCCGGAACTTGGCATCGTCTTCCAGTTTCTCGGGTCGCTCGAACATCAACTCGAGCTGCAGCGTGAACTTGCTGTAGACCTTTTCTGAATAGACGTAGCCGGACGGTTTGCCCGTGCAGGTCATGACGCCGTCCTTGATGGCGTAGGTGCCGTCGTTGTCATTGCCCTCTTTGGTGAGGTGGAACGCCCAGCCGGTGAAGTCCTTGTCGAGTAGGTTCGTCCAGCCTTCCCCGGCAGCATCTTGCGCTACCAGTCGATGTGTCCCCGACAGCATTCCAACCAAGGCCATTCCGAACACGATTCGTGTGGTGATCCTCATGTCATCTCTCCTGGCGTTGAACTGTTAGGACGACCGGGGTCAGGTCCCGGCAACTGATGTGACCCACTGTAGCGCGCTCACGCGGCTGTGCCACTCACAGCGCCGACCGAGCGATTCGGTCGCGGTACAGGTCGCCGTGTCTCAGGATGGTGGTGACAGCGTCGCCAAACGACAGGTTCCCCGGTTGCCCCCTGGTGCGTGTTGTGCCGGCCGGCAATTGGTGACGCGGGTCGGGTCATCGGAGGGCAGTGCGGACTCCGCAGTCCGGCGTCGTTTCTGGGCAGGATCGTGTCCGTCCGGCAGGTAGTAGCCGTTGCCGACACTGTCGATCAGCCAGAACGGCTCCCCATCGTCAATGCGCATTGCTACTGGGAACATGCCTTCCTGATACGCGCAAACGGACACCTGAAACCTGTTCCTTCTCTCCGCCGGCAGATGGTGCTGCAGCAGTGTCGTCACAGCGCGGTGTCGGGGGTCGGCGCTGCGGATTCCGCTGCCGAGACAGACAATCCGGTCGTCGAAGCGGAACACCGACTTGCGGGCGCGGAAGCTGGTGTCGATCATGGACGCTTCGATGCGGCGACGGTATTCCTTCTCGCCCAGCCAGTACTTGACCGGGCCGATCCGGGTGGGATCGATCTCGTGCAGCTCGTCTTCGCGCAGTTTCATCCCGAACACGCCGTTGCCACCGAGATGGGTGCCGACCGCAAACGTCTCGCGCGTCATCCATTCCTCGATCGGGATCGTAGAAGTCGTGGACAGACACAATTCTGCGCAGGCGTTCCAGCAGGGGTCGCCAACGGTTGCTCTCTCTCAACGGTCCCTTCATCAGCCAGACGGGATACGTAAAGGCCGTTCGCAGCCCGTATCCTGCGCCGTGGCCCTGCTCGATGCAGAGGTCGGCGTACTCGTAGAACACCCCGAGGAGCTCGGTCTGCACATCAGCTTGCCCTGCCGATCGGCAATAGGCGACGGCAACCCGCTCGGCGTCTTGCCAGAACGTACTCGGACGACCGACGTCGCCGCTGATTGCGGAGTCCGCACGTGCGAAGCCACGGGCAGCATGCCGCCTGCGGAGATCGCGGAGATCCTGCGCTGTGACAGGTTGCGGGGACGGACCATCGTTCCACGGGAGCGCCTCTCTGCGTATACGATCGACGACGGTGACCTGGTTGGTCGTCAGCTCGGCGGGCAAGTCGATGTGGATCTCCGGCGACTCGGCTGCCTCGTCTTCGGTCCACCGTCCTTTGACAAAGTCATCGTGGACGATGGCGCTCTCCAACGGGCGCACCCACGGCAGATGCCGAGTCGGCCTGACGAAGCGCACGTCCATCTCCTGTCGCGGCGAGAAATCGTCGAACCAGAGCGTTCCACGCGGGGTGCCCTCCGGGGCAACGATGCGGAGCGTGTTGGCACTTTCCTGATCGGGAAAGCCACCCAGCGGCTGGATGTCGCGACCGTACATCGCCTGGCACGGACGCCAGCCGGCGGAATTGAGTCTCATCCAGAAGCGACAGTCCACCTTGGCACCGTCGCCGATCTCGAAGCACAGCAAGCTGTCGACAGCTGTCCCGTTGCATATCCGGAGCGAGAACGTGCTCAGCTGAGTGAACGTGACCCACTCGTACACGATCCGGTCGGGGCTCTCGCCCGTGAGGTGCTTGAAGGCGTCTTCGTGTCGGTATGTCAGGACGGCTCCAGGGCGCGTCCAGTCCCACCGCAGGCACGATCTGCCGCTCCTGAATCGGTCGTCCGCGATGGACAACCGTCCCCCGGCGGAAGCGGCGAATTCCCGCGGCACGTCGTCTTCGAACCGGTAGACCGGGAAGCTCTCCACGTGGATCTCAAACGGCGCAGCCATGGCAACGTACCTCCAGAGGGTCACGCCAACACGACGGCCGCAACACGTTCGGCACAGACCTCGACGCCGGCGGGGGACAGGTGGACGTTGTCGTCGCAGATCAGCTCCATGACCGCGGCCGAAACCGGCGTGAACAGATCGTTGATCTCCACGTCCATGGCAGACAGCTCGGCCGTTACACAGGCATTGTAGGCCACGATGTCTTCGGTCCTGCGACCGTTGCGTTCGGCTGCCTCGAACTGGCCGGGTCGCACAGGCGTGGTGGTGGCGAACACGAGTCGCTTCCCTTTGGACTGCAGGATCGTGGCGATCCGCTTCTGGAGCTCGACGTACGCAAGCAGCGGCGTATGGATGCGTCCATCGGGCATGTAGCACGTGTCCCACTGCCCGTTGTTCCAGTGGATAACGTCGTAGTCATCGTCCGCCGCCCACACGCCCACGTTGAACAGCGTGTAGGCGGAGAACCGGCAGTTCTCTCCAGGCGAATGGACGTCCGCCTTGCCCTCCAGCAGTTCGCGTACGCGGGGCTCGTACCCCATCCGGATCGAGTCACCGATCAGCATTGTCTTCTTCATCTCAGGCTTCCTCGATTGCGAGTTGCGTCGGCGGGGACTAACACCCGTGCAACGTCAGCTCCATGACGGCGACGGCGGGGTGGAGGCCACCTTCGGGTCTGCGGAATGAGCGTTGGTCGTCGAGAACCACGAGCGTTTCGCCTGTTTCCAAGACGCTGCCGTGGGCGATCGGGCACAGCTCCGCGGGCAGCGACAACGTGCCATTTTGCCAGTCCACGACATGGGCGTAGACGATCTGTCTGCCGTTCTCGCCCCGGCCGGTGAGGTAACCCCAGTCCGGCTTGGGAACACCGTCGAGCGGTGTCGCGCCGTAGATGGCTTCGCCGTGCACGGCCAGCCAGGCACCGATTTCGCGCAAGCGGCGGATCGAGGGAGCGGGGATGGTGCCGTCGGCGCGCGGACCGATGTTGAGCAGGTAGTTTCCGCCGTACGAGGCGTTGGCGGCCAGTAGCTGGATCAGTTTGCCGCTCGACTTCCAGTTGAAGTCCCGGGCGTGCCAGGCCCACGTGTGGTTCATGGTCGCGGGCGTCTGCCAGGGACGACCGAGATTGCGCTCGGGGTGTTGGTTGTCGCCGGCGGACAGATAGTCCACGCGGTCGCCGGGATCGTGAGCGCAGAGTCGTCCGTTGATCAGACAGGACGGACGCAAGCCGCGGATCAGGTCGATCATCTCGTCGCGGCGCGGCGGCGTGATTTGCCCTTCGGCCGTGTTGCCCCACGTGTCGAACCAGAGCATGTCCGGCTCGTAACGTTCGAGCAACTCGCGCACCTGCGGCAAGGACTTCTGCTGCCAGTATGCCTCGAATTCGTCGTCGGTCGGCTGTCCCATCTCGGGCCACGGAGGCATGGCGCCGCCGGGGTGTTCCCAGTCCTGCCAGTGCGAGTAGTAGAATCCAAGGCGGACACCATGTCTGCGACAGGCCGTTGCCAGTTCACCGAGGATGTCACGTTTGCACGGCGTGACGCTCAGGTCGAAGTCACTGACGTCAGAATCCCACAACGCGAATCCGTCGTGGTGCTTGCTGGTCAGCACGATATACCTGGCACCGGCCAGGGCCGCCTCACGTACCCACTGATCCATGTCGAGTTTGATGGGATTGAAGGTCTTCGCCAGGGCCTGATACTCGTCTGCCGGGACCTCCAGGCGCATCTGGATCCATTCAGAGTACCAACTGTTGCCGTTGGGCAATGATGGATCGGGCATCGTGCGGCCGCCCCAACTGCCACCGAGTTCGCTGTACAGGCCCCAGTGTACGAACATCCCAAACCGGGCTTCCTGGAACCATCTCGAACGGGAACACGCCGGGGTGCCCGACTGTGCATCCAACTGAACGTCGTAGGCCTGGCTATCGTTCTGCTTCATCCTGTTCTCCATGGGGTCAATACGCATTGGGGGAGCCCGTCGCTGCGGGCATCGGGCCAAAGCGGCCGGTCAATTCGCGACCATGCTGAAACGCACCGGAATGTAGTCTCTGCACGGGGACCGCGACAGTGGTTGCCTCGTCGTCGGCTGGCATACCAAGGCTTGACAAACTCATATAAAGCTCATATAATCACGCTCTGTGAGTAAAGCAAGGTCGGCGATCACAGTCACCGAACTGAGTTGTTGGGGTCTACATGGCGACAGGCGAGAGCAAAGGAACAGGTCTCCCCGCGCGCATGATGGCAGACATTCGGCGTCGCGGCCTGACGGAAGGCGACCCGTACATGACGGCCCGGGAGGCCGGCGAGTTGTTCGGGACAAGCCGCGCGACAGCCGACCGGGCGATGCAGGTCCTGGTCAAACAGGGGATACTGGAGAGACGTCGCGGACAGGGGACGTCTGTGGCGAAGACGTTGACACCGGCCGACGCCACGATGCCAGTTGTGGTGGTCCTCATCCCGGAGTTCCGCGGGCGCCTGTCGTCGCCTCAACGCACATCGCTTCCCGGCCTGTTGCACGGTCATTTTCCCGGGGCGATCGTGCAGTCCACCATTGTGCCGGAGGAAGGAGGCCTGGGTCACGTGCGCCATGTCATCGCAAGTGCACAATCCCAAGGGCGGCTGGAGCGGGTCTTCGCCATCTCCTGCCGTCGGGAGGTCTACCAGTTTCTGATCGACGAAGCGATTCCCACCGTCGTTCTCGGCTCACTCTTTCACGATCAGAACACACTGCCCACGATTGAAGTCGATCGCGCGGGGGCTGCCCGCCTGTTGACTGAGCACTTTGTGGCCAAAGGGCACACGCGCTTTCTGTACCTGCCTACCGTGTCCGACCGGGCCGGAGTCCACTGTTTCCACGATCGTGCCTGCGACGTCCTGGCCAAGCACGGCTTGCCGGCAAATGCGCTGAAGATGCGCATATCTGACGGCGACCTCACGGTTCTCAGGTCGGAGATGATGGCCCTGCTTGCCCAGCCGGAGCATCCGACCGCGGTTCTGGCCGACAGCGCGGCACTGGCCGAAGCGGTGATCGAGGCCGCCCATGCCGACGGGTTCCGCGTCCCGGAGGACATAGACGTGGGCTACATAGGCCCTCTCGACGAGATTGCCCCGGCCCTGCCTTGTCCGCATACGCGGTGCAGCCGGTCGCTGAACGACGCAGTGGCGGAAGCCCTTGCGGCCACCACCGGGCGCCCGGCGGTCGTATCGGTTTGTGTCAGCGTTCCCGTGGAACTTGCCCCCGGAGAAGACTGACGGACTGGATTTACCGGATTGAGCACAGCAACAGACAGAAAGGAGCAGCATGAAGAAGATCATCAACAGCGCAGTCGTTCTCCTGGGATTGACGGTGTCGGTTCTCGCCGCCCCGAAACCGTCCGGGAACGTCCTCAACTGGCAGGGACTGCCGCCCCTGCCGCCCGCCACGGGTCAGACCGAACAGATCGGCGTGGCCGGTCCCTTTGCCGGTGTGCACAAAGACGCGCTCATCGTCGCGGGCGGAGCCAACTTCCCGGAGGGCCTGCCGTGGAACACGCGTGACAACGGCACCAGCCCACCCAAGATCTACCACGACGACATTTTCGTGCTGGTCAAGGACGGCGACACACACAGATGGACCGTGGCCGACACCAAACTCCCCGGGCCGATCGGCTACGGCGTGTCGATCTCCACGTCCGACGGCGTGCTCTGCATCGGCGGGGAGTGGAAGACAGCGCCCGACGCCGAAGGCAAGCAGGTCATGCACCGTTCGGCAAAGGTCTACCGAATGCAGTGGAACACGGACACGGGCAAAGTCGAGATTGATGAGAGCCTTCCCGACCTACCCGAGCCGGCCACGGCCCAGGCCGGTGCGTTGGTAGGGGACACTGTCTACGTGACGTGTGGCGACCTGCGAGCCGGTCCCAGCGGTGTGCTGTGGGCGCTTAACCTGAAAGAGCCCACGGCTTGGGAGAAGCTGCGCCCGTGCCCCGGCCCGGCTCGCGTCCTGCCCATCGCCGCCGCTCAACATGACGGCAAAGGCCCGAAGCTCTTGTTGTTCAGTGGCCGCCGCCCGTACGACGGCGGCACCGAGTTTCTGACCGACACGTGGAGCTACGATCCCGGAGCGAAAGCGTGGGCGCGCAAGGCCGATATCGTCATCGACGGCGAACCGCGTTGCGTCATGGCGGGTACCGGAATCGCGAACGGTGCCAACCACGTCCTGATCTTCGGCGGCGCCAACGGCCGGTTGTTCCAGAAACTGGCGCACGACTTCCCGGCTGCGATCGCCGCGGCAACCGAAGCGGGTGACGACGCAGGAGTCGCCGCGGTCGAAGCAGAGAAACTGGGCATCCTGAACAACCACCCCGGCTTCAGTCGCGACGTGCTCGCCTACCACGCCATCACCGACACATGGACAAAGGTCGGCGAGATCGACGGGGACAGCCCCGTCACCACCGCGGCCGTGCGCTGGGGCAAGAGCATCGTGATCCCGAGCGGCGAGAAGAGCCCGGGAATCCGCACGACACAGGCGCTGATGGTCACGCCGGAACGCAAAGCGACATTCGGGACGCTCAACTACGCCGTGCTCTTTCTCTACCTGGCAGCCATCATCCTCAACGGCATGTACTTCTCGACCAAGATGAAGTCGACCGATGACTTCTTCAAAGCGGGCGGGCGCATCCCGTGGTGGGCGGCCGGGCTCAGTATCTTCGGCACTCAACTCAGCGCCATCACGTTCATTGCGGTGCCCGCGTCCAGCTTCGCCACCGACTGGAAACGGTTCGTGGGCTACGCCGGCATCGTCGCCGTGGCGCCGCTGGTGATCTTCCTGTTCCTGCCCTTCTACCGGCGGCTGAACGTGACCACCGCCTACGAATACCTTGAGAAGCGTTTCAACGTCGTGGCCCGTACATTCGCCAGCGTCATGTTCATCCTGCTGCAGTTCGGCCGCATCGGGATTGTGCTCTTGCTGCCGTCGATGGCCCTGTCGGTGATCACCGGCATGAGCATCGACATGTGCATTCTGCTCATGGGCGGACTGTGTATTCTCTACACGGTGATGGGTGGCATGGAAGCGGTGATCTGGACCGATGTGACGCAGGTCTGCATCCTCGGCGGCGGCGCGGTTCTCGCTCTGTTCACGATTCCGTTCAGCGTGACAGGTGGCTGGAACGGCATGATCGATATCGCCGACGCAGCGAACAAGTTCCATATGCTGGATTTCCGGTTCAGCTTCACGCAGGCCGCCTTTTTCGTGATGCTCTTCGGCAGCTTCAGCCAGAACCTGATCAGCTACGGCACGGACCAGGCCGTCATCCAACGCTATCTCACAACCAAAGACGAGAAGGCAGCGGCGCGCAGTATTTGGCTCAACGCTCTCATGTGTATCCCCGCCGGTATGGTTTTCCTGGGTATCGGCTCGGCGCTCTTTTCCTTCTACAGCACCCACCCGGCCGCTCTCGACATTACCCTAGCCAAGAACGATGCCCTGTTCCCGTTGTTCATCGTGACGCAACTGCCTGCCGGCATCGCGGGACTCCTCATTGCGGGGGTGTTCGCCGCGTCGATGTCCAGCTTGGACAGCTCCATGAACAGCGTCGCAGCGGCTGTCACGACCGACTTCTACCGCCGTTTTCGGGGAGAATCCGACGAACGGTCATGCCTTCGGATCGCTCGGATCGCCACGGTGACCGTGGGAGCGTTGGGCACGATCTTCGCCCTGATGATGGCACACAGTGAAGTCAAGTCGCTGTGGGACACGTTTGCCGGAATGCTGGGGTTGTTCGGCGGCGGCCTGGGCGGGCTGTTCCTGCTCGCCATTTTCACCCGTCGCGCGCACGGTAAAGGCGCCGTCGTGGGACTCATCACCAGTGGCGTCGTGCAGTACCTGATCAAGACGCGGACGGGCATCAACCCCTGGTTCTTCGCGTTCACCGGCATCACCAGCAGTATGGTCCTGGGATACGCCGCGAGTTTGGTCATCCCCGATAAGGCGAAGGCGATCGAGGGGCTCACGATCTACACGCTGAAGGAGGGGCAACAGTGATGAACCCCACCGACACTCAACCGCCTCGCGGATACACCATCCCCCTCGTCGATCTTGCCGATCAACGGGGCCGCCAGATCATCGTGGACCGTGAACCCGGGCAGTACCTCGGGCACGTCACCACCGTATTGCTCGAGGATAACCGGACGGTTCTTGCTGTCTATCCGAAGGGACACGGGCGCGGCGCCATCGTCTACAAACGCTCGGCGGATACCGGGCTGACCTGGTCAGAACGCCTCCCCACGCCGCCAAGCTGGGAGACCAGCAAAGAGGTGCCCGTGATGCGCCGCGTCGTCGATGCTCAGGGCAAGAAGCGTATCATCATGTTCTCCGGGCTCTATCCGTGCCGCATGGCCGTGTCGGAAGACGGCGGGCTGGCGTGGTCCGAGATCGAGCCGATCGGGGACTGGGGCGGCGTGGTTTGTATGGGCGATGTGATCGCGCTCAAGAAACCGGGACAGTACATGGCCATGTTCCATGACGACGGCCGCTTCTTCAGGGGCGGCCCGGCAAAGTCCTACGGGGACGTGTCGACCGGAGAGCGCACGGGCCGCATGACCCTTTACGCCACCTTCTCCAAGGACGGCGGCCTCACTTGGGGCTTCCCCCGGGGTCTTCTGACACGCGAAGACGTGCATCTGTGCGAGCCGGGCATGGTGCGCAGCCCGGACGGGGCGGAGATCGCCGTGCTGTTGCGCGAGAACAAACGCGTGCGGAATTCGCACGTCATTTTCAGCCGTGACGAAGGCCAAACCTGGTCCGAGCCGAGGGAACTGCCGGGTGCCCTCACCGGCGACCGGCACACCCTCAAGTACGCACCCGACGGACGGCTTGTCGCCACGTTCCGCGACACGACCCTCGAATCCCCGACGCAAGGCGACTGGGTCGCCTGGGTCGGCACGTACGACGACGTCGCCAACAACCGCGAAGGTCAATACCGGGTTCGCTTGATGGACAACCTCCACGGCTGGGACTGCTGCTACCCCGGCTTCGAGTGCCTGCCGGACGGCACCTTCGTCGCCACCACCTACGGGCATTGGACCGAGGGCGAGGAGCCCTACATCGTCAGCGTCCGCTTCACACTCGACGAGATCGACACGTTGGCAGCGGGCGATCAGGACGCGGGTGCAGGCACAAGGCAGGAAAGCTCGGGGAAGAAAGGTGTGAAGTGATTCGGATTCCGCGTAATCAAGCCCTGGAAACGACACGCGAACGCGCCGATGAGTATGTCGGCGACGGGCCGTTTCCCGGCCTGACCGGCACGCTTCAGTCGCACATACGTTGCCCAGGCATCTGCGGCGCGGCCCGTGTCCGCCACGGTCCATCCGGCTTGCCCGTCGACGCCCATCTGACGACAGAACTCCCGGACGCCCACGGTCGAGCCCTCGAACTCGGGTGCGATCTCGACCACGGACACAGGACAGACTGCGAGACCGTCGTCACGCCTCGCATCGACGAACAGCGCCGAACTGAGCCCAAAGTTCGGGTCCCGGAGGGCAATATCGAGAAGCACGCAGCTGTCGAGGACCCAAGCCATCAATCCGCGTCCCCCTCACGGAGCTCGCGCATGATCTCATCCGTGTTGCGCCCGTCCCCCGCTCGGCTGCCACGACGTGCCCAGCCGAGAACAGCCAGCGGCCCTGGCGCGTCTTTCGGACTCTCGACGGTCACTCGGAACTCTGTTTCGGAGACAGCCTGCCAGTGCAAGTGCTGCCCGGCGCCGAGCCGTGCGAGTCGCCGCAATCGCGCGGGCACGGACGTCTGTCCCCGAACCGTAACAACAGTTGTCATGTCATCATGCATTATCACAATATATGCGTGTGCGCAACACATGCAAAGAGGGGGGGGCGGCATATGACCGCGCGCGAACGGTTCAACGCTACGATGACCTACGGTCAGCGGGACCGGGTGCCCGTGATCGATCTGGGGTTCTGGACAGAGTGCTTCCTGGAATCCCTCCGCAAATGTGTCTGCTGAACACACTGTTCCGAGAACAGAAACTGACGAGAAAGAAGATGAGCATGGACAACAAGACCGAGACAACCCCTCGACTGACCGGATTGGTAGCGGCCACCTATGCGCCGATGCACGCCGATGGCTCCCTGAACCTGGAGATGGTCGCCCCAATCGTAGACTACCTGGTATCGGTCGGCATTACCGGGCTCTACGTAAACGGCAGCACGGGTGAAGGCGTTTCCATGACGAGCGGGGAACGGTGTCAAGTCGCCGAAGCCTACGTCCAGGCGAACGCGGGGCGTCTTCCGGTGATCGTGCAGGTGGGGCACAACAGCCTTGCGGAATCCGCAGAACTGGCAGCGCACGCGCAAGCGATCGGCGCGGATGTCATTTCCGCGTGTTCGCCGTCTTACTTCAAGCCGGACTCAGTCGGCAACTTGGTGGACTGCATGGCGGAAACAGCCGCGGGAGCACCCGACCTGCCGTTCTACTACTATCACATCCCGCGGCTCACGGGCGCCGCGATCGACATGCTGGCGTTCCTGGATCAGGCAGAGGCCCGAATTCCAACCATCCGCGGTGTCAAGTACTCCGACACGACAGCGTTTGAGTTTCAGGCCTGCCTGGAGCATAGGAACCGTCGCTTCGATGTGCTGTGGGGGTGCGACGAGATGCTCCTCAGCGCCCTGGCAGTAGGGGCAAAAGGCGCTGTCGGCAGCACCTACAACTTCGCTGCGCCGCTCTACAATCGTGTGATCGAGGCCTACAACGCGGGAGACTTGGCTGAGGCGCAGCGGTGTCAGTTGCTTTCGGTCAAGATGATCAATGTGTTCGCCCGATACCCGTTCCACTCGGCAATGAAGGCAGTGATGGGGCTGATCGGCCTGGAGTGCGGGCCTCGCAGGCTGCCGCACGTCGCTTTGACCCCGGACCAAGTCGACTCGCTGCGGGCCGATTTGGACGAGATCGGCTTTCTCGACTGGGGAACGGCCCAATGAGTGCACTCCGTCTGCTGGACATGGCGCTCGCCTCGTGCGCACTGCTCTCTCCGCTGGTTGCGGCACGCGAACCTCTCGACATGCTCCATGGTGCGGAGGCGGGCGATACTGGCGCCGTGGTCAGTTTCGAAAGCGCAAAGCCCGGACCGTTCGACCAGCTCGAAACGGCGATCGGGACGTGGACGCCGGAAACGGGCAGGACGATTGTCGACAATAGGCACGCCAAAACCGGGAAACACTGTCTCCAACTCACCGGCGGAGACAGAACGAGTATCGTCCTGCAGCTCGCGGACGGCGTTGACACGTCGGGCGAACTGAGGTTCTGGGCCGAGCGCTGGACATCGAGGAAGCCCTTCTCGTTCCGTGTCGAGAAGCAGACCGAGGGGAAGTGGACCGAGATCGTCAACGGGGACAACGAGATCAGAGTAGGGCGCGCGTTCCTCTCTCACGTAAGGGCGCCGCTCGGCGACGATGGCATCGAGCGGCTGAGATTCACCGTTACCAGTCCGCCGAACACCGGCATCCTGATCGATGATATGCGACTGGCCCCAGCCATCCCCCAGAAAATCGTCAGCGTGGACGTGATTCCGCACACACTACCGGTTCTCGTCGGCCGCCAACTGAGTCCGTTGCTCAAGATTGGAGTCGAAACGATCGGGAGCCTGAAGCCCCTCTCCGTCACCAAAGTCACAGGACAGCTGGACAACAGAACAGCGGCAGCCGATCTCCTCTCCCTGCACCTGTGCCTCGGAAGCGCCTCCTCGGTCGGCAGATCCGTTGGCGAACTGTGCACGACGGGCCTCGCGGACGGTTCGTTTGAGCTGTCGTGTCTCCCATCGGCGTGTCTTCTCGACGAAGGTGATACCTACGTCTGGATCGCCGGGAATCTCAGCCGCGAGGCCGACATCGACCACCGAATCAGTGTTACTGGCGGGAGCATCACCTTTTCGAACGGTCGGACGGTCCGGCTCGACTCGGAACCGTCAGTCCAGCGCCTGGGAGTGGCGGTGCGCAAAGGCGGAGACGACGGGGTACACACCTACCGCATTCCCGGTCTCGCGACAACGAACAAAGGCACGCTGATCGGAGTTTACGACATACGCCGACGCAACGGTGGCGACCTGCCCGGAGACATTGATGTGGGCATGTCGCGTTCGGCCGATGGCGGGCGCACGTGGGAGCCCATGAAGGCGATCATGGACATGGGCGACGATCCGAAGTGGAGCTACGACGGCATCGGGGATCCGGCCGTGTTGGTCGATCGAGGCACGGGCACGATCTGGGTGGCGGCAACCTGGAGCCACGGGAATCGGTCGTGGCGTGGCTCCGGGCCGGGGTTGACGCCGGAAGAGACCGGCCAGTTCATGCTTGTGCGCAGCGACGACGACGGTGTGACGTGGTCGAAGCCGATCAACATCACCCGTCAGGTGAAACGGCCGGAGTGGTGTTTCATCCTCCAGGGGCCGGGCAAAGGCATCACGATGCGCGACGGCACGATCGTGTTCGCGGCCCAGTACCAGGACCCGCCGGAGCAGAAGCGCCTGCCGCATTCGACGATCATCTACTCCCGCGACCACGGTGAGACTTGGCAGGTCGGCACGGGCGCGTTCGACGACACGACCGAGTCCCAGGTGGTGGAGATCGAGCCAGGCGTGCTCATGCTCAACTGCCGCTACAACCGCAAGTCGGTGCGCGTGGTGATGACGACGCGCGACATGGGCAAGACATGGCAACGGCATCCGACCTCGGAACGGGCACTGATCGAGCCGCGCGCCTGCATGGCGAGTCTGATCGATGTGGACCGCGAGGTTGGGAGGAGGACGGACGGTTGGCTGCTGTTGTCGAACCCGGACAGCACAAGCGGGCGGCATCACATCACGATCAAGGCATCACCGGATCGCGGTGTGACCTGGCCCAAAGCGCATCGCTTGCTGCTGGACGAGGGACGAGGAGCCGGTTACTCATGCATGTCGATGATCGACGAAAAGACAGTCGGCATCCTCTACGAAGGCAGCCAGGCGCACATGACGTTCCAGCGGATTCCGCTGCAGGACATTGTCGGAGGCGTCGTCGCGTCCGGAGCCCAGCGCGATGCCAACGGCTCGAAGGCGGCCGGCCTGGAACTGCCTCGCGTTTTCGGTAGCCACATGGTGCTCCAAGCCGGTACAGACATCCCGGTGTGGGGTCGGGCAGCCCCCAACGCGGACGTGGCGGTTGTGCTGGGCGACGAAAAGCAGGAGACCGAAGCGGACGCCGCGGGAAAGTGGCAGGTCCGACTCAGGCCCCGGAAGGCCAACGCCACGCCACTCACCATGTCCGTGAGTTCGGGGAAGCAGCGCGTCGCGTTCACCGACATTCTGATCGGCGAAGTCTGGGTCTGCGCGGGGCAGTCCAACATGGAGTGGAAGCTGTACCAATCCACAAACGGCGCTGCCGAACTGTCTTCGGCAGACCACCCTCGGTTGCGACTGCTCAATCTGGTTGGCGGAGCACGTGGAAGTTCGGGCAGTTACACGTCGGAACACCTGGCCCGCCTGACACCGGAGACCTACTGCGAAGGCACGTGGCAGACGGCGTCCGCGGAGTCGGCCAGTGACTTCTCCGCGGTGGCATGGTACTTCGGAAAACGCCTGCAACGGGAACTGGCAGTTCCCGTGGGACTGATCTGTCCGGCCGTCGGCGGTACGCCGGCCGAGGCGTGGATTCCCCGGGAGGCCATCGAAGCGGACCCGAATCTGAAGAGACTGGTTGCCGGCAACTGGCTCGACAACGATCGGCTTGGCGAGTTCTGCCGCATGCGTGGGGAACAAAACCTGCTGGCAGCGATCCAGGCGGGCGAGACGATTCCGGGCGATGAGTCCGGTCCGAATCACTCCTTCAAGCCCGGGTTCATGTGGGACGCGGGGATCGCGCCTCTGATCCCCTTCGCGATTCGCGGTGCCATCTGGTATCAGGGGGAGTCAAATGCGGAGACCGTGGCGCGCGTGGACCAGCATGGCCGCCTGTTCCCGTTGCTGATCGAGCAGTGGCGCAAGGCGTGGGGACAGGGCGACTTCCCTTTCTTGTATGTTCAGCTTCCCGCGCTGAACCGTCCCGAATGGCCCCGCTTCCGGGACGGCCAGCGGCGCATGTTCGACCGTCTGCCCAACGTCGGGATGGCGGTGACGATCGATACTGGCCTCAAGAACAACGTCCATCCCCCGCTGAAGAAGCCGGTCGGCGAGAGACTGGCCAAGTGGGCCCTGGGCAGTCCTTACGGAGAAAGCGACCACGCAGCATACTCGGGGCCGCTATTCCGGGGCGCCGAACGCGACGGCAGCTCGCTCAAGGTCTCATTCGCCCACGCTGGCGAAGGGCTCACGGCATCCGACGGCGAAGCTCTGAGGCATTTCGAGGTCAGCGGCAGCGATTGCGTCTTCCATCCGGCCGATGCAGACATCGTGGGCGCGGAGGCTATCCGAGTTACCAGCCCCAAAGTGTCAGAGCCAACCCACGTCACTCACATTCCGCAGATGTCGGAACTGATTTCTTCGAATTTTAAGTCACTCTTAAGTAGTTACTTGCGTCATTTTCGGATCTCCAGCGCGCGGCAG
>JGI10211J34971_10001905_pt1 | contig 17162 bp, 7 predicted proteins | sample Etolagsediment_FD_34971 | JGI IMG/M metagenome (IMG submission 34971) | reverse complement strand
GGCAGGGTCTCAACTCCCGGCTCGGGATGCAGACCCCGTCACAAAAGCGCTTTCCTCCCCGGCAGTCTCCTTTTTCGATGATAAACTGCCCATGCAGAATCCCCGCGGACGGGAGACGATCTCCCTCAACGGCTGGTGGAAAGTCATTGTCGATCCCTATGAAAACGGTTTTTATGATTACCGCTACCGGCCCTTCGATGAAAGGGAGAATCCGCAGCAGAGCAGCGGATACTTCGTGGACAGAAAACAAAGCCACAAATCGCAGCTTATCGAGTACGATTTCGACCGCTCCGATTCCCTGAGGGTTCCGGGCGACTGGAATTCTCAGGCGAAGGAACTCTATTGGTACGAAGGCACGGTCTGGTACAGAAAGACGTTCATAAAACCTGCTCTGCAAAAGGGTGAAAGAGCATTTCTGCGCTTCGGAGCCGTGAATTACCGGGCGGATGTCTACCTCAACGCCGTCAAACTCGGAACGCATATCGGCGGTTTCACACCCTTCGAATTCGAAGTGGGCCACCTGCTCCGGGAAGGTTCCAATTCCCTCGTCCTGAAGGTTGACAACACTCGTCACCCCGAGGCCGTCCCCACGGTGAATACCGATTGGTGGAATTTCGGCGGCATCACCCGCGATGTGGATCTCATTCTCTCTTCCGGAACTTTTATCCGTGACTACAGCCTGCAGCTGCATCCGCAGGACTCTGAACGGATCCTATTTTCGGCCCTTCTCGACGGTGAGTCAGAGGCTGATCTGCTCCGCCTTCAGATCCCGGATCTGCAGATCGATACGCTGCTGAGTCCGCAGCCCTTCCTGAATGACGGTCTGTCGCAGCTGCGCGTGTCCGCCTCTTTCCACTGCAGCAGCGTCAAACTCTGGTCTCCCGACGCTCCCGAACTCTATGATATTGCCCTGTCACTGCATCGTCCTGCAGACGGCTCACTGCTCAGAAAGGTCCTGCGCAGGAAGAAGCAGGAAGTGGAATCCCTGCCTCTGTCCTCTGTCCGTGACCGCATCGGTTTCCGACAGATCCGTGTGGATGGGACTGAAATACTTCTGAACGGTCAGCCGCTCTTCCTGAAGGGCATCTCTGTCCATGAGGAAAATCCGCTGAAAGGAGGGAGGGCCACAGATAGAGAGGATGCGGAACTGCTGGTGAACTGGGCCCTGGAACTGGGCTGCAATATGTTGAGACTGGCCCACTATCCCCACAGTGAACACATGCTCCGCGTCGCCGAGGAAAAAGGTCTGCTGCTCTGGGATGAGATCCCGGTCTACTGGACCATTCACTGGACAGATCCGGAAACCTACAGAAATGCTGAAAACCAGCTCAGTGAAATGATCAGCAGGGACAAAAACCGGGCTTCGGTGATCATCTGGTCTCTGGCCAATGAGACCCCCGTGTCACAGGAGCGGATGGACTTCCTTCTCAAACTCAGACAGCGAGCCCTTCAGCTAGATGACAGCCGTCTGATCTCAGCAGCTCTCGAGGTCAGCGGCACTGGCGAAGGAGGTCTGCTGCGCACGATCACAGATCCCTTTGCCGATTATGTCGATATCCTGAGTTTTAATCAGTATGTGGGATGGTACGACGGTCTGCCGGAGAAAAGCGACCGCATCAGCTGGAATATCCGGCAGCAGAAACCGGTGTTTATCTCAGAATTCGGCGCCGGAGCTCTGCAGGGACTGCATGGGGACAGCGAAACACGCTGGTCAGAGGAATATCAGGCTGATCTGTACCGTAGAAATCTCGCCATGTTCAGCCGAATGCCGCAGTTTCGCGGCTGCAGCCCCTGGATTCTCAGCGATTTTCATTCCCCCAGACGACCCCTGCCAGGAATTCAGGACGGCTGGAACCGGAAGGGTGTCATCGCTTCAAACGGCGAGAAGAAAGCCGCATTTTTTGTGTTGAAATCTTTTTACGAAAACCGTTGAGACCGCGCCTTCGGCCCCTTTTTCCCCTGCTGTTCAGGCATTCATGATATGTGCCCCTGCTCAGCGCCGGTCCTATTTTTCCAGGAAGTTGAGGAAACTCTGCTTCGGGCTTCTGTCCTCGTAGTAGATTCCCCAGTGTTTCTCCACCTCATCCGGTCCCGAGGCCTCACCGCCGCCTTTCCAGGCTTCGTCAAAGGCTTCGAATAGAAAGGTCGTCACATCCTCTGACTGCGACCAGTCGTAAAGCCTGCCGAGAAAGTTCTCCTGAGCCTCCAGCCCCACTTTTCCTCTGATCAGGCTGCCCTGCTCCCCGGGACCCTTTTTTTCAGGGTTGTAGCGGGTCGCCCAGCCGATTTCCCCCAGAACCAATATCTTCTCCGGATAGCGCTGCTTCAGGTCCTGATAGGTACTGTCCAGCCAGGGAATGCTCTCCGCCAGCGTCTTCCCGTTCCAGAGCGGGTAGATGTGCGTCACGATGAAGTCGACTTCGGTCTCAATCTCCTTCGCTTCAGGCTTGTTCCAGAAATTGTAATCATCCGCTGTCGTGACCGGCACCGGCGTATGCGCCCGCAGGTAACGGATATAGCGGATCAGGTCGTCCCGGTCTGTGCGGTGCCAGCTCCAGAACACCTGACTTTCGTTTCCGACATTCACCGCTGCCACGATCTCACTGTAGCGATTGGCCAGAGCGATGGCATTCAGGACCTGCTCCCGGTTGGATGCCTGTTTTTCAGCCTTGCCGGTCTCATTCTCCAGCCAGACGCCAAGCATCACCCGGATCGGCAGTCCGTAGTGTTCGATGACATTGAGAACACGCCGTGAATCCGCATCAGAGCCGTAGACGCGTATGAGTTCAAAATGCTCTTTCAGGATGTTCAGGTCCTCCAGGATCTGAGCCTCGCCGGGACCCTTGACGCCCGGAGCCTGACCTGCGCGGTAGGCGCCGTAACTGATTGCCATGGTCCGGCTGCCCCGCTGAAACGGCCGTTCGACAAAGGGGCTTTCCCTGTCCGGCATGCTGTCCAGGCTCATCGGCCGCCTGTGATTCAGCTGTATCTGTACTGTCTGGACGGCATTCGCAGGCACACTCAGCTCAGCATACTGCCCGCCGATCTGCAGATCAAGGCGGATTGCTTCTTTCGTCGTGTTCAGCAGCTGCACACTCAGCAGATCGCCGTCGTTCACGGTTGCGCAGGCATGCAGAGCGTCACCTGGAAGGGAGGAGAGACGCTGCTCTGTTGCCAAAGCCCTGTCTCCCGGACGGATGCTCCGGGAAAGCTGCGAAAGCACATAAAAGATGGGTGTGCGGTAGATTTCTTTCGTATCTGTGTCGATCATGATCGGTGCACCGCAGAAATTCCCGACATGGTTCGGGCCGCCCCTGTGGTCCAGAATGATGTTCCAGTCGATCCAGCCCTGAAGCCAGTGGTCGATGGACACGATGATATTGCGGGCATAGCGGTGAACCGGCACATACATGGGATGGTCCTTGGCACCTTCACCCGCCCAGGATGCGGTGTAGGCCCAGTCGGTGGCCGTCCTGTTCCACCAGAAACTGTCATTGCCGAACCAGTCCTTCTCCTGAAATCCCTCCGGATCGCCGATGGCGTCGGATGCAGGTTTGCCCAGATCGTCAATGCAGCCCTCAGTGTGCAGGATGGAAAAGTCCGGAAATTTGGCCTTCACACGGTCGAACACTTCTTCGTGAACTTTTTCTGTGCTCTCGTACCAGTGAACTGCTGTTCCGCTCACGTAGGGTGCTGTCTCCGGATCTCCCAGAATCTCGTCCGTCCAGTGCTCCATTCCGTCCCTGTTCTGGTCGAAGATCAGGAGTTTGCTGTCATGAAAGGAAGAGTTCTTCAGCGCAGGACCCAGATGGCGCTTGATGAACTCATTCTGGGATTCCGGACTGAAATGCATGCTCTCCCACTGTCCGCTGTTGCCGTGGGGCTCGTTCACCGGGGTCAGCCCGTATACCGGCACGCCCTCCGACTTATAGGCTTCCAGATAGCGTAGGAGATAGCGGGCATAGAGCTCTACATACTCAGGTTTCAGGGACCCGCCCGTTCCCTGCCAGTTGTTCTCCGGCGAACCCGGTATATGCCAGGTCTCGATGTCCTTCATCCAGGACGGCGCAGTCCATGCCGAACTGTAAAGTCTCAGAGCCTTGTCCTTCTGAATGTCTTTGATGGCAAAGGCCTCCTGCAGCATCGGCAGAAGATCATATTGCTCATCTACGATTCCCGGATAACGGTCCCTGGAAAAACCTTCCTTGTCCCGATGCAGACTGAAATGCTCCATCTCCGTGTCGCCGACGCTGTCTAGATAGCTGTATCCGCCCTCCACTGTGAAGTCACAGGCCCCGATATGCGTCCGGGCCAGAGGAAAATTGGCCCCCTGCTCACCCCAGATCTCCTCCATCAGCGCCCTGCGGATTTCAGGGTCCAGATGCGCCAGCACAAAGGCCGAGGATTCTGTGAATGAGCTGCCGATCCCGTCCATTACCTGCTTCGGCTGTTCAGGAAAGATCTCGATCACGGTGCCTGATGTCGATGTTCCCTCGCGAAAGACTATATTTTCCTTCTCAGCCTGCCTGTCACCGGATTCACTCGTCACAAGGATCCTGTCTGTAGCCCCGATGCCGAAATGCCTTTCTGCCTTCATGCTCTCACTCAAGCCCGGTTTCGGCCCCGGCTGACAGGACCCCAGAAAAAATGCAGCCAGGACAGCCGCGCCCGCCGCTTTCGTAACAATCTGTTTTAACATACGTTATCATCCTTTCTGCTACATGGTCAGGTATTTTTCCGGAAGTCCACGGAAACCCCATGCCCTCAACTGCCTCGACCAGCCGCCCAGGTTGTCAATACTCACCGGGATCACCGAATGCTCTATGCTTTCTGAAACGGATTTCTTCAAATACAGGCTGTCAACCATGGCCTCAATACCTTTGCTGCCCCAGCTGTAGCTGGGCTGTCCCCAGAGCAGCTGCACATGACCGCTTTCCACATATTGAAGCATCTCAGGAATCGCATCCACAGCGACAATGGTGTATTTGCCCGCTTCCAGTCTTGACATCAGATCCTCTGTGAAGAATGGCCAGCCGCCTGCCATCGCCCAGGCGTCCAGTTCAGGATAGTCCGCGTTCACTGTTTCCATCACTGCCAGCGCCTCAGGGCCGGTCTCCGCATGGTGAAATACGCCCGCAAGTTCGATCAGCGGATGTTCCTCCAGAACGGCCATCATCGCCTCGACCCGCTCCCTGAGGTTCGGTGCCTCCGCATTGCCTGCCAGTATCGCTATCTGTCCCGATCCGCCCAGACGCTCGATCGCTGCACTCATCACTTTCCGGCCCAGCTCCGCCTCATCCGCTCCGATAAAGGAAAAACGCTTTGACCCGGCTGCATCGGAATCAAATGTGATGACCGCGCTGCCCCGGCTGACGGCATAGTCGATGGCCTCTGTCAGCAGGCTGTCATCTGAGCAGGAGACCAGGATGCCTGCACTGCCTGTATCCGCTGCCCGCCGGACACTCTCAGCCTGCTTCGCAGCGCTTTCCTGAGACGGTGTCTGCCAGTCCAGCAGAAGTTCCAATCCTCTGTGCTTCTCTGTCATCCGCCTTGCCGCCGATTCAGCGCCCTCCCGGGCTGAATCAAATACAGGGTTTTCTCCGCTCTTCCCGATCATCGTGATTTTCAGTGTCATGACTTCATCAGCACTGCCGTTCTCAGGACTGTCTGTTTTTGGACCGCATGCTCCCAGCAGCAAGGCCAGAATCACAGCTGTTATGAGGGTCAGTTTTTTCATGGTTTTTCTCTCCTGATATGCGTGGCGGCCCTCAGGCCTGAACCGCTGTTTTTGTCACTTTGCCGTTGCGGATATCCAGTTCCTGCCGGATTTCATAACTCCGTTCCTCCGTGATTCCGTAGAACCACACCGCAATGATCGCGATGGCAGAGGATATTGTGGGTATGATGACATCCAGAAAACGCATCCAGAAAAAGGTGTGGGAGCTCTGGGCACCGCCGAGGGCCACATCATAGCCCGTCCAGTTCAGAAGGAAACCGCTCAGCGCAAAGGCCAGCGCCAGCCCCAGTTTCACCATCCACCAGTAGATCGCTCCATACATGCCCTCCCGGCGCTCTCCCGTTTCCAGCTCGTCCAGGTCGCAGACATCCGCCATCATGGATCCCATCATGGTGAAGAGTCCGCCCATGCCGATGGCGATCAGTGGGGCAGGGAGGAGGACCTTCCAGGGCGCCATCGGATCGTAGGTGAACCATTTGAGTATGCTTCCCAGAAGTGTCGCAAAGGTCGCCAGCATGAAGGTGTAGCGCTTCCCGATCTTGGTCGATATCCAGGTCACCGCCGCAATGGCCGAAAATGTGGCGATCGTATTGATACTGCCGAACAGCCCCATGAACTTGGAACCCATGTCCTGGTCCCCGCCGCTCACATAGAATATGATGATGTAACTGCCGAAGGCCCCCACCAGCTGTATGCTGTTGAAAAGAAAGAAGGTGCCTGCACAGAGCATGAGGAAATCCTTGCGCCTCAGTGTGATGACCATGCCCCTGAAAAAGTTCTTTATATTGGCTGCCATTCCGCTGATCGCCACACCGCCGCCTTCACTCTCGCTTTTGGCAGCATAGCGCTCTTTTGTGAACAGGGCCGGCACTATTCCCAGTATGATGACCCCGATACCGATGAGGATGGCCAGCCCCCGGGCTCCCTCCACCGAATTCTCAAAGAAACGGTCATTCTCCATAAAGGCATAGAACCAGGGTAGTGTGATCCAGGCAAACTGTCCCATGAAATTGGTCATTCCCATCAGCCGCGTTCTCTCGTGGTAGTCATCCGTCAGCTCATAGCCCAGCGCAACCCAGGGTGTCGCGAACATGGTGTAAAAAAGGTAGAATACGATGCTTCCGATCAGAAAGTACCAGAAGTAGAACATCTCGCTGTATCCTTCGCGAAGCTGCCACATCAGGGCATAAGTCAGTCCCACCAGGATCGCACCGGCAAAGATGTAGGGCTTCCGCCGCCCCCAGCGCGAACGGGTATTGTCTGAGATGTATCCCATGATCGGGTCAGTCAGCGAATCCGTCAGTCTCGGAATAGCCTGAAGTGTGCCGATCAGCGCCGGATTAATGCCAAGTCCCACATTGAGTACGATCGACATGTAGCCGATGGCGCCCCCGAGCAGGTTGTTGACAATGCTGCCCAGTCCGTAACTGAATTTCTGGCCGAAACTGATCTTGTCCGCGGCCGCTGTCCTGTGTGTTTTTGCTGCACTCATAATGTCCCTTTTCTGTGAAGCATTTGGGTTGAACCGTCTTCGCTGCTGAACGAATGTCACGGCCCTTTTAAGTCTTTACTCTATTTCAAGTACCTGTATGTTTTTGAAATGTGCTTCGATGTCCTCAAGCCCGATATCCCGATGCAGAGGCTCCAGCCTGTGTATTTCCTCCAGCGCATAATAGGCCGCTCTCGGGTAGAGCTCGTAGAGACCCTGCTCATCCGCCGGACCCTTGGCACAGATCCCGAACCACTCCTCATTCATGTTGTTCTGTCCCTGCACATAGTCCTCCAGATACCCGCCGTTGGGCCAGGATGCCGTGCTGTCATGAATGTCCAGGTTTCTCTCCTGTCCCGTCTTCCACCAGCCGTCACTGAACTGAAATGTGAATCCCCCCAGCGAATTGTCCGCCAGCCCCTTGCCTGCCGTATTTGCGTAGATTTCCTGCCAGTTCGCCAGAAGGTACCCCGCCTGACTGTGCTGATCCTCCCTGCCCGTCCTGGCGTTGAATGCATCACTGCCGAATTCCGTGAACAGGATCGGCAGTCCCAGTTCATCCCTGACCCGCATGAAGGCGTCACCGAAGGACAGCCCCCTGTATATGTTGCTGCCGAAAATGTCAACAGCGTCGATCTCCTCGTTTATGATATCCAGAAACTGAAGGTCCCCGTTCGCCAGGGCCACCGGCCTCTCCCCGTCAAGCGCCTTGATCTCTCTGGCCCCGCGGTTGAAAAGTCTGTACATCTGCCTCGCCCGCTCCCGCTCAGGGCCTTCCTCACCGGGCAGGGCCTCTGTCTCCGCCGCCTTCCAGAAAAGCCCGTAGTTGTTCTCGTTCCCCAGCAGCCAGATCAGCAGACCCGGCGTAGCTCGGTAGGTCTCAACCATCTCGCGAACTTCACCCAGCAGAAGCTCCTGTGTCTCCGGGTCCGCATAGTCAGTGTGCTGTACGTATTCACCGTTCAACATGACTCCGTAACGTCCGAAACTGTGGTTAAGCATGGTGTAAATACCGTAATTTTCATAAATGTACTCAACCCAGCGGGGCTGAATACCAGTGTAAATACGCACCGCATTGACTCCGATGCTCTGCATCATGCCCATTTCCCTGTCCAGGGCCTCCTGAATGATCTCGTCAGTCTGCGACCAGAGGCTGTATCGGTAGTTGGTCCCGATAGGCTTGTAATCCCAGTTCATTCCCTTCACGGTGAAGGGACGGCCCTCAACCTGAAGTGCAAATCCCTCATCACTTTGAATGACTCTGATTTCGTCTCTGCTGCAGGACAGGATCCCCCCAGTGATGAGGCAGAGGAGAGCCCCCCTCAGAATCCGCTTCCGCAGCTGTATCCTTCCCCTATTCCTGATCAGCACTGTCTCCTTTGTCTCCATTGTCTCATCCCCCCGCTGTGTCCGGATGACCGAAAATTCCCTCAGTGAACCTGCGCTTCGCCCAGCTGAACTTCGATCAGTTTCAGCAGACCGTCCCGTCTGAATATGGACTGACTGATCTCCTTGGGCAGCATCAGTTCATGTATCTCCCGCTCGGTCCCGTCGCTGAAGTGAACCCGAATGCCGTTTTTCTCAGCCTGACGCCGGCTGATGGGCAGCTGACAGAGTGTAAAGGCCGCAGCTCCCGCAGGAAGATCAAGGGTCTGAATCCGTCCCTGAATATCTCTGTACTGAAATTCCGTGGCTCTTTCAGAATATTCATCAGGGTCTGTACAGACAGGACTGAAGCAGATCCGCCCCTGNCTGATGATGACACCGGATTCGCCGAGACGGCTGATGATCTCCTCCTTGGTGAGACCGGTCATCCCCGGCTGCTGCGCTCCGCTGCTGATCGGCGTGTGGGAGTAGGGATCTGTCGGTATGGCGCCGTGGATCTCAACCCGTTTATGGCTGCCCACTCCGTCCCGTATGTGGCGATAAAAGGCTTTCAATTCCTCCAGGATCTCTGCATCAGCCCCCTCTTCCTCTGCTCGGAAGAGATTTTCCTGCACCGCCAGCTGCAGCTTGGCCACCATGTGCCAGTATATGCTTCCCAGTCCTTCATATTTGTAAAAAGTGCCCGATCTGCCGGTGAATGTCCTGTGATCAAAGACCTGTTCATAGATTTCCATCCAGCTCTCGATCTCTTCGCTGCTCCGGTGCCTTCCGTCCTCCAGCGGGTCATTCAGCACTCTTTTCAGCACCTCTGCATTCTGAAAGTCCGCATTGAAATGCAGCCCGCCGGCACTGTCTGCACGGACAATCTTTCCTGAACCCGATTCCAGTTCTCTGCGCAGGATTTCATAACGCTGCAGAAGGGCAGGAGGGATGATGTTCTTTTCCCTAAAGTCCTTGAGACGCCGGGCCGGGTACAGTAAGTAACTGTTCTGGTCCTTCCGGTATAAAGCACTGCCGCGCAGCGATCTCAGGGATAGCAGAACCTCCTCCGTACTCAGTATTCCGGAACTGAGGACCGCAACCTGTCCCTCCAGCATTTCGTAGAGACGTCCTATCTTCAGTTCGCCGTCCCCGAATTCTAAGAGGTTGTAGCTGTGAAATAAGCCGTCCGATCGACGGTTGCTCCGGATACCCGAATCAATATGGGACAGGACTCTGTCCAGAAATGCCAGGATCTCCTCTGCTCTGAGGCCTTCTCTGCGGCCGCTGAACCCGCTGCGATAAATTTTCAGACGGTAATCTGAGCCCGCTCGTCCGAGCCGGTCTGTCATTTCCCTCCGCCTCCTGTCGCTGAATCCCTTCGCGCTGTCCTCCAGGAATGCCCCGAACACTTCATCCAGCTCCCGAAACAGCCCGATGAGTTCAGTATTTATCTGAAATTCTGTCCTGACGGATTGCCTCAGCAGCTCAGTCACTGTCAGGATGTATGGCCGCATCTGAGACAGTGTGACAACGGAAACTCCGAAACCGACCAGCGCATTGTTTGCGTCATTCCACTCCGGTCTCTGTGTGTTCATCCAGATCCCGCCCTCCGCAATGAAATTGCTGAGCTTCACCAGCAGCGGAAGCAGCAGTTTTTCGGTCAGGCCCGCCCTGACTGTCTGACCCTCGCCGTCCCGGAGCAGAAAACCGTCGCTCCCAATGGCTTTTCTGCGCCTGCCAAGGGTTTCGTGATGGGCATAATCGAATTCTATACTGTTTCTAGGATCCCGGACGATCTCATCATAGTCTTTGATCCGGTAGGGAATATCCGTGTAGACAAAGACCTGCTCATCCAGCAGTTGCTCCAGTTTACCGGGATGCAGATCTCTGCTGACGGACAGCAGCCGCTGCAGATAAACGATCTGATGATCACCCCAGTAGCCGATATTGCTCCAGGGGGAATCAGGATCAGGAACTTCCCAGTCAATCCCGTCNTGTGAGATCCGATAGGGATTGTAGCCGTCCGCAGTGCTGGCATTCAGGAATTTGTGNATGAAATGNTCNGCAAATTCCGGGAAACTGTAGGCCAGCGCCTCCCAGTTCTGAAAAATGTCCCGCCAATTGCCCTGATAGGCATACAGTGCCCGGCCTCTGTCGTCGAAGAGGTCGATGGCATAGTCATTCCAGGGCCGGCTGGGATCCCCGTGCCGTCGGCTGAAGGACAGNGGCANGTACTCCATGCTCAGTCGGTACAGGTCCGGATTCCNCGTCTCAGACAGTTTCAGAAGTTCCTCTGCTGAACACTTTTCAGGTAGATTCGAAAGCGTCGCCTCCGCCTGCTTCGCCTGCTCCTTATTCCAGACCCGCAGATGCCTGCTGAAATCCTCTCTGTCAATTCTGTATCCGTCCTCAATGACCCCGCCCCTCATGATGTTGAATAGGGTCACTGAAGCATGCCGGAAACGATTCACCGGATCCGCTCCTGTCAGAAGGCCGTCTGAGGCGGAAATCAGGGTCAGCAGACGACTGCTGTTCTCACGGATGTCTGCCTCCAGTACCGCCACCATGCTCTCCGCAGAGTCTGTCTCTTCTGTCAGTGCCTGCAGTCGGCAATGGTCCAAACCTGTATCCGCGGCAATGAACCACTCCCTGCTCTCCGAGGCACTCAGCAACAGTTCTGTGCTCAGCAGATAGGCACCGCGCACTCCCTTCGCCTCCGATTCCGCTTCCACCTGCTCTCCATGTCTGAAAGCCTGCAGCTGTCTCTCCGACATCAGGATGTCCGCATCCTCCAGACCTGCATTCCAGACCACTGTCGCCAGAAGGGATTCCGCCGGCTCAGCCCGGTCTGTCAATCGGCTGCTCAAAGCGTATATGCCTATCGGGGTGCCCGCCATCCGCTCCGATGCCTTGTAGCCATCAAGCAGGACCGAAAATTCATTCTGTATCTGACGGTTCACTCCCGCCGGCAGGATGTTGATCAGTCCGTCCAACAGCCGCACTTGAATCTCTGTCCCGCCTGAATTTTCTATACGACTCTTCCGGATGATGCCGAAACGGTGACTGTGTGTCCAGCAGACAGAAAATTTCAGCGACAGATCTGTATTCTCTGTCTCAAAGATCAGCTTGTTTCCCTGAAGGTTCTTATACAGGGTGTTTCTCAATCTGTAAATCCGTTCTTCAGCTGGGGAGAAGGGCTCCCAAAGTCTTTCTCCTGTGTCGGTCTTAACCTGAATGAGGGTCTTCCCGCCGCTTATGCCTGCAGAATCATGTATCTTGTCATCAGTATAATAGGGAAAGATCGCCCGGTCCGGTGACCTGCGACCCGCTGTCATTCCACCGTTGCTTGACATGAACATCCACAGGTCCGATGCGCTGACGATACTCATGAAAAAGGGTGGAATCCGGTCAAAATCCCTTACTCTATACCACTCCTCTCCTTGCATTTCAGTGATGACGTCGGAGGGCTGCCCGATATTCAGATGCCCTGCTTCAGGAAATGTATTCTCAGTCATGTGGCTATCCTCTTTAACTGATGATATATTTGTCGCTTTGAACCCCCGTCAGGGTCACTCGTGGAACCTGCAGTTCACGCCTAATAATAATAAAAATGAATGTATCCTGCCCGAATTATTCTGTCAAATATGATGAATTTTGTAACTCTTTGCTGACAGAATGGGCCTGATTTAAGCGATTATCCGCGGCATGCTTCAATTGTGTATATTCAGGCTTCCGCTCAAACCTGTTTTATGCGTTTTTTATTCTGTGAATAATTGATTTCTGCGGTTTCCAGAGGCAGTTAAAAATCCCCGAAATCCTCGTCATCATCCAGGGGGATGATCTTTTCCGGATGTGCCGCTTTCAGTGCCGGTTTGACTGCAGGACTTTTTGCCTTAGGCGCTGAGACCGTTTTTACCGGCTGTTTGGCCGCTGCATTCCGCGCTGGCTGCGGATGCTTTGCCGAAGCACTCAGTGTGAAACTCTGAACCATACTGGACAGTTCCTCCGCCTGACTGTTCAGCTCTTCACTGGCACTGGCACTCTCCTCACTGTTGGCGGCATTCTGCTGTGTGACCTGATTCATCTGGGCCACTGCCGTATTCACCTGCTCTATGCCGGAGGCCTGCTCTTTGCTGGCCGCTGCGATCTCCTTGATCAGATGGCTGACTTTCGCTGAACCGCTTTCTATGTTCACCAGCAGTTCCGCAACCTGCTGTGTGATGTCCACACCGCTACCGGCTTTCGAAACGCTTTCCTCTATCATGTGAGCAGTGTTCTTTGCCGCTTCCGCACTGCGCTGCGCCAGGTTTCTCACCTCTTCGGCCACGACAGCGAATCCCTTGCCGGCATCCCCGGCCCGGGCTGCTTCCACCGCCGCATTCAAGGCCAGCAGATTCGTCTGAAATGCGATCTCGTCAATGGTCTTGATGATCTTCGCCGTCTCGTCACTGCTCTCCTTGATGTCGTTGATCGCCACCAGCATTTTTTTCATGATCTCATTGCCGCGGCGACTCGTCTCACTCGCATCCATGCTCAGTTTGCTCGCCTGATTGGCATTGTCAGCATTCTGATTTGTCATACTCGACATCTGCTCCAGGGACGAACTGACCTCTTCCAGTGAAGATGCCTGCTCATTGGCACCCTCTGCCAGACTCTGACTGCCCCGGCTGATCTCTCCTGCGGCATTGCTGACCTGCACTACCCCCTGCGATACCTGGTTCAAGGCCAGATCCAGATTGGCTACAGCCTTATTGATGAACTGCTTGAAGGCATCCAGATCTCCCCTGTAATTCCCGCTGACCCGGACGGTCATGTCCTTGTCGCTGACCTGCTCCATGACCCGCATCGCCTCGTTGACCGGGTTGATCACAAGGTCCAGAACTTCATTGACGATCTCAACCATCCGCTGATAGGAACCCTTGAACTGTGCACTGTCACCGCGGAAACTCAGTTCTCCACGCTCCGCTGCCGCACTGATGCTGTTGAATTCATCTGCGATCGTATTCAGGTTTGCCACCGTCGTCTCCAGTCCGTGATTGATCTTCCGGAAATTGTCCGCAACGTCCTTCGTATCCTCATCCGCCTGCGCAACCGCTGTGTCAATTTCGAAGTTGCCTCCCGCCACTTCATTCAGGTTGCTCACGAGTTTCTCAACCTCCCGGCCCTGAAATTCACTCTGCTTCCTGATCAGTGTCATGGCTTTGTAGCTCTCTGTCTGGTCCATGACCACTTCCAGTGCACCGACTATCTTGTCCTCAGCATCCCGGATCGGTATTCCATTGTAAGTGATATGCAGTCTGTGAGCACCGGGTGCCGCATCTGTCTCAGAACTTGAGAGCTTTCTGTCCGCCATGGCACGCTTGCAGGCGCAGTTCTCTGTACCGCAGTCCTTCGTTTTGAAAAAGTCGTAGCAGCGNCTGCCCTGAAGTGCCTCATTCGTCTTGCCGTCCAGTCCTGCACCCGCTTTGTTCATGTACTGTATCCTGTACTCCGTGTCAATGATCATCACCGGCGTCGGGATGCTGTCCAAATGCCCCACAAAGGTCCTGATCAGACGGTTCAGAGCCGTCACGATCTCAGTGAAATCCGGAAGCACTCCCTCAGCCTTCGCCTGACTGTCCAGCCGCCCCAGGATCACTTCGTTGATCACGCCGTGTATCCTCTCCAGAACCAGATTGATGCTCTTCGCAATACTGCTGCCGAATAACCATGCAAAGACGATGGACAGGAGGATGATCACAGCCATGATCCTGATCAGGGTGCTGCGTAGCTTGTTAATCGGTATGTCCACCTCACTCATGTCCACTTTCGCAAATATTCCCCACTCTGTGTCAAAGACATCGATCATGTTGTAGGCCACCACCACTTCATTGCCGGCACTGTCATGATAGATGCCCTTGTTCTCTGTCTTCTCCTCAAATGCCTGTCTCCAGTAATCCGGCGGATTGATGCTTGCCCCCGTAATGTATCTGCCCGCTCCCATCGTGATCATGTCATTCCGGAATGTATAGCTGCCGTCCTTTTCATGTGCCGCCAGATAGGTTTCCCCCGTCGCTCCCATCCCCGTCCTCTCGTTCATGATCTCGTTGATCCGCTCATCATCCAGCTGTATCACCAGTACCCCGATCGTCCGACCCTCTTTCTGTATGGGATATCCGATAAATGCAACAATTTTCCCCTCCAGCGCTGCGTACGGCCTGAAGTCCATAAATGCAATCCCGTTCCTCCTGATGACCTGACGCCTCAACTCCGCCAGAGCTGAACCGCGTAAACGACCATGCTCCAGATTCTCCCCAAGATCACTGTGCTTCCCCATCGAATACATCACATGCCCGTGAGCTGCACATACCATCAGAATATCATTGTACGCATGAGCCTCCCCGTAATCCGCTACAAAGCGCCCAAGTCGGCTCCATATATCACGGTAGGCTGCCGTCGTTACATCATAACTGCCGTCAGCCTCAACCTCCGTTGCAACATGATAGGCCACAAGTTCATCATAAAGGTCCGTCACATCCTTGCTGCTGCTGTAGGTCTCAAGCGAGATCTCCATCTCATGGAAAAATGATTCGATCTGATTCTTCTTAACCGTCCGCAATGCCTCCAGCTTCTCCATGGCCGCCTGGTCCAGTGCCTCCATCGCAAGACGCCCTGAGACGATATATGAGGCCAGCAGTCCGACTGCACTCACGATGACCATTGCAGCGATAATCTTTGTCTTGAGTGTCATGTCTCATCCTTTCATTAATATCAGGCCCGTCACCCGTTCCAGGACCCGCATGCTTAGCATTTGTTTTATTCTAAGTGTTTTATTAGAAATATGCTATTAAAATCGTGATGCAAAAGTGAAAAAAAGTGAATACGACAATATGCTTGGACGCGAATGTAAATAAAATAATAACAAATAATAATAAATTCACATACATGACTCATTCTTAGGCAAAAAATGGTGATAAAAGTGGTAATATTTAAAGGAGTAAATATAAAAAAGCCCCGTCACCAGGGCTTTTTCTGTAGCGAAGCAGGGACTCGAACCCCGGACACGCGGATTATGATTCCGAAAATCGTGTAATTACTTCTTTTGCCTCTGATGTACATTAAGTATTAAATAACAAATAGTTAAATATTTGTTAAATTACTCTGGCGTTTCTCGAAATCTCTCAATATATTCATTATGTGTGGGGAATAGTGTGGGGAATAGCTCCTCGGATTTTTTTAGAATTTGGAGGAATGTATGCCGGCAATCAATAGAGAAAAAACAAATTATCCTGGAGTATTCTATATTCTGGGAATATCTTCTGAGCTGAATAAGCCTGAAAAGATTTTTTACATTCGTTATCGAAAAGACAATAAGCTGATAGAAGAAAAAGCAGGAAAACAGTATAAAGATAATATGACTCCTGCAAAAGCAAATCAACTAAGAATGCAAAAAATCACAGGTCAAAAACTTTCTAATATTCAAAAAAGAAAAGAAATAGTCACTCAAAACAAATGGACAATTGAAAAACTCTGGGATGAATATAAAGAGAGAAATACGAGTTCAGATAATTTCACACGAGATAACAGGCGATTTAAAAAACATCTTAAGCCGGAATTTGGGAAACTGCAAACCAAAGAAATCACTCAAGAGCAGGTAGATAAATTTCGAAAGGGTAAATCCGAAACGCTAGCTTTGGCAACTGTAAAAAATATGCTCGCAATTTTACAAATTATCATTAACTTTGGAGTGAATAATAGTTTGTGTAAGCCATTAGAATTTAAAATTAAAATGCCAAAAGTTGATAATATCAAGACTGAGGATTTATCAGACAATCAATTTATAAAGCTAATAAAGGCAATAGATGAAGATCCGGATCAGGAAATTGCAGATGTTATGAGATTAGCTCTTTATACAGGAATGCGACGTGGAGAGATATTAAATCTTAAATGGGAAGATGTAGATTTTAAGAAGAAATTTATCTTTATAAAAAATCCTAAGGGAGGCAAAAGTATTCATATTCCCATGAATAGTAAAGCCTATTCAGTTTTGAAAAATCATCCAAAAACTAAAAATGAATATGTATTCACTGGAAGATTTGGCGGGAATCGTAAAGATATAAATAAAACAATTAGCCGGATTAAGAAAAAAGCTGAGCTGCCAAAAGATTTCAGACCTCTTCATGGTCTCAGACATGTATTCGCATCCAATCTTGCTTCTTCTGGAAAAGTTGATATGTATACACTTCAAAGATTATTAACCCACAAAAGTCCAGAGATGACGCAGCGATACGCACATTTAAGAGATGAGGCATTGAGGAAAGCAAGTGAGCTTGCAGGAAAAATTAGATAAATAATTTATACTAAATGAAGAAGAAGTAAGAATACCTTCTATTTCAAAATGTGTGAAATTATTAGCAGGTATCATTGATTGAAGGCAAGGGCCTATACAAAGTGATGTGTAAAAATCATTCAGTTGAGTTTCCGATTTTGTATTCAAAGATAATTGATCTATTCTCTCCAATTATATAAATGGAATGTCCATTTTATTGTTTCGCCATTTCTAGCCTAAATTGAAATAGTATTTGCAAT
>JGI10211J34971_10001904_pt1 | contig 17166 bp, 21 predicted proteins | sample Etolagsediment_FD_34971 | JGI IMG/M metagenome (IMG submission 34971) | reverse complement strand
AGTTTTACCAGGAGATCCCCAGTAATTTACATCTTCATTAGCAGGTACTTTTGATAGACGACTTCCAATATAAAATCTACCATCCTCAAATTTTATAATATAAAGATAATAATAATTCATATATTCAAAAAAAACAGGGGCATACTTTGCCCCCTATTTATTAACCTTCTTCTTGTTGTTTACCCTTCTTACCAATGTTGTATTTCTGCTCCAGGGTCCACTCATTCTTATCTCTGTAAGGCAGCACCTTGATCTGATTCAGTGGTGCAATATCAAGAATGGTGTCCTCACTCACAACAGATATGAGGCCCCAATCAGCAAGCAGGCGAGTAATACGATTCCTACGCTGAACATCATTGACAGTAAGATTAGCGTACTTCCCATCAAGGGCAAACAGCTCCTTAAAGTGTACTATGTAATATTTACCCTGCTTATGGAGAATATGGCACGATTGGTAAAGTTTCTTTTCCTTGCGAGAAGCAACACCAATCCTTGTCAGAGTCTCTCTTACTTTCAAGAAATCATCTGGTTCATTCAATCTAACCTCAACCATTTTATCTTGAGACCAATTCACCTGAGGTTCAGTTGTTTGAGTCATTGTTTTCCACCTTTGTCAAGTCGTTTTTTGATAAATTCAATTTGTTCATTAGATAGGATTTTCATGATCTGAGATGCTTTTTCAGTACTATATCCATAGTATTGTTTGACAAACTCTAAATCAGAATTTTTATCTTTACGAATCCAAGGAGAGAATCTCTTCCTTTTCCTGACAATATTTAGATAAAAAGAATATTGCATGTCTTTATCTAGGAAATGATGCTTATTCATTTCATTGGCATACATGATTGTATCCATGTGACCAGACATGCATCTGTTGATGATGAAAGGAGGATATTCCTTTGCATGATCAGTCAGATCTTCCTTAGAAAAATTAATTGAGTTGAGCCAGTCTTTCAGTTCCATAATTAAAAAGTAGAAGTTCTTTTCTGTCTTTCTGCTCTCTCATGTATTGTCCAACAGACCTGAGAGTGTATGTATGATCATACTCTGCCATGCTCCAATTTTCAAACCTATCTTTGATAAGTTGATCTGAATTGTAACTAACTATTGAATCAAAGGAGCAGTTGACACAATCATTGGCAAAGTCATCATGATTAAAACCCTTATGCATATCTCCTTTCTTACCATACAAATTATCCTTGATATCATATGGTGGATCAAGATAAATGAATGCCTTTCTCTCTGATTGCTCATCAAACATCACATCTTGATATGTAGTATTAGTGATTGTCCAATTCTTAATAATTTCAGAAAAAGCAGGAAGTCTATCAATTCCTCTTTGTGTAAAATTATTATCTGATGCCATCTTTGAGAAAGATGATGATTCTGTCAGACCAGAATAAGAGCACTTATTGACAATATAAAAACTGATTGCTGTCCAGAATGGGTCTTCACTAGTATGAAGATATTGCTTAGATTCAAGAAACAATCCCTTTGCTGATGCAGGTTCTGGATACCTGGACTTCAATTCAGTGAGTTTGTCTCTCATCCTCTTACCATTTGCCTGCAGTTGTTGCCAGAAATTGACCAGTGGAGGGTAGAGATCATTAACCCAGATGTCCATCTTGGGATACATCTTGGAGATATGAATTGCTACTGATCCTCCACCAACAAATGGTTCACGATATTCATCATATCCTGAGAGATCAGGTACACGTGAAAAGATTTTTGTTAGTGCTCTAGATTTACCACCAGGATAACGAAGAGGTGTTTTCAAAGATTTCATAATAAAGTTCCTCTATGAGTGTAAAGTTCTGCCTCTCTAATTTCTAATTGTGCAGTGACAGTTGCATCATTGATAATTGATTTGCTATGCACATAATCCCATTGAAACACGCCAAGGGTTTCTCTCTCAATATCAATTACAACAAGATAGTCAAAAGTTTTATCATATTGTCTAATACAATTTTTACGAAAGTTTTTTAAAATTACAGTAGGAGTAACATTCTTTTTAAATGCATCTTTGACTTGTTTCCATTCAACTTTCTTTGAACTTTCAATTAACTCTGTGTAGTCATACCCTTTACCATTTTGCCATTTTAATTGTCCATTTGAGTGCTTCTCAAATGATTTTTCAATTTTCCAAGAACGCCAACCATAACACTCTTCTGGCATCTGTTCTCTTTCAAATTCATCAAAAATCTCACGACAATCTTCCCAAAATGCTGGAAGATCACATTTATAAAAATCAATCATAATCAGTGAATTGTAACTCTGAACAACCAGGATGGAATTACATGATAGTGCTTGGTGCCATGGTGCCCATGACCATGACCATGCCTGTGTTTGTGAATATGTGTCACACCTGTCTTGAAGTGGGTGTGGTAATGCTTATGTGTCTTGCCATGATGGTGATGATGACCATGTCGATGACCATGCTTCACATGACCATAAACAGGACCCCCAGAGATAGCAGGTGTTGCCATCATCAATCCTACAATTGGTAAAAGAAATTTCATTTTAAACTCTCCACAGCATAATTTACAGATTCAGACATTTGGCGATAACCTGATCCAACATAGATTTGAACTGCAACAACAGCAACAGTACAAATGCCCCAGAACAGATAGTAGTGAGATGATTTAATTTGATGCTTTTTGTTCTTCATTGTAAGTAATGATAATACGTTTTGCAGATTTACCAGTAGAGTCAAGGACCTCCTGATATTGAATAGTGCCTCCCAGTAATTCTACAGCATCTCTCAGATAATTGGAAGCTATAATCCTTTCTGCTTGTTCTTGTGTAATCATTTGAATTCACACTCTACCATGATTTCAGTTAGGCATGCCAGCATATTTATTTCTTGGTCAGCAACAAAGGCAGACTGATACTGATACCTAGCAATGATAAGCACAGCAGCAGCAATTCCAGAACCTTCCATGGTTGTATAACAACCATCATAAATGCTCCTAAGAAGTACAACAGGATCATTGTCCAGATTATCAACGACCCACTTACGTACCTTAGGAAAGTCCTTTGTCTTAAGACTTTTAAAGAGTTCATTAGTCTGGACATTGGTGAATGCTGCAAGAATGCCTGAGTCAATCTTACCTCCTGCTGAGTATCTCTGCAACTCATTCAGGACTCTCCTCCAATCAGGAAAGTGTTTATTGATAAGTTCTGCAAGAACCTTAGGTTCTGATTCTACTTTCTCTAGAACAAGAATTTCTTTAATTCTGGCAAAGAAGGCAGCCGCCAATTCTTGTTTGTCTTTTCCTTTGATTGAGAAGTCAATGACTGCGCATCTAGAGTGGAGGGGAGATATGATTTTGTTTTTGTAGTTGCAGGTGAAGATGAATCTGCAATTGCCAATGAATTCCTCAGTAAAAGCCCGTAGGCAGAGTTGAACATCTGGGGTTGTGTTGTCAGCTTCATCAATGATAACGACTTTGTGTTTAGCACTTGCTTGAAGCGATAAGGTCGAAGCAAAATTCTTCGCATTGACTCTGACAGTCTCGAGGAATCTTCCCTCATCTGATCCATTGATGACATAATAGTCTGCTCCTAATTCTTCACATAAAGCTTTTGCAACTGTGGTCTTACCACATCCTGGAGGACCAGCCAAAAGAAGATTGGGGACCTCTCCCTTATCTAGGAAATCTTGAAATGTCTTCTTAATATTTGTTGGTAAAATACAATCACTGATTTTCTTTGGGCGATACTTTTCAACCCATACAAATTCTTCACTCATAATTAAATCCAATCTGGTTTGCGTGATGGGATGCGTACATAATTATCCTTCACCCAAGGTTTTGATGCAATGTACATCTTGTATGCATCAAATGTAGATATACTGTCATCAAATTTAAATTCATCAGGCATTGCTCTGGCAAATGGTGTTGGTTCTTTACCTGAGCGTCCTGCAGGATCACCATAGGGAAAGATCTGGTTGGCATGAGCAAGAGGTCTTAGACATGAATGTATTTTACCATACCTTTCACTATATTCCTCACACAGAGCCAATCCATGCTGAATCAACCACCTCCAGTTAAGGACAAACTCATTTGCCCAGATGGTGCATGGATGATGCCTGAAGGCACCTTTCTTAGTAGAGTATGGTGTTCCATCATTCTTAGGCAGAGTCCCAAACCCATGTCCCCACTTCTCTGATGCCACTATGGACAGCATCTGACAAGTCTCAAGAGGCATCTTGACTATGTGCTTATCAGGCAATGCCCTGGCACAAACCCTTGGATTTGGGTCAGTCACAAAGATATTCATAGCAATTTGGATAGACTGATTGTCAGTAGGAATGATAACATTATAACCACATCCCAAGATTTTGTCTTGATGAAATATGGAATTGATATTAAATCAGCAATAAAATGCAATGCAACTCCTAGAGCGACATTAACATGTAGAACAATAAAATAGGCAATAATTACACCAGTGCTGCCTATGATTCTTAAAATTACATCACCCGAAGGTGGAGTCAGGTTCAAGCGCAATATAGTAGGTGAGATCATAATTCTGACTACTGAATCTAGATAGAAGTTTAGATGAAACCACAACATTGTAAGTATCTGGAATAATCTTCAGATTTTCTTCCTTAAAGTTAAATGTAAATGTTTCATCAGTCTCACCAACAATGATAGAGAAATCATTAGAGGTGTCATTTTTCTTATCTCTAGCAACCAATTTGATCACACCATTTGCACCAATGACTGATACATCAGGCAGTTGATAGATAGATGATGCTTTCCTCAGTTTCTCAAGTTGCTGAGATGACAATATAAAGCAAACATCCTCAGATGGTAGGACAATTGGTTTATCAGGAGGACCAACAATTACAGATGGGTCAGCAAAGAAATACTTTGAACGCATCTTGCCTTCTTTGATAAGAACATACTCATCATTCGCAAAGTCAAGTTCAGGACTTTGGTGAAGAGACAATCCATTAAGGAACTGATTGAGATCATAGATTCCAAAATCTTTTGGAATGTCTTCTTCAATAGTTGCCTCAGCAAGAATATTCTTCATCACAGACATAGAGCGCAATTTGTTACCACTCTTGAATAGAATTGACTGATTAATAGATGAGAAATTCTTGAGAAGAAGTGTTGTTTTATCAGAAAGTTTCATAGGGTTGCGAATTTTCATTACAGAGTCCAGCAAAGTGGTAAAGAAGAATACAATAGTGGATGGCTTTTAGAATGTCCTGTTTAGACTTTCCTTCTTTCTTACCAAAGCGAGAAAGATACTTGATAGCATTAGATCTGCAGAATGGTTCTGCATCACCAATACCTTCAATCAGATCAAGTGTTTGAGTCTTTGATTCAGGAGATGCATAATGAGACCTATAAGTCCCTCCAAGATATTCTTTAATTTCTTTAAGGATTACATCCTCATGATACTTCCAACGACCATTGTTATTATCTGGTGTGCTGGGAAGATCAGGAATATAAACTGAGTTGGTCATATTTGATTCTTCATTATTCAAGTCAATTTGGAATTCATTGGGTGAAAAGTAATCTGCACCCAAACTATCAATATTGTATTCTGAATCTATAAAGAGACTAGCAGATCCACTGACAGTCACTCCATTGCTCTCCCAAAAATCTTCGTAATCTTTTTCAGTGGCATCAGTGATTCTATCACTTGATGCACTAGAGGCAGGTGGTGAGTCATTCATAATTTCATCGTGTAAGAAACTCCAGGCATTTGCCATAATTATATCACTCCTTTACTAGTTTGACAACATTGTCTGCTGCAGGCATCTCAAAGTCTGCATCAACCTTATCATAAAGTTCCAAGAATGCTTGCTTGGTCTCATCATCAAAGCGATTTACACAGACTTGAATTGCTTTTGCCTTGTCATTAAAGATACTATAGGCACGAACAATGTGAACAAGGCGACGTGTGCTAATCAGTTCATCAATACCACCATCATAGAATGTCTTACGAATAATGTCAGCCCAATCAACCAACTTCTGAACAAACTTCTCATCATGGCAACCAACACTGGCAGAGTGCAGCAGCAGCATCTTCACCTCAGTAGCAGGAGAAGGATAGCTCTGCTCCAGAGTCACAGGGAACCTCTCAAGGAATGCTTCATTGAGAACATTGGTGCCAATGAAACGCCCATCATCAGATCCTTTGCCTTTGGTATTAGCAGTGGCAATGACATTGAATCCACTCTTAGGACTGACATACTTGCCAATCTTCTTCAGAAACACACCTTTGCCTTCAAGAATGGATTGGAGACAGAGGATTTTGTTTGAAGCAAGGTCAATTTCATCCAGTAGCAGGATTGCTCCTCTTTGGAGTGCTTCAATGACAGGTCCATTATGCCATACAGTTGCCCCATCAACAAGACGAAAGCCACCAATAAGATCATCTTCATCAGTTTCAATGGTAATGTTTACACGAATTATTTCTCTCTTGAGTTGGGCACATGCTTGCTCAACAGAGAACGTTTTGCCATTACCAGATAGACCTGTAATGAACGTTGGATAGAATAGATTGGACTCAATAATTTTTTTAATATCACTAAAAGGACCAAACTTGACGAAGGTATCATCTTTTTCAGGGATAAGGTTGTCTTGAGTTGGTGGTTCTACAGAAGGGGAGTTGAATGATACTTCCAATTCTTTTACAGCATCCTTGGTGACTTCTAGATTCCACTTACCACGTCCAACATTATATTCTTTTAACTTTTTAGCAACTGTCTGATATGATACATCATTCATGACACACCAGGCACGAATGTCTGCTGTCACAAACTCAGTGCCATATGTGCTTTGAAGTGATGCTTTGATTGACTCAGTGGAAAGTCCCATTGGTTGTTTGTCTCAATAGAATAATAATACAGCAGAAAGGGGGTCTTGTGACCCCCCAGTGGACAGTTAGTTGACTGTCTTTTGTTGGTAATAATTTTCAGAGATGATCCTGGCACTATATCCAGGATAGTGCTGTTTTACCATGGCACTGACACCCATAGCAGTGATAGCACTATTGACAACCACCAGCACCTCTTTGGTGTCTTCAAGAACAATGTGCTTGAGTTTCAATTTAGATTTTTTCATAATGAAGATTTTCAACCATAAGTGAATGTTTTACCTTTAATCTTGGTGTCTGCCTCACCAGTTTTACCTGGTTGCATCTTACCAACATTTATGCTCTTTGCACCACCCAGTCCACCTTTTCTTGTAGCCTGTAGTGATGCACTGCCACCTGGTTTCTTTTGAATCAGAACAGAGTCCTGTCCATACTTTTTACCAAGTGATTTGACAGCCTTACTAAACTTTCTCTTACCCATTTTACCAGAACTGACAACATGACTGCGCTCTTTTACTTTTGTGGTCTTGCCATCATCACCTCTCTCATCATATCTACCTGATACTTTGGTGGCACCAGGAAGACCTTTTCCACGAATGTCACGATCCATTTGTTGTGATCTTGCTCTATTCTCTGCTGAAGATTTGTTACCCCTCTCAGCAGAAACAATGGCAGTCCCCCCTTTCTGTGACTTTGCTCTGATTCTGTTCAGAGATGACTCCTGAACAGAATTACATTCTAACACAAATTCCTGGAATGTCTTCATACCACCAAAGAAATGAATTCTCCTAATACTTTCTTATTTAGAGACTTGGACTTCAAACTCTTGATAAATGCACTCTTGATTTTAATCTTTGATGCACCCTCATCAACATCAAAGTCTACATCATTGCTCAATGCACTAGTCAACATGGCAAAGTAAGAGTGGTATCCAGATCCTTTGATGCTGCAGAACTTATCCTTCCTATACTTCTTAAGCTGCTCCTCATTAACAGGATTGTACCTAGAAATGAAGCTCCTGAAATCTCTTGGAGTAATCAAACGAATTCCAATAAAGTTAGTGTCAGGAAAGGATTGCTTCAAATCATCAAGCAACATTTGTGTAAATCCATGATGAGTGTATCCAACCTTATAGGTATAACCTGTTTTGCGATTGCGAATATGAACATGACTTCTCATTTGCTTTGGAGCAATTCTGAGTTCACCAGTCGCAAAGTGATTATATGTATCAAGAAATTGTAGAGCATTTGCTTCACCATCAGAAAGGACAACACACTGAACTTTCTGAATATTATGCTTTTTCTTAAAAGCAGGAATGATCTTGTGAAGGCAAACTATTGATTCATTAAGTGGTGTGCCAGAGAGACTGAATTTAGCAGGAGTTGTAAATCCAGACCAGTAGCAATACCCATATGCCAACCTCCAGAGATTGAGTAATTGAGTATTGAGATCTGCTTTTGTGCCACCACTAGTCACATAGTTGAGTAACTTGAATTGATCATCAACATAAAGTTTACCAACCTCTGTCTTCATATTAGGAAAATCAGGATCAGCATTCCCATAATGATTAGTGAATGCATAAACATCAAAGGGAATGTTTACCTTATCACAGAACCAAATAAGATTGTACATCTGCTTAAGAGTATCAATAAGATACTCGCTCATTGATCCAGACCAGTCAAGGATGAAAATCAATCCATGATTCTTACCATCAGGTGTTACAGTGACTTTCTTGAACAGGTCTTCATTGAACTTAAAAGTATGCAGTTTAGTTGTATCAAGCACTCCAGTCCTACTAGTAGAAGAGCGAGCATAAGCATCTGCAGACTTGCGGGTTTCAAATTCTTTGACAAGATAGTTCACCTCCTTCTGTGCTGAATTCTTAAATTTGTTATAGTTATCATCACAATTTTCAAAAGATGCAACAACACCTACATGACCATTAGGGAATGTCATGGGCTTAAGTTGCTCTGCCCAGTACTCTTTCAGAGTATCTTTGATCTCTTGATTAGATACAATCACATTGTCTAAATTTACATCTGGAACTTCACAGTAAATATTATCAACATGATTTGGTTCAAGATCATTCAGATCTTGAGTTCCCTGAGTGAATGCATCATCAGTTTCTACTTGGATATCATCTTCAAAGTCATCAAGATCCTCTTCACCTTTTTTATCTTGCTGATTCTTTTCCTCTTCTATCTGATCAGACTCATCAGGATTAGGATCATCTATATTTTGAACTCCACCTGAGGGACTAGACTGTGGTTCAGAACCTGGGACTGGGGAAGATTCATCCTCCTTTGCCTCAGATTTTGACTTGGCTTCATCTTTACAATATTTGTACATCATCTCAGCAGCAAGAATTGCATCAGCAAAAGTTTCTGCCTCTGCAACCATGTCTACAATATCTTGTTCCTTAGAACTGAAAGAGATATTGATGAAATTACCAATCTTGAAATACAGATTCACACGATCAGCAAAATTCATTTTGCTAACATCTTGACCCTCAAGTTCAAAGAAGTCATCATCAGATAGTTCCTTATAACCACCAAAGAAAGATTTGGAGATACCAGGGTACTTACGCTTCATGAGTTTCTCAATGCGTGCATCCTCTGTCACATTGACAAACTGACGTGGTACTTTGTAGTCCCACTCATTGGGAGTGAAGAGTGCATGTCCAACCTCATGCCCCACCAACATATCATATACAATACCTGATGCTTTCTCCCAGAGAGGGAGAGTAAGGACACGCTTCTCCACATCAAACTGAGCAGTGCGAATACTTCTGTGTTCTACAACAATATCTTCAGTGGCAAGGAGTTTGGCAAGTTGAGACTTGATTACGTAATTGACCATAGTGTTTGCCTGTTCCCTCATATCATACTAAAAAACCCTCTGGTTTTGGAGGGTAGTGGACACTTTATGATCTGGCAGGAGGTAGTGCCTTTCTTTGTTGTGCTGCCTTGAGTGCTGCTTGCTTTGCTGCTGCTTTGATTGCTGGTGCAATTGGTCTACCTGAACCAGCAGGAAGTGCTGGTCTTGATACTGCTGGTTTTATATTACCTCTTTCTGCTGCAGGTCTTAGTGCTGGTCTCTTAGCAGCAGGTTGCAATGCAGGTCTTTGTGTTGGTTCAACTCTTACTCTTGCTTTCTGAACAGATCCTGCTGTATTTTTACCAGCATTTCTAATACTCTGTGATGATCTCTTAGCAATGGATGTACTTGAGGCAGCAGGTTTCAGTGCTGGTCTGTCAGCAGCAGGTTTGAGTGCTGGTTTCTTCTCTGCTGGTTTTTCAACCTTCACATCTACCTTTTGTACATCATCACGTGATCCAGGTAGTGCCTTTTGTGGTCTTGGTCCACTTCCATATGGTGCTGGTTTTCTTGGCCCTTTTATCTTATCCTTTCTCTTAAATGATGGTAGTTTTGGACGTTTTAAACCTAATGAAGGTCTCTTTTTAAAATCCTTTTCAGTTCCACCAACAGTTCCAGACTGTGATGCTCTATCTGCAGCAGTTCTAGCTAAGTGAGCAGCAAGAGCACCTGACTGTTGTTCTGATTCTGCTATGAACTCTGAAAAAGTTTTCATCTCTACCACAACCCTATATTTTATTTATTAGTTAATATATGCCTAGCGTGATCAATATGGTTTACCTATCCTATCTGGCACATATGTGGTGGACCCATCACCCTTTGGTGCAAATTTTCCACCTGGACCAAAGAGTTTATCATATTTTTTAGAACCAACAGTACGTCCAGTTGATCCTGAACCTGTAGGATCTCCAACGATTTTAGTTCTCTGGAAATTGGTGCCACCAGTTTTATTCGTTCCCACTGGTTTGAATGAAGATACTTTATTGGGACCAGATGCTTGACGAGTATTAAATCTTCCACCAGTACCAGTAGGAACCGCATATCTATATTTTGTTTTAAATGTATTCTTTTTAGCAAGTTCTGCTTGTCTTTCTGCTTTTGCCTTTAATACATCTGATTTAAGTCTATGCTTAGGATTATTGGGATCATACTGCCTCTTTTCACTTTTCTTTTCACTTTTCTTTTCACTTTTCTTTTCCTTTTTCTCCTTCTCTTTCTTATCTCCACCACCACCAATTCTACCACTGACATTAATACCACCACTCACAGTAGTCTTCATTCTACCCTTTTCTGAAGATGCTGACTGTGATTGTCCTGGATTAGCAATTGCTCTACTAACAGCACTTCTTACTGATTGATTGGTTGCTTGTGCAGGGACAGCACCACGACTTACATTTACATTTCCACTAAAGTCTGCTGCCTGAGCAGCACCTCCACCAGCTACAGATGCAGCAGCTGCTGTAGCTATAGCAGCTCTCCTTGCAATATTAGCACCTCTTCTTGATACAGATCTTAGTCTACTTGCAATACTTTCTTTTAATTCTTCGTCATCACACAGAGATAATTGCTCTTCAAGTGAGGCAATCTCATCTTGGATCTGTAATAAGAGAATACTATTGCATTCATTCATATATTGAGTAAAAGTTTTCATCTCTACTACAATCCTATATTTTATTTATTAAAACCAATCCCCCCTAGAGAGATCTAGAGGGGACTTTGGTGGGCATTACTCCTTTACAATTTCAATCAGTGGTCAGGATGTGTCTGCAGAATCTCCTTGCTTGGTGGTCAATAATCCCACATTCTGAGATGCACTGGAAGTACTCGGATACCTGGTCGTATTTTTGTTCAACAGTTTGTTTTTGATCCCACTTCCATGATGCAAGTTCATTATATGAAATCAGGTTGGGCATGATACCTCCATTCACTGTATTATATAGTCAGCATATGCTAACTTAATGAAGATTTGATAAGTCCAAGCCTTTTCTTCAACATCTGTAATCTTTCTTTAGATTGACGCATTTTCTGAGGCTTGAGGGTCCTCTTCTGCTCCTTTTTGGAGTGGTGTTGCCAGTTTGGGACCTTCATGATTCTCCTGATTAGGATACTATTCTACTATACCCTTTGACTTTTTCATACCTTATGACTTTCTCAAATTTGTCCTCCATCCCATTCTTATGAGAGATGACAAATACATTTACATCTTTAATTATAAATCTGATAATCCTAAGAAACTCATCTGTTCCAAAACTATCAAGTGATGAATCAAATACTTCATCAAATAACATCAAATTTGTATTGACTGAATTCTTGTATCTTGCCACCTCTCTCCATGCAAAGATAAGAGCCAGATCAATTCTGGATTTCTCCCCTTCACTAAATGAAGCATAAGAAAAATCTTCATGGATAGGTGATTCTATAGTTTCATTGAACTCCTCATCAAGTTTAAAGTTGATGTAAAAGTCCATGATCTGTAAGAATCTATTAACTTGTTGATTAATAAGAGGGAGATACTTCTTGATAATTTTTGTTTTTACTCCACCATCTTTGAGAAGACTGTAAGTGAAGTCATGGTAAGAAATGCTTTCCTTCTTATCTGCAAGTTGTTTGTATGTGTCTTCTAAACTTTCTTGGAAAGTAATTAACTTTTCATTTTCAGTATTTCTGTTTGCAAGTTGATCGGTAATTCTTTGAATTTCCTGTTCAAGATCTCTGATTTGCTTTTGGCAGGTAGAGATGAGAGTATTGTTTTTAGAAATGCCATTAAGTAGATTACTTATTTCTCCTGAAGTTTGTTTGAAGTTAGACTCCCTCAATTCCTCCTTTTTGATTGCATCCTGGAGTTCCTCAAAACCCTTACGCAATTCTTCTGCTTTATGTTGAGAGTCATCAATTCTATTTAAGCGAAATGATTCTTCAATATCTTGTTCACAGGTAGGGCAAACCCTATTTTCTGAGAAAAATTTATGCTCTTTAACAATATTAGATATCTTTTGTGTTATCTTACCTTTGATTGTATTGAATTCTTTAAGTTTATCAGAAGATCCTTTATATGACTCAAGTACAAGTTGCTGTGCTTTTACCTCTTCATCAAGATACTCAGTCTTCTTCATCAGACTTGCTACTTCATCATCTAGTTTATCAATTTTTTTATTCTTGAATTCTATATTTGATTCTGCTTCATTCTCAACATTTTGTATAAACTCTCTCTGCATATGAACTTTTTCATTCAAAGATTCTTTCTTGAGTTCTAATGTTCTAATTTCATCTTTGATAACTCTAATCTTATCTTTGATCAGAAGATTCATAGATGAGAATATTCTAATATCAAGAAGATCCTCTACCACCTCTCTTCTACTAGCAGCAGGTAACTGCATAAAAGGAACAAAAGTGCTACTTCCAAGAATTACAATTTGTGTGAATGATTTATAGTTCATCTTGAGCACACTCTGCTCTAACCACTTTTGTTGATCAAGAGCAGATGAACTCTGATTCAATTCTTCTCCATTCTTATAAATCTTGAATATATTTGGTTTAATACCTCTCTCAACTTTCCATTCTACACCACTGATTGAGAACTCAATAGAGACAAAGCAATCCTTTTCATTTGAACTATTAATCAACTGTGCTTTGTTGATCTTGCGAAATGATTTTCCATATAAGGAGAATGTAAGAGCATCAAGAATAGTTGACTTACCAGCACCATTAGATCCAACAATCAGTGTCGTTGGATCTGAACTCAGGTTGACTTCTGTTAAATGATTACCTGTGCTAAGGAAGTTCTTCCAAGAAATTTTTTCAAAGATAATCATTTGCGTTTTCAGGGGGTATTACAATATCATTTTTTGAAATAACTGCATATTTGTGATCATGCAGTTCTAAAGTCTTCAACATCATCTCTTCATCTATTTCTAGCACATGCATCTCTGGATATCCACCTTCTTCCAGCTGCATGGCATATCTCATAGCATCATCATCCTCTTCAAAGAGATAAAGAACATTCTCTCCATCTTCATCAACTACAGAGTATGCTCCCTCTTTTTCTTTTCCAAGTATAGTGAGTATGAACATTATACCATCTCACATGCTTCTTGGTAAGTAGTCTTCATCAAACTTTTGATAAATGCTTTATCCAGTTCAGTTTCAGATTCCTCAATATATCTTTCAAGGATGGACATTGTATCCTCTGATTCCTCAACTTCAAAATCCTCTGACTCTTGTAGTTGAAAGTTTTCAACAATCTTGAGATCAGAAACTCCAGCAGAATAAAGTTTATCAATAAATTTTTCAAACTTACTAGAGTCAGTTTTCTTTCTTACAATGACTTTGACAATCTTGTTTTCATACTCTCTCATATCAAACATCTGATGGTCAGTATCCTCATAATAGATGTTATAGAACATCTTGTATGGATTATCAACAGGTGTGTGCTTTAAAGTTTTTGTATCAAAGATATGAAATCCTCTGGTGTCATTGACATCATTCCAGAACATTTCATATGGATTACCTAGGTAGAAGATTTTTCCATCATCAGATCTTGTATGGTAATGACCCGAAAATACCCGCTTGAACTTCTGATATAGTTTGCTCTCATGACCATGCTCCATGATGCAGCCTCTATGAGGTCTAAATCCACTGAGTTCAAGGTGCCCCATCGCAATGTTGCAAGTTGTACTTTCAATAAGTTGATAAGTTTCTTTCTCATTTTCTTCACAAATCCAGGGAATGAATAAAATATCAAGGTTGTCTATCTTCACCTCTGTGGGAGAAGAATAAACATTAATGTTATCATACTCTCTCAAAAGGAGATCCACTGAGTTAACATCATTAGTATTTTTATAATATGCATCATGATTGCCCACCATAAGATGAACAGTGATACCTCTTTCTTTGAGAGGATCAAAGACAACTCTTTTGGACCACTCAAGTGATCTAAATTCTACTCCACGCCTGCTATCAAAGGCATCACCCATATGAATGACTGTTTTAATCTTTTTCTTATCCAAAGCAGGAAAGAAAATATCATTATAAAATTTCTCAAAATAGTCATGAAAGAGTTTAGATCCCTTCCTTGCACCATAATGAGTATCAGTGATGATAGCAACATGCATCAGTTTCTCAATTTAGAATGAACATTATCCTTGATGCTATTATATTCAGAATAGTTGCTGGCGTCAAGGTCATTGGCATCAAAGACCTCATCAAAATCAGTTCTCTCTAGGATTTTATTCTTAATCTCAAGTTGCTTCTTCTCTTGAGTAATTCTTCTCAAGAATGCATAGTAGATGATTTGAGTGAAGTAAGCAAATGGGTTCTTTGATTTCTCAGGATTAAAGTTGTGAATATATCTTACACAGTTTTCAATACCATCACAGATCATATCATCCTTGAACATATAGTTCACAAAGTTTGGTTTGTATGATAGGTGATTAGCAATCTTCAGAAAACACTCTCCAATGTAACTTGGAATGACTGGCTTAGTTTCCCACCTCTTTGCTCTCTCTTCTTTGGTGGGTTCTCTACCATGTAGTTTAAAAAAGGATAACTCTACATCACTGCGATAGTCAATCAGAGCAGCAAGGAAATCCTTATTATTCACATAATGCTCAGACTTCTTAGGACTACTCATAACTCCATAGGCATTTTTAATGAATGGCATAGTAATGAATAATGTTCTCAAAACATTATATCAAATTTAACAAGACTTGACAACCCTATGAATTAGAATTAGACTAGGTTTGTCTGGTTGAAAGAAAGAAACTAGCTTTTATACGAATCTAACTTAAAGATCTTCTCTAGTACCTCTTTAGCTTCATGCACACTAGATATATATCCCATTTGTCTATTAGGTCTTGTTCTATTGCCTTTTTGCCCTCTTCTAATAAAATCTTGATAGTATACGATTAAATCAATATCATCAGATTCACTCATGGTTAAAACATCTTCCATCTTTAAGATGAACATATCTTCTCTTGTTGTTTTTAACCATGGTTCAAACTTGTAACCACATGTCTTGCCTCTCATTTTTATTTCTTCAATGCAGACAGGATTAGATACAATCAACATTGTTCTATCCTCCTCTTCACTAGCTGCTACTTTTGCAAATATTTCTTCACCACTGTGTTTTAATTTGATAGTACAGTAGAAATCATCTTCTATCATACTTACCTCCTGTCTAGTCTTTTATGTTAACTGATGTAATCTCATAATTGAATTGTTCTTGAACATAAATTTTCACTCTTTCAATGAAGTGATTTAGTGTGTAATTCTTTCTTGATCTAGTTGACAGATCATCAGCAATATCATAAAGTTTTGCTTTCACTTTACTTTTGCCTTTTCTTAGGACTCTACCAATACTCTGAAGATTACGAATACGAGATTTTGATGGAGAGGCAAAGATTACATTATGTAAATTTTTTATATTTATACCTGTACTGAAAGTGCCATAAGAAGCAACAATAATAGCATCATTTTCTTGCTCAGTTATGCTTCTAACTTGCTCTCTATCTTCAGCATCTACACCACCATGGACAAAGAATATTTTTCTTTTGTCACTAGCATTTTTATTTATCTTATCAAAAAGTACAGCACCATGTGCTTCTACCCTACTATACAGTATCAGAGTGTTACCTTTTAGGTCAAGTGCTAAGTTTGTGATTAGATTATTTCTTTTCTCATGACCTATTAGAAATTGTATCTCATCCTCATAGGTTTCAAACTTTTGTGGTTTGTACTTCAATACCAAACATTGAATATCCAGTGTAGCAAGATGTCCCTCATCAATTAATTTCTTGGTCTGTGTCACTTTATATGATGGTCCAAACAATCCCTCTAATACCCACTTATGAGTCTGTGTGCCATCCAATGTCCCTGTGAACCCATATCTATACTTTGCATGATGTAACTTATCCATGATACCTACGAGAGACTTACTCTTAAAAAGATGAGCCTCATCACCAATGACTACATCATACTCTTCAAAGAACTTTCTATCCAGTTGATATACTGACTGCCAGGTTGTGATTGTCACCTCATTAGTATTGACTCTCTCTCTACCAGCATAGATCCTATGACAATGATTCTCTGCATCCCAACCATAGTCTTGGAAATCTTTGAACATTTGTTCAACAAGAGATGTTGTTGGAACAACTAACAGAATCTTTTTGTTTAGACCAACAAAATATCTGACAATAGAATATATCATCAGAGATTTCCCTGAAGCAGTTGGCGATATAAGTAATTTTCTATTATATTTCAGTGCATCATATACAGCATCAATCTGATAGTCTCTAGGTTTGAAACTAGTGATTGATTTCATGTAATCTTTCACACCACCATGAGATACAAAATCATTTACCTCAAATGGTAGACCATAAAATTTATTATTTTCAAATTCATATGTATATCCAGACTTCTCACAGAATGCTATAATCTTGTCAAGAAGACCAACAT
>JGI10211J34971_10001903_pt1 | contig 17173 bp, 15 predicted proteins | sample Etolagsediment_FD_34971 | JGI IMG/M metagenome (IMG submission 34971) | reverse complement strand
ATCGTCTGAAATTTGTCCGACATGGCGACTCCGATACATTATTGTTTATACTTTCGAATTATAGCGACTTCATCGGTTAAATCCGACAGACTCCTAGTGCTACAGTTGTGCGCAGATTCCGAAATTGATCTTGATACCTTGTGCCAGAAAGCCGCCTCGCTTCTTCATTGCGAGGTGGATGATGACTGGACCAAAGCAATTAAAGATGCGCTTGAGCGGCTGGAAGCTCTGGCTCTAGTCAGTCGTCAGTAGATCGATTATGAACGATAGCGTGTTAGCTGACGGCAGTTACGCACTGCGCACTGGTCCATTTAATGTCCACCTTTCGGTGGATCAGTCAAAATTCAGGGCACTTTTCAACAAATTCTATCAGTTCGCGCCGACCCCTCCCGGTGGATATTCTGATTTGATATATCACTATCGACTGAAGATGAAGGCTCCTAATCTGTTGCGACGTTATGTGCGGCCTCAGATAGAGCTATCCGTGGATGGTCTGCGCCCCTTTGATCCTTATCCGGCAGACCATGCGTTACCGATGTTTGAATGGGGTCTAAACTGGGTTCTGGCCATGACTGCGCATCAATACTTGCTCTTGCATAGTGCTGTGTTGGAACGTGACGGTATTGCGTGCATTTTCCCTGCACTACCGGGCTCGGGTAAGAGTACCTTGTGTGCGGCCCTGGCCCATCGCGGGTGGCGATTGTTGTCCGATGAATTTGGTGTGGTTGATTATTCCAGTTATCAAATTCTACCTATGCCAAGACCCATCGGACTCAAAAACGAGTCCATCGAAATTATTCGAGATTATTTGCCCGATGCATACGTTGGACCTTCCTTCTACGGGACCCGCAAGGGGACAGTGGCGCATGTCGCGCCGCCGCGGGAGAGCGTCGAACGGCAGCATATCAGTGCGCGCCCGGCATTGATCGTATTTCCGAAATATTCAGCGACCAATGCGTGCCGACTTACGCCCCAGTCAAAAAGCGTCGCCTTTACCCGTCTGTCGAATAATTCCTTCAATTATAAAGTGTCGATGCTGAATGGCTTTCGGGCGCTGGGGCATCTGATCAGTAGCTGTGATGCCTTTAGTCTGGAGTACCATTCATTCGAGCAGGCGATCGACACGCTTAATGGCTTATGCGATGAAAGAAGCAGTTGATCACTTATTGCGCTTCATCGTGAATCCTGAAATAGCGCGTGCTTATCAGGCCGAGGACTGGAACAGGCTGATCAGCCAGGCCCGATTTCACGAGTTGGTGGCCCTTGTTCACGATTTGTTGAACGATAACGGCCTGATGCAGGACGCACCCGGGGAAATAGCCGGGCTGCTGACTGGATATGGCAATCGACAGGCCTACCTGACGACGCTGTTCGAGTGGGAGATTGGCAAGGTTCAACGCCTGGTCAAACAGGTCGACTACCCGGTCGTGGTACTCAAGGGGATGGCCTATTTGCTGGCAAAAATGGGTAGCTGGAAGAGCCGCGCCTTCGCCGATATCGATTTGCTGGTGGCGCCGGAACAGTTTGCGGATATGGAACAGCGCCTGCAGAACGCCGGATGGGAATTCAAGGAGCTAAACGATTACGATGACCGCTACTATCGCGAGTGGTCGCATGCGTCCCCGCCTTTGATGAACCGTAACAGCGGGATTGAACTCGACCTGCATCATCATATTTCATCGCCTATCAGTGATCAGCCCATCGATACACATGTTTTGCTGCAGGACATCACTGCGATCGATGGTAGTGGGTTATCCCGTCTCGGCGATGCTGACCTGATCCTGCACTGCGCAAATCACTTTATCTACTTTGATGATCTGGCGGGGCGTTTCAAGGACCTGGTGCTGATTTATTTCATATTGAATGAGTCGAATGTGGATGAATTGTGGCGGTCTCTTTTATTACGTTCCCAGCAGTTGGGGTTGCAGGCTACGTTTTATTATCTGGTCAGACTGATGCAATATTATTTTGCCGTGAAAATTCCCGCCTCGGTTAACACCAACGTAGCGGAAACGACGATACGCAAAGCCGTGCTCTGGCTACTCATCAACAGCCTGACCCCAAAGGATATCGACAGCGTCCGATTGAATCTGGTGCAGACGCTGCTGGTTGCGCGATATCAGTGGACCCGATACCCGGTGCATATCTTTGTTTACCATCTGGTGCAAAAACACCTGATTCAAAGGTTTGTGCGAATCTTCAAACCTGCCCAGCCAACTGTTTGATTGATATCTGGGCTCGTAGTGTCTGGTCGTTAAATCCCGTTAATGCCCGCGTAACGAATCCCCGTTAACCTGGCAATGTCGTACTGCCAGGTCGCAAGGTCGTTTTGATTGAACTGTTGCAGAGAATCATGGCCGCAGGCGCGAGCCATCACCGACATCAACTGTACCGAGGCCTGCAGAAAGCTGGCCAGGCGTTTGGCGCCGCGTTCGGGATCGAGTCGTTTGCGCAGGTCTTCATCCTGTGTCGCGATACCGGCCGGACATTGATTGGTATTGCATATGCGCGCCCCCACACAGCCGATGGCCTGCATGGCGCTGTTGGCAATGGCGATGCCGTCGGCGCCCAGTGCCAGCGCCTTGATGAAATCTGCAGGTACGCGCAGGCCGCCGGTGATGATGAGTGTGACCTCGCCGCTGACCCCGCGTTCATCAAGAAAGCGCCGCGCTCGCGCGAGGGCCGGCAGGGTGGGCACGCTGATGTGGTCTCTAAACAGCTCCGGTGCCGCACCGGTTCCGCCTCCACGGCCATCGAGGATAATGTAATCAGCGCCTGCATCGAGAGCGAAGCCCATGTCATCTTCGATATGGTTGGCGCTGAGCTTGAAGCCTATCGGGATACCGCCGGTGACCTCGCGCACCCGGTCGGCAAAGCGTTTGAAGTCATCGCTCGTGTTCAGATCACTGAAGGTTGGTGGCGAAATCGCTGCTTGTCCCTCGGGAATTTTGCGCACCTCGGCGATGCGAGCGGTATTTTTGTTGCCCGGCAGGTGACCTCCCGTGCCCGTTTTGGCGCCCTGGCCTCCCTTGAAATGGAAGGCCTGGACCCTGGTTAGTTGTTCTTCACTGTAACCAAAGCGGGCGCTGGCCAGTTCGTACAGGTAGTGCGAATTGGCCTGCTGTTCTTCAGGCAGCATGCCGCCCTCGCCGGAGCAGATGCCAGTGCCAACCAGTTCAGCGCCTCGAGCCATCGCCACCTTGGCTTCAAACGACAGCGCGCCAAAGCTCATGTCGGATACGAACAGTGGGATATCCAGATGCAGCGGTTTGTCCGCGCGGGGGCCAATCACCAGGCCGGTCGCGACCGGCTGCTCCTCCATCAGTGGCTTGCGTGCCATTTGTGCGACCATGATCTGAATGTCGTCCCAGTGCGGCAATTCATGCCGTGGCACACCCATCGCGGTCATGGGGCCATGATGGCCGAAACGGGAAAGACCGTGTTCGGCGAGCTGGTGAATGAATTCCACGGTGGGTTCTTCCGCAGTCGCCCTGGCCTGCGGGGCGCTGTCTGCGTCAGCTTCATTACCCGGACCTACGTTGCCAACCTGCGCGGGGTCGAATGCCTTATGACTGCCATCGCAATAGGGTAGATTGCGGCTGTGCTTGCACATACAAAGGTAAGCGCTGTCCTGAGTGGCCCTGAACGCCAGCGGTTTGATGCCCGTACCTTGATGAGAACCGTCACAAAAGGGTTGATTGGCGGAGCGCCCGCATGCGCAAAAGTGATACTCTTTCCCCGAATCGAGGTCGGTTTGAAGGGGTTTGTTATCGCTGATGACGGGTTTGTTCATAGATTATCCTCGTTGGTCGGGTCGGGGCTACTTAAAATAGTGCCGGTGTTCGCCATGTTCGGCTGGTGATGGCGATCCGAACGCAGCGCTTTGATGTCATTCAGTTGGTTGAGCAGCGAAAAATTGTTTGGAGCTTAGCGCCCGCTTCCGGTTATTGTCCATATTATCGCGCGGGAGGTAATATGGTGGCCGTGGCCAGGGACGGTGTGGTGAATTCCGGTTGATCGTTTAACAGGTGTGTAGTACAAGGTCATGTTTCGTGTTTTAACCTCATTTGTAGCAGTATTCATGTCCGTTTTTTCGTTGCCAGGGCAGGCCATTGTCGAGATCGAAGGCTCTTCCACGTTCAAACAACAGGTCGAAGATTATCTGGAGAAGGGCCGTAAAATTTCTCATCACACCCGCCGCTTGATCGATGCAGCGAACGACGCTGCCTGGCTTATCCGCATACGCCCGGTCACCGACGATCCCGCGACCTGGCATCGCAGTGGTGTGTCAACGCGCTCGCATACCCGCGTTGTGCGTCTGCGCAGCGCCGAGCGCACGCGTGACGCAAAACTGCGGGCTGTGATTTATATCAATCCGGCGCGAATCGAACCGCAACATAAGTCGTATGCGCGCGGTACGCTGATTCATGAACTCGTGCATGCGCTTGATCTGGTCAATGATCACTATCATTCGGATTATGTCATCCGCGAGAAACGCGCCGTTTTTTTCCAGAATATCTGGCGTGAGGCCCATGGCAAGCGAATGCGACGCCACTACCATCACAAGTTTGACACCCTGGAGTATCCCCGGGCCGCGCAGTCGGGTCATGTCGATGAATTCGTTGATCACTATTTCAAAAACAGTGATATGCCAGGCGCGCGGCAAGCAGCCGGAGCCGGTCAATGAAGCGCAATGAATCGTTCAATCTGATTCGCTGGTTTGGATTGCTCAGCGCAGTATGCGTGTTGCTGCTGGCGCTAGGGATGGGGTACACGCTGTCGCACTTTCTGACGGAAAAGCTGCTGTACCGGGAGGCGACGCTGACTCAGGAGTTCGTGGACAGCATTATCCAGACCGATCGAATCTACGATCATTTTCATCCCTATGACGAAAAAGGGCTGGGCACCGAGTTGCGTTTATTCTTTCTGCATCTGGCCAACATGCCGGATGTGGTCAAGGCCAAGGCCTATGATGCCAATATGATCTTGTTGTGGGACAGCGACACGCTGAAATCAGGGCAGCACAGTATCGATAATGATGAACTGATTCTGTCACTCGAAGGCAACCTGGTCACCGAGTACGGCACCAGTCCTTCGGTGATTAAAAAGGAGCACGAGGATTTAACCGGCACTTCGCAACACATTTCATTTATCGAGACCTACATTCCGGTATGGAACAGCGATTATTCCAGGGTGCTCGGGTCCATCGAGATTTACAAACAGCCAAGGGTTCTGCACGAGGCGATCACCCAGGGGAGCAGGCTGGTGTGGAGTATTTCGCTGATCGGCGCTGCGGTGCTGTTCGCCGTGTTGTTTGGCATCGTGTGGCGCGCCAATCGCACCATGCAGGCGCAGCAGGCCAGGCTCGTCGAATCGGAGAGCCTGTCGATGATTGGTGAAACGGCATCGGCCGTGGCCCATGCCATGCGTAATGCGCTGGCGTCGATTCGCGCCTCGGCCGAACTGACACTGGATGACGATCTGGATGGCGCACGCGAGTCGGCGCGCGATATCATGAGCGAATCTGATCGACTCAATCGCTGGGCCGGTGAATTGCTCAAGTTTTCCGGTGATGACGCGAGTAGTGGTCAGATTATTGATCTGATTGTTTTGCTGGACGATGTCATTGATGAACACCGACTGGTGTTATCGAAGGCGCACGTGGAATTGCATCACCACTACGCCGAGGGGCGTTACCGGGTGCGCGCCAATGCGGCGCAGTTATCCCAGGTATTTGGCAATCTGATTATGAATGCGGTCGAGGCCATGGAAGATGGCGGGCGGCTCACGGTGCGCCTGTATCTGGCCGATATCGATGCGCGTGCGGTGCGGGTCGATATCATAGACACGGGCCCCGGGCTGTCGCAGGATATTATCGGTCAGTTATTCAAGCCCTTCGCCACCACCAAGCCGAATGGAACAGGCCTGGGGCTGGCGTTGACCCGGCGCATGTTGACGCGTTACGACGGCAGCATAGTCATTCTGAGCGAACCCGGCCAGGGCGTGACCGCGCGGGTTGATCTGCCGTTATTTCAGGAGCAGTCTGCATGAGTTGCGGGGTTCTGATCATCGAGGATGAACAGGTTCTGGCGAAAAAGATAGCCAAATACCTGGCCATGAAAGCCTTTGATGTGCGCGTGGCGCACAATGGGCGCGACGGGCTTGCAGAAATGGAGCGCTTTTTTCCCGAGGCCGTGTTGCTGGATTACAACTTGCCGGGCGATCTTAACGGGTTGCAGGTACTCGATCAGGTGCTCAAATTCGATCGCGGCACCAAGGTTATCCTCATGACCGGGCAGGGCAATGTGCGTCTGGCGGTCGATGCCATCAAGGGCGGCGCCTATGATTACGTCAGCAAACCGGTTGTGCTCAGTGAACTCAAGCTGATGCTCGACAAGGCGTTGCGCCAGAGCCAGCATGATGGCCAGCTCGCCTATTATCAGCAACGTGAAGCCACCCAGTCGGGCCTGGATCAGATTATCGGCGTATCGCCCACCACCATTGAACTGAAGGCACAGATACAACGCATCATCAATGCGACCCGAGGACTGCAGAGCGGCTCTCCTCCTTCCATACTAATCAACGGTGAAACCGGTACCGGCAAGGAACTGGTGGCGCGGGCGTTGCACTACAGTGGCGCCCGCGCCAACAAGCCATTTGTGGAACTCAACCTTGCCGCGATACCCTCTCACCTGCTCGAATCGGAATTGTTCGGTTATGAAAAAGGCGCTTTTACCGATGCGCGTGAACGCAAGCCGGGTCTGGTCGAGGCAGCCAACGGCGGCACCCTGTTTCTTGACGAGATAGGTGAGCTCGACCTGTCCGCCCAGGTCAAGTTGCTGAAATTACTGGAAGACCGAAGCGTGCGCCGCATCGGCAGTCTGCGTGACTACGAGGTCGATATTCAGGTCATAACCGCGACCAATCGCGCACTCGAGCAACTGGTGCAACAGGGGCAGTTTCGCCAGGACCTGTTCTACCGGCTGAACACCCTGCGTATTCGAGTGCCGCCATTGCGCGACCGGTCGGGTGATGCGGTATTGTTGGCGAACCATTTCATCCAGCAATTCAGTACCAAATACAATAAACCCGGACTGGGGCTGGACGCCCGGACAGCGTTGGATCTTGCGCATTATGCCTGGCCCGGCAACGTGCGAGAGTTACGCAACCTGATGGAACAGGCCGTATTGCATTGCGATCAGGACTGCATCATGCCTGCCCACCTGTCATTCATGCCCACCATGCATTCCAATGCTGGCCCGACGACGCAGCCGACGTCGCCGCACTCCGCCGAGAGTGCCAGTGTGGCGAGTAGCAGCCCGGCAGACGATCAACTGGCCGATGTGGAACGCGCCATCATCGAGCGCACGCTCGACCAAATGAACGGTAACGTGTCTGAAACCGCGCGCCGCCTCGGTATTTCGCGCGACCGCCTCAGGTACCGGCTGAAAAAATACGGTCTGGGCGGCTGAATTTTTTCAAATTGTCGTAGACCCGATAGATCCCCCTATCCCTCCCCATTTGGGGAATATTCCCCAGTCATTTCCCCCAATAATTGGGAATTAAAGCCCAAGCAGGGTAGACCAGCCACTGTCCATTATTCCGGCAGATTTTTACGAATCAATTTAATTCGTCTTAAAAACAATTAGTTATAACTTTTTTTGGAAGATTCCGCGAATCTGGCATGGTGATTGAATAACAGGGTTCAAAACAATCACTTATTTTTGGAGAAAAAGACATGTCCATTCTGGTCGTTGATGACAATACCCTGCTGTTAAGCAAGATCGTACGTAGCCTTGTGCGCACCAACCGCGAGGTGCGCACGGCGTCGAGCCTGAGCGAAGCGCGCAATCACCTGCAAACCTACACCCCGGAGGTGATCTGTCTCGACCTGCAGTTACCGGATGGCAACGGCATGGACCTGCTTGAAGAGATACGCGCCCATTCGCGCAAATTGCAGGGCCGTAAGCTGCCCGTCATTATCATCAGTGGCCACTATTCCGAGGAGAACCGTCGTCGCGCTGAACAGCTGGGCGTGTCCGGATTCTTCAGCAAACCCTTCGTCTTGCAGGACCTCCACAAACTGCTCGACGAACTGCTGCCGCGTACCGCCGAGCTTATTGGCGAGGAGCAACTTTTCGATGATAGCCTCGATCAGGAAATTCCGCTCGATAACAGATTGCAGCCGCTCGGTGTTGAAGTTTTACAGCGCGCCAAACGCGCCTATACCACGCGCCGGGTGAACCTGGAGGATGCCAGACACCTGATCGTACAGGACTATTGTCCTCAGCCTGGCGACCTGGTTTTGGCCCGCGTCGAAAAACGTGTACAGCATACGCATCTGCAGCTGACTACCGGTCGTCGCGCCATGATGAATGTTGGCGACCAGATTATTGTGGCCTACGGCAATCGTTATGCCCCCGACCAATTCGAGTCTGAAGTACCGAATGATCTGTCGCGTTGTCATCTGGTCGCTGCCGGTGGCGTGGCCTCGCAAGTGCTGTCGCGCAACAAGTCGATGAAGGTCGCCACCTCGATTCAACCGATCGGTGTGCTCGCAGACAGTGACGGCAAGGCCATCAATATGCGTGACTACGCTGTCGAACCTGCCCGTATTCCGCGTGATCGTCCACCCGTCACCGTGGTGCTTGGAACCTCGATGAACGCCGGCAAAACAACCGTTGCGGCTGATACCATTCTGGGTATGAGTCGCCAGGGTCTGCGGGTTGGCGCGGCCAAGGTGACCGGTACCGGCGCCGGTGGCGACAGCTTTCGCATGCTGGATTCGGGCGCGGTCAGCGTGTATGACTTCACCGACTGCGGGTTTGCCTCAACCTACAAGGTGCCGCTGATGGGCTGCATCGAAATCATGGAAAACCTGATTGGCAAGTTATGTCAGGACGGCGTTGACAGCATCGTTATCGAGGTCGCCGACGGTATTCTGCAGGAAGAGACGCGAGGACTTCTGTTGACACCCGCGTTTCAGGATCTGGCCGATGATGTCATCTTCGCCGCAGGCGACGCCATGGGCGCGATCAGTGGTGTTGACTGGTTGTTGAGCAAGGGGCTCAACGTGGTTGCCGTGTCCGGCTGCCTGACCTCGGCCCCGCTCGCCGTGCGCGAGTTCTCCAAGTATAGCGATGTGCCGGTGTATGGGCGCGAGGAACTGAAAAGCGCCGAGTACATTGGTGGCCGTATCGACTACGAAGCACAGGGCGAAGAGCAGCGGATGGCGCTGTGCGCACCTTCCAGGCAGGCCTGAGGCGATTGGCATGACGCAGAAAAATCTGCATAAGGGGCTGTTGAAGCAGGGCTGGAAGGCTTCGCGGGGAGGTATCGTGGCGATCATCGCTTTCGGTGCGTTCATCAATCTGCTGAAGTTCGCTATGCCGATGTACACCCTGCAGATACTCGACCGGGTACCGGACAGCCGCAGTGTCGAGACTCTGGTCATGCTGACCGTGATTGCCTTGCTGGCTGTATTGTCGGGTGTGGTGCTCGAATCGATTCGGCGCCGATTGCTGGTGCGCTGGAGCAGCTGGCTGAACCGTTATCTTGGACCGCATCTGGTACAGTCGGGCATCGATGGCGCCAGCGAGGCCAGGAGCCTGTCGCCCAGTAGCCTGCTCGATAACCTGCAAACAGTGCGTGGGTTCATTGAAAAATCCGTGGCGCCGCTGTTCGATGTGATGTGGGTGCCGGTATTTCTGCTGGTGGTATTCCTCATTCACCCACTGTTTGGCGCCATCATGCTGCTGACCATGGCCCTGCGCCTGATGTCGGGTTATGTGCAGAATCGCCTGACCCGCCCCTCACGTGATGAGTGGAGTAGCGCGTCGCGCGAAGCGCGTTCGATGATCGATGCGGCCGAGCGGCAGGCCGATTCGATCGGTGCGGCCGGGATGTCGCAACGCCTGTCACAACGCTGGCTGGATAATATCCGCACCAAGATGAACGAGCGCGAAGCCAGTCAGGACCATGCCAGTGCCTTCGTGGCAATCAATACAGGCTTGTACCGTGTGTTGTACGTATTCGGTATGGGCTTCGGCGTATGGCTGGTGGTTCAGAACAGTATGACCATTGGTGGCATTATCGCCGCCAACATCATCATGCGTTTTGGTTTTCGTCTGCTTGACCGCGGTGTTCGGCGCTGGGGCTCGCTGGCGCGGGCGCGGCGCGCATACCAACGTTTGCAACGGCAGCTCGATGACTACGAGTCGGCGCCATTGCGTGAAATCGATCAACGTGATCTGCTTGCCCCGTTCGTCATGGAGCGGGTATCGCATCGCCATTCCGGTCAGGCCGACTCGATTCTGCGCAAGGTCGATATCTCGCTGGAAAGCGGTCAGATGCTGAGCGTCATTGGCCGTTGCGCCTCGGGCAAGAGCAGTTTTGCGCGCCTGGTGAGTGGTTCGGATGCACCGCGGGCGGGCCATATTCGTCTCGGTAATATGGAGCTATCGCGCCTGGCGCCCAGTCAATTGCATTCGCTGGTTGGCTACATGCCCCAGGAGTCGCGACTGTTCGCGGCCAGTGTGCGCGATAACATCAGCGCCTTGCGCGACTGCGAGATCGCCGAAGTAATGGATGCCGCCCGCCTGGCGGGCATCCACGAACGTATTATTCGTCTGCCGGAAGGCTACGATACGCGCGTCGATGACCAGACCCATCTGTTGTCGGCCGGTGAAAGACGGCTGGTGCTGATCGCCCGCGCATTGTTTGGCCGGCCACGTCTGATCGTGCTGGATGAACCCGAGGCTCATCTGGATCGTCCGTCGTTGGATGTGTTGGCGCGCGCCGTGGAGACACTCAAGGCCGACGGTTGCAGCCTGATCATCATGTCGCAGTCTAACTGGTTGGGCAAACTGGCCGACAAGACATTCCTGTTGGGCGCCTCGCGCAATCGGCCGGGTGTGGCCAAGATACAAAATGGACACAAAGCCGCCGAGTCGCTACCGGCGCTTGGAGGAGAGCAGTCATGTTGAACCAGGCCATGTTGTCGAGTCGTTACGTTGATGAATCGGACCGTCCATTTGGTCGCGGCCTGATTCTGTCCGGAGTCATTGTCATTAGCCTGTTTGTCAGCGGTTTGCTGGCCTGGGGCACCCTGGCACCCATCGAATCGGCGGTGGTCGCGCCGGGCATTCTGCAGGTCGACTCGATTCGCAAAACCGTGCAACACCTGACAGGTGGAATCGTCGAAGAAATTCATGTGCGTGAAGGCGATCAGGTCAAGGCCGGTGAGGCGCTGGTGCGCCTGCAGGATACCCGCCAGCGTGCCCAGTTCAACCAGTACCGCGCACAGTATTTCGAGGCCCTGGCCGCAGTCGCCCGACTCAAGGCCGAGCGCGATGGCGCCAGCGAGATTCGTTTTCCGCCGGAATTGCTCGATCTGCAACAGGATGCCGAGGTTCGCGAGGCCATGAGCGGACAGACCAGCCTGTTTGAATCACGCACCCAGCTGCGCGAAGAACAGCAACTGGCGCTGGCGCAGCGCCTCGAAGGGCTTGAGCAGGAAGTCGCGGCAATCAAGGAACAGATCAAGGCCGGCGAAAAACAAATGGAGGTATCGCGTTCGATGATCGCTCTGTTCAACAAGGTCGACCAGGCGCGTGACCTGACCGTCAAGAAACTTGAGCTGCGCATGGATAACGCGCAGATCGCCAGTGATATTGGTGAAATGCGCATTTCGCTGGCGCGCGCCAACCAATCAATGCTGGAGAAGAAACTGGAACACTCCCAGTTCATGGTTAATGAACGCAAACTCATTGAAGAGGAGTTACGCGTATTCAATGCCCAGGTGACCGATATGCGTCAGAACCTGACCGTGGCAGAAAATGAACTCAAGCAAACCGTCATCCTTGCCAATGCCAGTGGTGAAGTGGTCGGCTTGCAGGTGCACAGCGTAGGCGGCGTCATTATTCCCGGTGAGGCGCTGATGGAAATCGTACCGGCCAACGACGAACTGGTGGTCGAGACCACTATCGACGTCAACGATATCGATCAGGTGCTTGAGGGCGTGTCGGCCCAGGTCGAGCTGACATCGGCCAATCATCGCTATTCCAGGCCGATCGATGGCCGGGTCAAATGGGTGTCGGCGGATGCGCTGGTCGATCCGATTAGCGGCTTGAGTTATTACAAGGCGCGCGTCGAGCTGGATAAATCATCGGTTGCGCAGCAGAACCTGATGCTGCAGCCAGGTATGGCGGCTGACGTGCTGATCAGGACCGGTTCGCGTTCAGCGTTCGAATACCTGATGAATCCCATTTCCAGAAGCCTGGGGCATGCATTGAGAGAATTTTAAGTGGGGTAACCGACCGCGCCTGAGCGTGGGTCGTTAACTGTCGTTGATAGGGGTTTAGGTACAGGAATACCGCTGGAATTCATCGACAGTGTTTATGGGTCGGCCCTGGTTGCCGACCTGCTTTTTTGGTGCGAATTTATCCTGCTGCCGATTGCAACAGCAGTGGACGTGCCGTGTTTGGCATGTTTACATTGCAAACCGGTGCCGCGACTCAACCGTGGTGGTTAGCCCCTGTCCAGAGCCAGATCCCTAATGCACACCACTCATCCGCTGTTACGCCTGCTGTTTCCCGAGCACCCACGGCGATTGCCACGGCGCCGGTTATGGCTGGGGTTGATACGCTCGGTGCATATCCTGTGCATGGGCGTGCTTTGCGGTGGGCTGGTCGTCGGCGCGACTTTCGATATGTTGTATCTCTGGTTGCTGGGTACCCTGATCAGTGGTGTGGGACTACTGGCCCTGGATATGTTCAGCAGCTGTATCGTGCTGTTCGAGTTGCGCGGTGTCAGCGTGTTGGTCAAGATCCCCCTTGTGGCGACTTTACCCATGCTCAACGAATCCATGGCGCTGGCCCTGGTGGTGGTCATGATCGTTTTCTCAACCCTGATCAGCCATGCTACCCGTGGCTTGCGGCATGTCAGTATGGCCCCTTTGTCGTGGCGTGAGCGACTGGACTATCACCTCAGCGGCAGCACAAGCGGGAGCACAAAGAATGAGTGAAATAGTGCAACAACAGGTCGAGCTGGCGCGCAAGGTCTCACGCGAGATCAAGCTGCCCGCAGTCAGTGGGCTGCATCTCCCGCCGTTGCTCGATGACCCGCTCAAGCAGGATGAATTTGGCTTCCTGTTTCTTGAGGATGGCAGTGTCGGTCCGTTCTATACGCGGCTGGATGACGATCTGGACGTGTTATGCAGCACTTATCCCGATGGCGCAGCACCGAAAGGCGAGCTCATGCCCCTGATCGAGGCGTGGACATCCAACAGGCAGGCGAGCAGGGCGCTGGCGCTGGGTGCGTTCAATGCCATGAGTCATCACCTGATGCGTGAAGCAGGTTACTCGCCGCTCGCCGAGGCGGGTCAGAAACACAACTCCACCGCGTCGAGCCTGGCCATGGTCGGTTATATCCGGCCGATGATTGAGAAACTGTTGCAACGCGGGCTGGATCACGTCCTGGTTGTGGAGCGCAACCCGGCGCGTGTCGAGGTTACGCAAGGCGTCAGGTTGAGTACGCAACCCGCCGATCTGCTGGGTTATGACGAGATCCTGTGTACCGCCTCCACGCTCATCAATGACAGTATCGGTGAGATCCTTCAATACAAGAATGCGCAGGCGCATCTGGCGCTGGTAGGTCCAAGCGCCAGCGGCCTGCCGGATGTGTTGTTCCGCCATGGCGTGGATGAGTTGGGAGGTATCTGGATCGAGGACCTGCCTGCCCTGCACGATGCGCTGCGAGCCGGTCAGCCATGGGGGCAGGCCGGAGGCAAATACAGCCTGACGGCACAAAGCTATCCGGGTGTGGATAAACTGCTGGAACAGGCTTGCCGGCATGCGCGATAATGCAGGTTGTTTTTGCTGATCCGTGCTGGAGGTCACCTTGGCTGGAATTGGGCCGATCGATACCAATCGCCAGAATTTGCTGAAACGCGCGGGTTATCGCGGCCAGACTTACCCCGCGAACGAACTGGAGATCTTTTGCTCGCTGTGTGTGGGTCGTGTCATCATTCGCAGGCATGACAATCAGCTGTATTTCGTCGACTCGCCAGCCCTGTCGATCAGCGACATCATTCACAAGGTATTCAAGGGTATTCGTCAGGAACCGCAAATCAACCAGCTGTATATGGATGTGCATCACTTGTTGAAGGCTGCGAACTGCATCAAGCTGAGCGCGCGCCAGCACACCCTGTTACTGGCGGCATTTAGCTTAAACGGCATACACGTACAATTCATCTGAACATGGTCTTACGCGACATCGACAAGACGGTTTACAACCGCCACGTCAAGATTACATTCATCGCCATTGCGGTGGTGCTATCCATCCTGTCCGTATCGATTTCATCGCTATTGATTGCGCTGCTCAGTACGCCAGAGGAATCTCATTTCACGCATAACCTGGCGGGTGTGATCATTGGCGCCATTATCGTGGTGGTTGTTTTACAGCGCCTGCGTGGCCATCCGTTTCTGGTCGAGGTGGTGTATGTGTGGGATCTGAAACAGGCCTTGAACCGCATCTACCGTAAACATCAGGTGCTCGAACAGAAGGCCGAGGACAACGACCCGACCGCCATGCAGATACTGATGTTCCAGTATCGTGGATCAAGGCAACTGTACGAACTCGACGACAATACCGTCACCATCGAGGATCTGATGCCGCGACTGAAACGCCTGCAGCAAAGAATGCATGACGCGGGCCTCGATAGCGAGGTCGATGAATTCGACGTGCAGGATCTGGAGCGCTTTTAGACGCTAAAGTCGGTCCCCAGATTTAAAGGATATCGATAAAGATCCGGCCCGTTGCCAGCCGCGTCGATCACCTCAAATTCAGCTCGTCTTCCCGGCGGCATCCGGCTCCGCGACCTCGTTCAGTTGGCCTGTTTTTCACGCGTCGATATATCCAAGAACCGGTTGTACCTGATCTCGCGGGTAAAGGTCTCGATGCAGCGCAGCTTTGCCGATAGAAAGCGTTTATGGGCTCAGCCATCCGGTCAGCGTTGACGCAAGTCAATGTGTTGAGGTTGGCGCGAGCTAGAATAACCCCATTCTAACTTTAAGGTATCAGGAATGGATCTGGTTTGCCCGGCGGGAAATTATCAGTCCCTCACCAAAGCTGTCGATCATGGCGCTAACGCCGTTTATATCGGGCTTAGAAACGAAACCAATGCAAGGCATTTCGCCGGGCTCAATTTTTCCGACCGTCAAATCGGCAAGGCGATTGATTATGCCCATGCGCGTGATTGCAAGGTGTTCTGTGCGGTCAACACCTACCCGCGCGAGGACCGCTGGCAGCGCTGGACCGATGCGGTGGACGAGGTCATGGGGCTGGGTGTGGATGCCCTGATCGTGGCTGATGTAGGTGTTATGGATTACATCCGCAACCGCTCTGATGATTTCCCCATTCACCTGTCGGTGCAGGCATCGGCGACCAACCTGAGCGCGCTCGACTTTTATCATCAGCAGTTCGCCATTCGGCGAGCGGTACTGCCGCGCGTGTTGTCGCTGGCGCAGGTGCAGAGGCTGGCAAAGGACTCGCCGGTAGAAATCGAGGTGTTCGGCTTTGGCAGCCTGTGCATCATGTCGGAAGGGCGTTGTTACCTGTCCTCGTACCTGACGGGTGAGTCGCCCAATACCATGGGTGTGTGTTCGCCGGCGGCCTTTGTCGACTGGCGGGATAAAGGCTCCGTGCTGGAATCACGCCTCAATGGACTGCTCATCGACCGCTTTGGCGCGGATGAGCCGGCCGGTTATCCGACGCTATGCAAGGGCCGTTTCGAGGTGGAGGGCCATGTTGAACACGCGCTGGAGGAGCCGACCAGCCTGAATACCATGGATATTCTGCCCGAGCTGCTGGCTGCCGGTGTCGCCGCCATCAAGATCGAGGGACGCCAGCGCAGTCCGGCCTACGTGGCGGCGGTGACCCAGGCCTGGCGGCGCGAAATCGATAATGTCGAGGCGGGTCGGCCGGTATCGCGTGGTGCAGTGGAACAGTTATCAAGCTTTGCCGAGGGTCGCCAGACCACCATTGGCGCGTACGAGCGCGGCTGGCAATAGGAGTAACAGGCAATGCGAGTTTCACTGGCCCCGGTGCCTTATTTCTGGAGCAGGGAAAGTTACCAGTCTTTCTATCGTTCGGTTGCCGAGTCACCGGTTGATATCGTTTATCTGGGCGAAACCGTGTGCTCGAAGCGACGCGCCATGCGCCTCGAAGACTGGATCGACATTGCCCAATTGTTGAGCCAGCACGGCAAACAGGCGGTGTTGTCGACCCTGACCCTGATCGAGGCCGATTCCGAACTCAGGCAACTGACCCGTATCGCCTCGCAAAAGGATTACCTGATCGAAGCCAACGACATGGCGGCAGTCCAGGTCGCGTCGGAAAATGGCAATGCCTTTGTCGTCGGTTCGGCGATCAATGTTTACAACAATCGCACGCTGGCGCTGATGAAAACGCTGGGCATGCGTCGCTGGGTGGTGCCGGTGGAACTGGGGCGTGAGGATATACAGCCGATGATGGAGTTCACTCGCGAGTTCAATGTCGAGGTCGAATACCAGGTGTATGGGCGTCTGCCGCTGGCCTGGTCAGCACGCTGTTTCACCGCGCGTCATCTCGACCTGCGCAAGGATGATTGCCAGTTGAAGTGCCAGGACTACGAACAGGGCATCGCCGTGTACAGCCAGGAAAAGCAGGTATTCAGCCAGATCAACGGTATTCAGACCCAGTCCGGCCATGTGACCAACCTGCTTGAACGCTGGCTTGAACTGCGCGCCGCCGGGGTCGATATCTTGCGTGTCGTGCCGGTGGGTGCGGCGGATACCCTGAAAGTGCTGGACTACCTGCACGCCCAGGTCATCGATGAACCCGCCACACCGCCCGAACTGACCAACGATTACGCCTATTGCAACGGCTACTGGTTACAGCGCGAGGGCATGAGTTTTACCCCGCTGGAAGCCGTTTAAGCGCTATTTGGCCGCCGCTGCGGTCAGTTTCGACAAGGCGTCTGTTACCTTGGCCAGCACAGCATCGCAGCCCTCGATGGTATGGCGTTGCTTGAGATAGGCCGGGTCGTTATACGAAATCCAGGTCACGCCGTCCTCATCCTGCCATACCAGTGCTTTTTGTGGCAGGGCTATGGCCACGCTCTGTGCGCATTGCA
>JGI10211J34971_10001900_pt1 | contig 17182 bp, 20 predicted proteins | sample Etolagsediment_FD_34971 | JGI IMG/M metagenome (IMG submission 34971) | reverse complement strand
AGAAGCTCATATTGAGAATTGCAAATATCAATCTTGACAAACTTTTAAGGATTAAAAAGAACTTCGAGAAAAGGGTTTTTTATGACGACACGAACCTGAAAGAATATATAAGGGTAATAAGTACTAAAACTAAAATTTAGAACAATGGCAAACAAAACAGTTCCGGTAAAACCTCACAAAAGGTCAACACCATCACCGACACCAAGAAAAAATCCTGATGCTCCAAAGCCAGGACCGAAAACAGTTCCAGTTGACCCACATAAAAGGTCACGACCGAAAAAATAACAATAATGCCAACGCTAAACAGCCACACACATTGCCAAGCCGCTTAAGCCAGCCGCACGAGCCAAAGCTTGTCAAAGAGTGTGTCTGAGCCAACGCACGGACGAAAAAGAAGTACGATTGCCCAACATTGTATAAGAGCAATAGCGGGTGAAGTGGTAAAATCAAAGTCTGTGCATTTAATAAACTTTGGTGTTGGAGGAAAGGTAATCGCCTTGAAATCCGCTACTTCTCTTATACTAGACCGTTGTGTGCAAGACACCACTATTGAAAAGACAGGTAGAATTGATTACCTATACAAAGGAAAAATGAGCCGGAAAATTTGAGTGGAGGGCTTTAAATGGGGGAAATGAGGTTTGTGGTGCTCTTTTCAGCTGTACTGTTCCTTTTTGCTTGTGAAAACAGGACCAGCGTTGATGAGATCGAGGAAATCATATCAATAAATGACCTCAACATTCAGCTCAAGGTTGATACCGACAATGATTACGAAATCACCAAAGTTTTGGGGAGTGAGAACAGCAATCATCACTATCTGAAAATTGATGTTCACAACAAGTTTTCCCTACGGGGCAAAACAGATATTGAGATCAACAGGAAATACCGGCTCTCAATTACCTTAAAGAACCTGAACGCAAATCCACTTGTCATGTATTCTTTCTGGAAAGGTCTTAAAACATCGGTGAGAAGCCATACCCTGGCAGGTGAGAATGGAAATCCACCGACATCAAAAACCCAGGATATATCTAATGACTGGGTTACCTTTGATGAATTGATTGAAGCTCAGGATGGAGAAGATTCCTTTATGTTGTCTCTTTTTTGTGAGCGCGGTACTTTTTATATCAAGGAACTAAAAATTGAGGAAGTAAAAGAATAACGTGGTGCACACAACATTCTTAAATAAGTAATGGCGGGACATGCGCTAACAAGTAAGGTGCGTGGCTCTCTTCGGCTGGGTTTTGTTTGATAGGCAAGACGCCCTTAATTTGCTTCAACCCATCAATGAACATGAGGTTTCGCGCCCTTGAATCCCTCCACCTGAATGACTTCCTTTGGTCGCAACTTCCCCTGCCCGCAAACGCTGTACCCGTTATCCTGCCTGTCCTCCGTCGCACGACGGTGTGCCTAGGCCGGCGCAAGTTTAAGGTGCAGCGCTTTTTTGTCCATTTGTCAATGCACATGCTTAGATTGTTGTCATGAGCAATCTGGACATCTCAACACACTGGAATGACATTCGCCGACATTTCAATCGAAGTTTTTCCACTAACTTTCATGTCTCCATGGCGTCCCTGGATGCCGACGGGACCCCCAGAAACACCCCCATCGGCAGCCTGTTTCTTGATCGCGAACCCAAGGGGTTCTATTTCGAAAAATATCCTTCAACCCTTCCCGGGAATGCCCAGGATCATCCCGAAATTTGTGTCCTGGCCGTGAACAGCGGTCTCTGGTTTTGGTTGCGTTCATTGTTTAACAATCGATTTGCCGTTTATCCCGCCGTAAGATTATATGGCAAGCTGGGTGATGCCCGGCCACCGGAAGCCCAAGAGCTGAACAGATTATCCCGGCGCATGCGGGCAACCCGGCTGCTTCCCGGGAATAAAACACTCTGGGGCGATATGAACCGGGTTCGTGATATCACTTTTGACCGGGCTGAATATATCCAGTTGGGACTGATGACCCAGGATCTAATCGACAACAATAATAGACCGGATACATATCATGAATAAACTCAACATCCTCTGGACCACCGACAACAAAGATACCGTAACCCACATGCTGGGCATGTATGTCATCAATGCCAAAATCCATGGCTGGTGGGATGAGATCAATGTGCTGATCTGGGGGGCCTCTCAAAAACTGGTGACCCGTGACCCTGAGATCCAGAAACTGGTCGCTGAATTGCAGGAACATGGTGTCACTGTGGAAGCCTGCAAAGCCTGTGCGGATTCATTCTGTGTCAGTGACTCTCTGACAGAAATGGGCATCAGCGTGAGATTCACGGGGCAGGCATTGACAGAATATCTTAAGTCAGCAGACAAATTTTTAAGCATATAGGTCTCGACCGGTCTGGGATTCCCCAACCGGGTGACCTGACAAACGTCACGCGAAAGGAAACGCTTTCATGGAAGCCATGGCATTTATTTTTGGACTGGCAGGCATCGCACTTGCGATCAAGGTCAACAAGCGGGTCACAGCCCTTGAAAACAAACTCAAAGAATTGAAGCTGATTGATGAGGGTTTCCACAGCGAAACGTTCAGCTCCTGAAGGGTCCCGGTATGCTTATAAATGAGAACCAGATAAAGGTTGTCGGGTTTGATGCGGATGATACCCTTTGGGTCAACGAGCCCTATTATCAGGAAACAGAAGCTGTATTCTGCGAAATGCTGGCGGCCTATGGAAATCCTGATGAGATATCAGCCAAACTGTTAGAGACCGAACATCAAAACCTGCCCAGTTATGGATATGGCACCAAGGGCTTCATGCTCTCCATGCTGGAAACGGCCCTGAGCGTCAGTGAAGGGCAGGTCAGGTCTGAAACCCTGGAGCAGATCATTTCACTGGGAAAAGCACAGCTTCAGCGACCGGTCGAACTTCTTGATGGTGTGATAGACACCCTGAAAAAAATCAGTAAGCTCGATGTACAGTTGATCGTGGCGACCAAAGGCGACCTGAAAGATCAAGAGCGGAAATTAGAAGCATCCCGGCTGGCGCCCTACTTCCACCATGTGGAGATCATGAGTGACAAAAAACCGGCAAACTATCAAAAGCTCCTGAATCATTTGAATATCCTGCCCCAACAATTTCTCATGGTGGGCAATTCATTGAAATCTGATATTATCCCGGTGTTAGACCTGGGCGGGTATGCCGTCCATATTCCCTGCCATACAACCTGGGCTCACGAACTGACTGCACCACAGGCTGATATGGCCCATTATTGGACCCTCAAGCACATTTCCCAGCTAGAGGCACTCTTTTCATCAGGTTAAAGCCACCTCTCTCTCGTTTACGCTCAGCAGAAAGAGGTGACCCCTTTACTCAGAACCATCCTTCCAAACCAATATGGACATTGCAAATCCATGCGACTGACAATAGTTTCATTTGACTAAAATTTTATGTGAACGTCTGAAAGGATACCCATGAAAACAAACAAACTCTGGATCGCCGCCATTGCTGGACTCATGGTCCTGGGCTGCTCCGAAAAAACACCTGTTGCCTATCCCTGGCTGACAGATGCCAGTGTCGCCGTTGAAGCAGACGGCAAGCTGGTTGGATACGAATTCTTTGCCAAGTGGTGAGGCTCCTGCAATCGGCTGGATGCCGAAACCTTTATTGACCCCGCACTGATCAAATACGCCTCTGAAAATTTCATCTCTTACAAATTAAACGTCGACTCTACTCAGAATCGCCCCTTGTCTGAGCGCTATAACATTCGCTCCATTCCTGCTTTTGTGTTTGTGGATGAAGAGGGCAATGAGATAGACCGCATCGTCGGCTATATGCCGCCTGCCGAATATCTGCTGGAGCTGACCCGCATTCGCAACGGCATCAATACGGTGCCTGACCTTTCAAAACGACTGGAGGATGATCCGGACAACCTGGATCTGCTGGTCACCCTGGCAGGTAAAATTGAGACCATGAGTGGTTTAAGGGCTGCTATTTCGTATTGGGAAGAACTGTTTACCAAAGAAAATGCCAATGAGACCCAGCGCGCCATCGCCGGCCTGAAAATGGCGCTCTATCATGCCCAGGAGAATAACGACCCGGAAACACTGGTTTCTTTTGTCAACAATGAGACCAATATCGAGATTCTGCCCAAAGCCTATGACGCCTTGCGGAAATTCTATGCCAAGATCAAAGATGTTGATGCCGAAGCGGACACCTATCGCCGCTATGTGGATTTCATGTCTGGAATCAAGAAAGAATCCGCCGGATTCTATAATGGCTATGCCTGGCGCATGACCCAGCTGGAACGGAATCTCCCCAATGCCCTGGAACGCATCGACCAGGCCCTGGCCTTGATGTCTGATGATGATGGTCCCAGAGAAGTCGCTCAGATCAAGGATACCAAAGCCGAAGTGCTCTGGAAAATGGGTCGTATTGATGATGCCGTGGCCGTCATGGATGCCTGTATTGCACTGCAACCGGACGATAAATATTATCAGGAGCAAAAAGCCAAGTTTCTGGCCTCTGAATGATCTTGAATATCAATTGATAGCCCCCCAGGCTGGGATTCAAATCCCAGTCTGGGCAAAACAACCTTCCTGTTCCTACAACAACAAAAACGCCCCGGACCCTTCGACCACCGCACGTTGCGGGGTCCCATGCTCAGGGACCGAGGCGTTTCTTTTTGTTAAATAGCAGGGTCCTTTAGAAGGAGAATCCTGTTTCGATCATGGTGGTTTTGATGACCTCTTCGGAACCTTCATCCCGATTGATCACCCCATCACCATCCAGGTCGCGGAAGGTCTGGCGGAAATCCCAGGTCAGCGTTGCACCGCCACCCAGCTCAAACACCAACTTATAACCCATGAGGGTTCCTTCGCTGTAAATGTCGAAAGGATCATCCACATTCATGCGGTTCACATAAGCCGAGGCTCCATACAGTTTGGGCACCAGGTCCTGGGCCAGATCAATGGATCCATACAGACCTTTGACAGGATCTGCACCATCCTGCATCATGTGCTGATAGGCACCATTCACGGTGACCAGGCTGAAGACATTCACACTCAGCATGCCAAAGACACCCTTCATGGGGGTCGTATTCAACAGGCGGGCATCCCGGGTAATGGGAATCATGCGTGATCCGCCATAGAGCTGCATGCCTACGCGATCAATATCATAATTCTGATCGAACATGGAGAAAGCAAAGTTCTCACCGGTCATTCTGTATTCCAGACCCAGGTTGATGAACTTCATGATGGTGGCGCGGACACCGGGAATCGTGGCACCCCAGCCATGGGTGACTTCAGTTGAATCCAGGCTGCCGCTGGCAAAGGTATAATTATAATGGCTTCCCATATACTTACCGGCTTCAGTAAAGACCACCACATCCAGAAAACCGGAGCTGAACACGGGGTAGCCAATATCCACACTGACACCGGTAAGGGTTGACTTTTCATCGGCCAGGTTGAATGGATTGGGCTTTAGACCCGTGATCTCATCATCGAAGTTATAGATGGGGTTGGGATGGCTGTCCGTTTTGTTGTCGCCATCAATGTCATATTCTTCAGGATCCCTGTCGGCATAGCCGTCACCATCAGAATCCAACCAGTAATCTGCATTATCCGGGAAGTCATCGACCACATCAGGACGGCCATCATCATCTGTATCCTTAAAGCCCAGGTACTGGTTGTAGTCCATGGCCACCGTGGCACCAAATTTGAGTTTACCCAGACTGTAGGTTCCGCGGACAGCGGTCAGCCCAACCAGCTCCTTCACATTGGCCACCATGGCTTCAAAACCAAGGCTGCCCATGGTAAACCCAACATGGGTACCGATCTTCTTCACGGTAGGATATTCCATCATGTTGTTATAGCCGTTCATGAACATGCCATAACCAAAGACGACATTTTCCAGGGTTCCAACACGAATGTAGAGCGGATCCTGGGGTTGTCCCCAACGTACGTACATGATCTTGTCAACATAGGTGCTGACTTCCTTGAAATCCCATTCGTCCATGCGGATATCGCCATTTTGATCCATATAGAGTACGATGTCCAGCCCAACACCGAGCTTGCCGATTGAAATATCTGGACGCAGCGCGATCTGGTTGTACAGCTGACCATCAATGGTCACTGCTCCAAAAGCAGCATCCATGGCCAGGGCATCACCAAACAGACCACCACCTTCTTCATCCTCGGTCTCTTCTTCAGCAGCAGGTTCCGGTCCGCCCATGGCAGGCGTGCTCACAGGCGTGGTATCAGAGGCCACCTCAGTTTCTTCGTCGCCAGCATCCTCAACGAACTCATCACCACCTTCTTCAGTGGCGGTGCTATCAGAAGCAACGGCGTCTTCTTCGGTTTCTTCGTCACCGGCATCGCCAAAGGTCTCTTCCGGATCTTCCGGGATGGTACCATCCTGGGTTTCGCCGGACTCAATGTAGCCGTCTGTACCTGATGTGACCGTCTCGCCGGGACCACCTGAAGTGATCATGCCGGTGAGGTTATTCATCACGTCGACCTGTCCTTCAAGCACGATGACCTGGTCACCTGTCTCCGGATCCGTGATGGTCCAGAACTCGGTGCCCTTGATGGAAGCCACAGAGGTGGGGGTATGTAATTGAAATTCGAAGTCGGCGCCCTTGGCATATTTGGTCAGGGCCTGGCCATAATCCAGACGAACATGGTAACCTGATCCTGACAGATCATCCACCATGGAGATCGCGACTTCGGTATTCGCTCTTAATTTTACCTGGCTTTTGTCATCCAGGAGCAGCATGACGGCAAAACCGTCGTTCACTTTGATCTGGTCGTTGTTTTCCAGGATCGTCCCCATGGTAACCGGGGTGTTGTAATTCATGTCAGCTGCCCTTTGAAGCAGGACATCACCCTGGACTTTGGACACCACGGCCACTTTCTCGGCCTGGAGTCCAACAGCCATTAGAAGTGCAAGCATGATAATAGTAACAAATCTTTTCATTGGCGAAGTCCTCATGTTATCTATGATTTTATTTTTGTCCTCAAACCGTGCTGAATTTAACAGCCTGATATGACCCACCAAGCCTTTTCATGGCCAAGACAGACCGGAGAAGTCTACAAGATCACGCGACCTGCTGATTTTTGTCTGCATCGTTTTTTATGCTGGTGTGCTAATTTGTTTCGATTAACGAAGTTGAGCTGTAGTTTATGTGTAAACTGGCATCATGGGGGTGAACATGACCTATTCCAAAAATAAATTGGACATAACGATCCAGGATGAAAAGGTATCCAGGAACATGAACACGCTGTTTATCCTGGCCTTTGTTCTGGCCGTCATGTTATTCTTCTGGTTTAGTTACGACCAACCGGTTCATCCCAACCCGCGGGTGATGACACTATATAGCTACAGCGCTTTTGAGCCGGTCATGGAGGAAGCGATTCTTCCTGCATTTAAAGACTATTGGTTTCAGGAGAATCAGGAGGAATTGGTTTATATCACCACCTTTGCCGGTTCCGGGGTTATTTCTCGTTTGATCATGACCCGCTTTCCTGCTGAAATTGCACTCCTTGCTTCCGAGCTGGATGCCCGGGTTCTGGAGGAAAAAGGAATCATTCCTCCGCCTTCAGCTACTCAAGCAAAACCTTACGTACGGCTCTGCGAGTCCCCCCTCGTGCTTATTGCCCGCGATGATTTCCCCCTTAAAGCAATGGACCCAGTCCATTTGACGCCAGATAGCCTTCATGTTATTATCCCAGACCCCTATACTTCCGGAGCGGGCCAAATGGCCGCTCTGGCACTATACCAGTCCATGTTTAAAGTGGGAGGGTCGCATGAAGAGGCATTGTCCTTTGCCAAATCGTTCTTTTATCAGGGAGAGCCACACCCTTCAGATGCGCGGGCTGCCCTGGCCTCGTTCAAGGCTGGAGAAGGCGACCTGCTCATCAGCTATGAATCTGCCGGCCTATCAGAGGGGTTGAAGATTATTAGTCCGGATGTTGTGCTGGTTTCAGTCCCCATAGCCCTTTCCATTCCCAAGAACATCTCTGCCGACCAGGAACGGTTGATTCAGTCTTTTTTGACCTTTCTGACCACAGAAGAAAGTATCCTGGCTTTTTCTGATTACGGATTCAGAAGCGTTGATTCTGCCACACCGGGGAAACCACGCGGCACTCGAATGGAAGCCCTGGGGTCCCCCATACGTATTTCCCGCGATATTCTTGACCCCATCATGGAACAGCGAATCCGTCAGCCATAAACGCGCCTATGCGAACACCTTCCAGATCGTGAAAATACCCATGATAATAGTCAGGGTGGCAATCCCCTTCTTCAGGTTGTTCTCGTCCAGCTTTTTGACCAACGCCACGGAAACCGGTACCGCCAGCAACGCCCCGGTGATAACCGGCACCATGAGCTCGACCTGTAGTTTCTGACCCTGCCAGATAAACAAGATCACACCAACCAGACAGGTAAACCCTTCGGCAAAAGAGGTGATCGCTACAGACGCGCGTCCCTTGACACCGGACAAAATCTGACCACTGGTCAGCAGGGGACCATAGCCACCACCACTTAACGCTTTATTGAATGAGGCCAGGGAGGCCAGAACAAACATTTTCCAGCTTTTGAATACGATTGGCCGATCAATAAATATCCAGATGCATATGCCAGCCAGGAGAATAATGATGCCAATGAATAGCTTTAACATCTGGGCTGGAATTTGAAGCGCCAGATTGACGCCAATCGTAACACCAATGACACTTCCCAGTGCCAGGGTTGTGGCAATCCTGAAATCAGCTGATTTTCTGGTGAAGACAACATTTCCCGTTTCATGATGAAAGTACGAGGATGAAAAACCACTAAGGAATTCGGACAACAGGATCGTGGGCACCAGATCCAAGGGGTCATAACCGGCAGCCAAAAGCAGGGGTGTCAAAGTGGTTCCGTACCCCATGCCCAACGAACTGTCCATCAGCTCGGAGACAAAGCATAACAAGATCATGCCCAATGTGAGCCAGGTGAATTGAAGATTGAAATAAACGAATGAGCTGGCGGACAAGGCCAGCACCAGGATAATCCAAAGTTGTTTCTTGATCATCATCCCCCCCTTGTTGATCTGGAGGAAATTTAGCTGGCGGTTCAACCCCTGCCAAACAACATCTGTTCAGTCTCGCTGAAAGACCTTGTCAGGGGGTCTTACTTTTTTAGGAGGTGCATGCGTTCCGCCATGACCTGTTTTGCATTTAGCTGAGCGTGTTTATGCGCCATACTGCCGGTAGGGAGGGTCTGAATGATATAGCGGGCAGTAAACCAGGTCTGTTTTGTGTCAATGGTCACATCTGGATTGACCGTGGCCTGATTGATGGAACTGGAACCTGTTTTCCAGGGTTGATCCCGGTTTCCCCTGCTGGTGCTGGTCTCACTGAAACTACTGTCGGCCCAGATTACAAAACTTTCATGGCCGTGTTCCAGGGTGATCTCTGCACAGCGGATGAGGAGAAATTCTTTCACCTCTGCCGATTCAATAAGAGGATTTCCCTTGAAGCTCACATCAAAGTCATCCCCGCCCAGCCAGACTTCAGAATATCCCCCTGAAGGACCGAGGGGTCCATAGGTGGTGGCACAGGAGACGAGAACCAGCATGGTGATAAGGGTTAAAGCCTTGGTCACAACGTTCATAGAACACCCCCCTCTTTTGGGTGAGCCCGGATCAAACCGGCTCTTCTTATTTAACCAGCGTTGCCTTAATGATTTGTTGCTCCAGTCCACTGGATAGGCTTATCAGATAGACACCGGCATCCAGATCCTGAGCCTGCCATGATAATGCGTGATCTCCGGCAGCATAGTGCTGCCGAGAAAGTTCTTCTACAAAACGTCCCCGGATATCCAGAATGTTGATCTGCACCTGACCTGCCTGTTCCAGGTGAAAACGGATGGTGGTTTCCGGATTGAAGGGATTGGGATAATTCTGATACAATGAAAAGTGCTGAGGTCCGAACATGGCCTCATCTACAGCCAGCGTAACCGTATCCTCTGGAAAAAAAGTATATGACACGCCACCCTTTTCAAACCAGGAACGGGAGAGCGATGTTTTATTATACTCGTAAGCATAGCCGTTCTGTCGTGCTGGATCATGGACAATAGGATTGCCCTGGGCGTCAAAGCCAGCCAGCATCATCAAATGTCCTGAATACAAAGGCGGTCCAACGGACATGACAACCCGTCCGCCGGCGGCCAGGGTCTCGTAGGCCTGGCTCCAGGTGCGGTAACGGGTAACAGCTCCATCCACGGGATAGGAGGCGGCATTCTGGACGGCTCGCGGCCAGATACCGAAGAGATTCCAGTAATCATCATAATTATCCAGGGCAAAGAGATAAGGGTCCACCTCCTGGTCCAGACTTCGGAGAGCCAAAACCGTGGATGTTGGGGAGCAGATGCTGCCGCCGATCTCGGGATCTACATTGTATTGACAGACAAATGAGGTTTCGCAGAAGATTTCCGGCGGATCATCGTTGACGATACTGGTCAGGCTCAGATTGTCCGTGGTGCGTTGGTCGCTGGTGTAAAAACTTAATTTATCGATCCTGGGGCTGGGATGACCCGTGGCCTGGCGCTTCATCTCCACCCGCCATTGCCAGATCGTATGAAAGTCTTCAAGGACCACATAATCATAGTCGATATAACCATCGGCGTAGCTGGTGGACCCATAGCTGGGCCACACATAATTCTTCCAATACCCGACCGTAAGCCAGGGGGACCAGCCCGTTCCATATTTGAATCGCATGGATACCCTAAACCCGGCATTCTCATGTTCTACCAGACCATTCCAGGAAGGCAGTCCCCGATCAAACGGTTGAGGAAGGGTGTCCGGCTGACAGGTAAAATATCCTGTGGTTACCCCCTCGGCCAACTGAAGCGATGTCCCATCGTCGCTGAGAATGATATTCACATTACTGCTCATACGTTCCCACAACTCGTTGGTGCGGGCGACCTTGTGCTGATCAGGATGATCTGCCAAAGCAATATTTATTAAAGTTAGAACAACAAGGATTTGCTTTTTCAATGGTTTTATCCTTTTAGACTGACGATTAGCAAACGGTTCAAGCTAGTTGTAATCCATGTGATATAAAAGCCAGTTACAGATGTGTTATGTTTTTTGGTCTTCATAGTTCAATCCAAGATGAAGAAAGACTTCATTGTCGTGCTGTTCTTTTGAGAGAACCTGAAGCCTGGGAGTATTGTTAAATCGGGCATTCCCGGTGAGACCCGGCGCTGTGCTGGAGCCAATGATCCTGAAGGAAAGGGTCAGATACAACTCCTCCAGCAAACCAGCGCTGATGAATTGATTCAATACGTGACCGCCGCCCTCAACAAGCAGATTGCGAATGCCCATGTTTTGAATGTGCCCCGCAATTTCATGCATCATGTTTCGTGATGCGCCCACCGCAATCAATCTTGCCTGCTCCGGAAGCTGTAATTCTTTTTTTTGAGGGTCCGGGGTGAAAATGGTCACGGGAACAGACCTGTCCTGAAAAAGCGGTGCCTCGAGATCCAAATCAAGGGAGCGGCTCAGGATAAAATGGTGCGCTGGTTCTTTTTTGGCTCTGGCAACATGGACCCTTGGAAATGTCCGAAAGGTCTCTGCGCCAAAAAGGATGCCGTCTGCCTGATCTCTGATCTCCTGAAGATGAATGAGGTCCCGTTTTGAGCTAATGGAGATAAACCGTTCAACCCCGGCAGGGCCGATCTTTCCATCCACAGTACTGGCCATACAGGCAAAGATTCTCATCCTCCAAATTAGGGAACAGCATGGCCGAACCCACAGGATTGTTATGCCGTAGATATCATTGGGTGCCCCCCCTGGCCAACCCGTGGTTTCCGCTCCATGACCTGACTGCGTGGCCGCAGCCACAACGTCATGGAGTATGATTCTCTTCGCCTTTCCCGGCGTGAACTGCGACATTCACCGAAGCATATATTGAATATTCATCCCTGTACATGCACGGGGTCTTCTGTAGGCAGCCTATGCTTCGGGCTTGCGTTGGCGGAAAATTATTCACATGCCTTGATAGATGAATTTATATTGTGGTGGTTATGGTCATCTTGCACACTGCAGGCCGGCTGGAAACGCTTATAAACAACCCTCTGGAGTCTTTATGAAAAAATTTTTGTTGTCTCTTTTGATCAGCCTCCCCTTGTTTGCTCAAACCACAACGGAGTCATTAACGCTGGACTGGTCAGCCACTGTCAATTATGGGTCTTTTGGTCAACGCACGGTTCTCGTCAATGACACCCTGTGGCATTTTGGAGGCCGCTTCTTTTATGGCACCCCTTTCGGTGTCCAGTTTTGGGAGCAATCATTTATTGAGTTCCGGGCTTTATCAGATAGCTACTGGTCTGAAATAGCCACAACCAGCCTGTATCGCTTTTATGGCAATGCCCACGTCTATAACGACCAGATATACCTTCTTGGTGGCGGGGGGAGCGACCCCACCGCCGTCGAGCTGTTTGACCCAAGAACTCAGACGATCTCCCTCCTGGAGCCCATGCCCGCCCAGCACAGAAATGCCGGCTCAGCCATGGTTGATGGAAAGATATACATCATCGGGGGGACGGATGATGTTGGCAACAGCGATCGCGTGGACATATATGATATTGCCACCAATACCTGGAGTGTTGGCACATCCCATCCCATTGCCGCACAAACCGAAGCTATATCCCACAATGGGATGGTCTACACCTTCGGCGGGTATGACGGCACGGTGAGAGACGAAATCTACAGCTATGATATTGCCAACGACACCTGGACCCAGATCGGCACCATGCCCTATCCTACCAGCGCCCATAAACTGGAGGTTTTCAATGACTACATCTATGTTGTCAGTGATTACGCCGATGTGGATCGCCTCATGAGATATTCCATCACCGATGGCAGTTGGATCGAATATGAATCAAATTTCATCGGACGTCGACATTGTTCAACGGCCATTGCCGATAACAAACTCTACATCATCGCCGGAAATTCCAACAAAGACGGGTTTTGGCAGTACTACAACATCAGTCAAAGCATTGACCTGAGTGATGTGGTTTCAGTGGCCTCCAACCAAGCCGTGCTACCGACACAGGTTGAGTTGAAACAGAATTTTCCCAATCCCTTCAATCCAACCACCTCCATCCGCTTCTTTTTAGACAGGACCAGCGATGTGGAGCTGACTATTCACAATCTGAAGGGCCAGCAGATCAGGGAACTGCATAGCGCCAGGATGCCCCTGGGAGAGCATGAGATCATCTGGGATGGTTGCAATGATTTGGGGAAAGAGCTGGCCAGCGGGCAATATATGTATACGCTCAAGGCTGGTGGGCAGGTTCTCACCCGGAGCATGGTTCTTCTGCGGTAGACCAGGATCTCACTGAAATAAAGCCCGGAAAAACCGGGCTTTATTATTTTATTGCGATGCTCCTTCTCCAGAATGATGTTCAAACTGTGATTTGCATTTTTCTAAGGTCAGACTACCTTTCAGATTAATGAAACGGACCCTGATCATTGGCCTGATAGTGGCGCTCCTGAGTGCCTGTGATCTCTTCACACCACGAGATCCTGAACCGCCTATTGGAACCAGTGACCCCTACGCCTGGAAACCACCTACAGCACCCTCAATTGTTCTGGAGAACCTTTCCAGTGCCTTTCCGGCCCATAAATCGAATTATCATATGGATGCCCTGAGCTTTGATCCTGATGGTGCGGCCGGTTTTGTGTTTTTCCCAGACCAGGGTGTGGCCGTCTCCCAGCCCGGCGTTTTTGATGCCTGGGGTTATGATGAGGAAGAGAATTTTATCACCAAACTTTTTCAGGTGCTGGATGAAGATGATCTGCAACGACTGGATTGGACCGTTGTGCAGTCATCATCTCTTGAGGGTCGACATGAGATCATTGCCGATTACGATCTGTCAATTTCCTATACGGAGACCAGGGGAGCGCTGCCGGCAACGCTTAAGGGGCAGGCCACCCTGACCTTGATTCAGAATAGCGATCTCCTCTATGAGATCTCCGTTTGGCAGGATTTGAAGAATGACACCCTGCCCTGCTGGAGTGATCTAAAAACATTGATCCAATAATGACGCGCTCACTTAGAATCGCCCTTGTTTTTTTTGTTCTGCTATGTCTGGTGGCCTGCTGGAACCCTTTCGCACCCACAGAAGGTCCGCTGGAGGGATTCATCTCCCTGGCGCTGACAGAGCAGCGCTCACCTGATGAAGTGCTTCAGAATTTTCGCTATGCCTACGTCTATCGTGACAGTCTCGTTTACAGCAACCTGCTGGATACCAGTTTCATTTTTGTCTATGAAGATCCCAACCTGGGTGGGGCTGGCGGCTACAACTTTTGGGGGCGTGACACGGAGTTGCGAACCACTGGCCGACTTTTCCGAAGTTTCGACAATTTCACCCTCATCTGGAACGCTACCATTGAAGAAGACACCCTCCAAAATGGGAGTATCGCCCTGACAAAAACCTTCGATCTATCCATTGGCGGCGATATTTTTCTCACCGGTAATGCCAAGTTTGATTTCGTGGTGGATAGTACGGACACCTGGCGCATCAGCCGCTGGCAGGATGAATCCTTTTTTTAAAGCCCTTATTTTCAACCAGCACAACGCCCGGGGTTTCATTAAAATATCAGTTTGCTTTGAGTTTCAATCCATTTATTTACGGAAGCCCGGGCAGGAGGGGGTCAGCACCGGGAAAGGAAGACTGAAATGCCGGTAAGAACAAATTACGACAAGAATACGGACATTCTATATGTTCATGTCAAAAGTCCGGTGGGCATCTCTGATTTTCAGGCGGTGATTACCCAAATTGTCAACTCAAAGGAACACACATCTCATGTAAATACGCTGTGGGATTTTCGCCATATGGCATTTGTCGATTTTGAACCTGACATCCTCCAGAAGCTTGTTCAGATAAAAAACGAAGCCCCGGAACGCATGGATACCAAGAGAGCCCTGGTGATTTCTGATGACCTGGGGTTTGGCATGACAAAAATGTATGAATCCATGGCCAGGGATCTTCCTGATCATATCATGATCTTTCGCAGTTTCGAGAATGCCGAGCTTTGGCTTTTGTCGGATATTTAGGCCCCAATATAGATCTTCTCCTTTTTCAGTACACTTGTCACCGAGGGCGTCTCTGGGTTTGACATTGGCAAGCCCCAAGATAAATTCCCAGCAACAAAAAGGACTTCGATATGATCGTTTTAAATAAACAGTTTCACTTCTGCGCGGCGCATCGCTATTTCAATCCCGATTTCAGTGATGAAGAAAATGAGGCCAGCTTTGGAGAAGACCTGCGCCTCCATGGTCACAATTACATTCTCACTGTCTCCCTTACCGGAGACGTGAATCCCGCTACCGGTTTCCTGGTGGACCTGGGCCATGTGAAGGATGTGGTGAAGGAACATGTGATCCAACATGTGGATCACAGCCAGATTGAAGTGGATATCCCCTGGTTCAAAAATAAACAGCCCTCCACTGAAAATATGGTCGTGTGGATCTGGGAACAGATCGCGGCTCATTTAAAAAATGGTACGCTTCATCGGATCAGGCTTCAAGAAACACCAACGATCTATACCGATTATTACGGTCCTCAATAACACGTTCTTGACCACTTTTGATCACATCTGTTGATCCTTCCAAAAAAAGGATGACCTATGACATATTTCAATGACAACCCAAGACCTGAGATCGCCCAGCGGCGGGAGCGGGTTTTTCTTATCCTGTCCGGATTATTCCTTGGCACCTTGGCCATGCTCAACATTCTTGGCATCAGTCGTTTTATCAAACTCTTTACCCTTCAGCTGGATAGCGGCGCTGATATTGTTTTTGCCGTGGCTGTTGGTGTGCTGCCCTACCCGCTCACCTTTCTGGCTACGGATCTGATCAGCGAACTGTATGGACGGAATAGAGCTAGTTTTGTGGTTTTTGTCGGACTGATCCTCAATCTATGGGTCATGTTCATCATGTGGCTTGGCGGTGTCATGCCTGGTTTTGAAGAGATCAATGCATCCGGTGAACTGGTACGGGATGCGGCTGGAAGACTGCCCGTATTCTATGAGATTCGCGCATTGACCTTTGGCGCTGTAACGGCTTCCATGATCGCCTATCTGGCGGCCCAATTCGTGGATGTGTACGTGTTTCATTTCTGGAAGAACCTGACCCGGGGAAAACACCTCTGGCTGCGCAACAATGGCTCCACGCTGGTGAGTCAGCTGGTTGATACGGTTGCCGTGATCCTGGTGACCCACTATTACGCCAAGGCACTGCCTGTTGATCTGGCAAAACCCATCATGGGCCAACTGATGATCTTCATCTTTTCCGGATATACTTTCAAAATATTGGCCGCCTTGCTTGATACCGGCCCCTTTTACCTTGGCGTACATTATCTTTCACGCTACTTACAGATCAACCCTCTGGCAGATTATGAAGAGCACAACACACATAAATCATAGGAGATCCCCTTGTGGACACTACAAAAATACAAGCTTTAACCAGAGATCTTCTGGTTGAGATCGGTGAAGACCCGGACCGTGAGGGTCTGGTTCGAACCCCCCTTCGCGTCGCCAAAGCCTGGGACTTTATTGCCCGCGGCTACAACCAGAATTTGAAGGAAGTTTTGAATGATGCCATTTTTGAAGACAAGTGCTCTGAAATGGTGGTGGTTCGCGATATTGAATTCTACAGTATGTGTGAGCATCATATGCTGCCCTTCTTTGGCAAAGCCCATGTGGCCTATATCCCCCAGGGCAAGGTCATCGGACTCTCAAAAATTCCCCGCATCCTGGACCTATACTCACGGCGGCTTCAAATCCAGGAACGGATCACCCATCAGGTGGCGGAAGCCTTGAACGAACTTCTGGATCCCGCCGGCGTTGCTGTCGTCTTGGAGGGGCGTCATCTCTGCATGGCCATGCGCGGTGTGGAAAAACAGAATTCGTTTGCCACCACCTCTGCCATGTTGGGTGAGTTTCACGATGAGGCGGAAACCCGGGCGGAGTTCCTGAGTATCATTGGGTTAAGAAACCTCTAGAGAAAAGATCATAACCGGGATAGATAAAGAGAGAGCGTGTATGCCAGATAAACTCAAACAGTTATTTCGAGATCATTTCAAAGAGGACTCTTTTGAGATCACGCCGTTGCCGGCACATGGATCCAACCGGGAGTATTTCCGCATCAGCAGCAAAAAGATTTCCGTGATCGGCGCCAAAAACAAGGATCG
>JGI10211J34971_10001895_pt1 | contig 17210 bp, 9 predicted proteins | sample Etolagsediment_FD_34971 | JGI IMG/M metagenome (IMG submission 34971) | reverse complement strand
GCGAGTTCAATGTAGATTGTCTTGATTATAACTTGACAGTAAACGGAAATAAAGTTGAAAGTGTTGTTGGTAATGAAAAGAAAACTATTGGTAATGGAGTAGAAACATCTGTGACAGGACCAATCGCAACCTATTCGACAGGGCTTGTGACTGATGTGTTCTTGGGTGGACACCAACACAATGTCAAGGGCAATCTTGATTATAACGTTAACGGTAACATTGGTATCTTTGGTAGTGATGCATTAAATATGACCTCACAGACCTATGCGAACATTGCATCTGATAACGTAACTATGTCTGCGCAGAATATGACGGTGCAAGGTGGATCGGGTGTGATCGGTGGAACGTCAGTAGACTTTGTAGGTAATGGCGCAATCTTTGATCAAGGCGTTACCGCACCAACATTTCACGGTGACTTGGATGGTAATGCGGCAAATACTTATGCTCAAGCGTATGCATCAACAGCCACATCAGGTGGTGGTTCTATTACAGATACAGCAACACCATCAATAACAACACCAACTGCTACTAATGTTCTTACATATTTAACGAAAGCCGCAGGTGGTATTCGTAAAGTTCTTATTGACAAGGGCGACTATTTTAAAAACTTTATTGATAAGTCAAGTCGATATGATGGCATCTCGAATGGATATATGTCATCTGCCAAGGCAAGATCAAAACTAAGAGACACATCAAACTCAGGTAACAATACATTTGTTGGAACTCTGTTAAGGGAGAACTGGATTTGCGCAGAGTATAATAACCCAACACCAAGACGTATTGGTAGAACAATCAAGCAAGAGTCTACACCTATTCTTAGCAATAAGCCAAAAGATATTTACACACCACAGATTGCGGCGACATACGTTCCTAAGTTCGAAGTCGGAAATATCGTACCTGAGGCTCAATATAATCCATTGAACCAAGATGATATCACTATTAAAACAAAGTTGAATAAGGGTATTACGATTGCTAAGTTCTTGGGTAGTGAGGATGCAACAAATCTCAAACACATCAGAGATACGGAGGTCAAGCGTAAGATCGCCCAACAGCTATATCTACAGGCACTTGTTTTAAAAAGAATACAAGAAGATAATGAAACTTTCAAGGGTATCAATCTCGTTGTATCTGAAGGTATCTATCGCCCTGGTCCATCAGAGACTATGACGAAGGGAGGCATCAATGATCTTAAGTCAAAGGGTCGTGCAATAGTATATAAAGCAGTAGATCAGAATGGTGTTGAGAATGCATTGGCGTTATTTGATATTGCTGAGTTCTTAAAGGACTCTGTGTTCTATGAAGAAATGAAACTATCCTACGACACCCTAGAATGTGATGGCGCAGGTCTACCAGTTCTCAAAGCAAGATTGATTATCATTATGCCTGAACTTGATGAGAACTGGAGTGCTACATTCAACCGTAAAGTTTCTACAGAATACAACAGGCAACTACTATCACAAGGCGAACTTGTTGAGTGCCTTTTGGAATCATTCGAAGACCTTGAAGAGAAAGCAGTACAAAACTCTGCTGTGCCACCAACTGATGGTATCGTGACTCATTCTAGGGGTCCAGACAGAAAGAACTGGCCTAATCAACGTATTGTTGATTCCATTGCAGAAGCGGTGCGTGAACTTGGCGTAGGATATACTGCACAGATTACGGCTGATGGTGGTCGTGCAAGTAGATCAACAGGAACACAAAACCACCCAGTGGGCGAAGCGGCAGACCATTACTTATTGCTAAATGGCAATCGCATTAATCCATCTCAGAATAGAAGTCTTTATGTTCGCTACATTAGAATACTCGTGCGTAATGCTAAGGCACGTGGAGTGCGTCCTGGTATTGGTGGATATCCTTCATTCATTCACTATGATGAGAGTGATTGGAGACAAGGTAAAGCAGGGTCTGCTGGAACTTGGAATAGTGGTTTTGATGTTTCATTCGCAAAAAGCTTATAAATAATAGCAAAAATGAGAAAGTATTATGGCAACTAATAGAGTTCTATCAAGGGAAGACGGTAATCTCAGCACCTCTGCTTTAATCACGAGTAGAGTTGTTGAGTTTAAAGATATTGATCTATTGTTTGCTGCGAAACCGAATGGCGAAATCTATAAGAAAAGAGATGCAGCTGCGGTTAAACAAGCGGTAAAAAATCTCATTCTGACAAACTATTATGAGAAGCCATTCGAACCATTCTATGGTGGTAATATTAGAGCACTCTTATTTGAACTTGCAGACGACGATATCGAAGAAGAAACTCGTGATCAGATTGCAAGAGCGATTGCAGCATATGAACCAAGAGCACAGGTACGTAATATATTTGTAGACTGGCAAGAGGAAAGAAACTCGCTAACGGTGACAATCGAGTTTCAAATCGTAAACACAGAAGAAGTAGTGACATTCACGACTTCGCTATCAAGGTTAAGATAAATGGTAACAACTATTAAATCATCCGCATTAGATTTTAATAACATTAAAAGTAATCTGAAAGACTATCTTGCTAACAGGGATGAGTTTAAAGATTACAACTTTGAGGCTTCTGGTTTATCTAATATTCTTGATGTGTTAGCGTATAATACACATTTGAATGCTCTTATTGCTAACTTTGCTTTGAATGAATCTTATCTGCCTACTGCACAACTTAGATCATCTATGGTATCATTGGCAGAGGGTGTTGGTTATGTACCTGATACAAAGACCGCATCTCAAGCAAGAGTTCGTTTGACTTTAAGTTCATCTGCGGCAGGTCGTAGTACATCGATTACTTTACCTGCATACACAAAGTTTACTACTACTGTTGATGATGTAACATACACATTCCAAACTGTATCTTCACATGTGGCTAACGATGATGGTACAGGTTTTTATGAGTTCAAAACTTCAGACGACTCAAATCGTATTCCCATCTATGAGGGTACTCTTAAAACTAAGACATTCCTTGTGGGTGAGTATGAAGACAATCCAGTGTATATCATTCCAGATGACACCATTGACGCTGACACTGTTACCGTCAAAGTCTATCAGAGTGCTTCATCATTAGAATCCACAACGTATCAGAACATTACTGGTGTTACAACCATTAGTGCTAACTCTACAATCTATATTCTTAAGGAAGCACCTAACGGATATTTCGAACTATCTTTTGGTGATGGTGAGACTTTTGGTATTGCTCCATCCGCAGGAAATAAGATTGAAGTACAATACCTATCTACCAAAGGTGCAGAAGCGAATGGGGCAACAACATTTACTCCTGTTGCTCAATACTCTGATGGTACGATCACGGCTGATGTCAATGTTGTAACATATGTGAACTCTATAGGCGGTGATGAAAAAGAGACTATTGAGTCTATTCGTAAGAACGCTCCTTTCCAATACGCAACACAAAACCGTATGGTCACGGCAGCTGATTACTCATCACTGATTTTGAGAAACTATTCTACTCTTATTCAAGATATTGCATCATGGGGTGGAGAAGAGGCATTGAAACCTGAGTTTGGTGCAGTGTATGTTTCTATTCAATTTGAAGACGATGTGACTGCAAGTACAATCGCTAACACCAAGCAATCTATCAGAACTCTTGCGGATCAACTTTCGATTGTCTCATTCAATATTCGTTTTGTTGATCCTATTGAAACGTTTGTTGAGATGGATACGTTCTTCCAGTTCAATCCTAAGTTAACAGATTTGACACTTCCAGCGATTCAAGACAGAGTAAATACTGTGATCACAGATTACTTTGCAGAGAACACAGGTGGATTTACACAAGCATTTAGACGTTCTAACGTGTTGTCTGAAGTTGATGATGCATCCGCAGCTATTCTGTCATCAAGAGCAAATGTTAGAATGCAACAAAGATTTATTCCAACTACACCAAGTCTGATATCAGTTGTCAATGGTCTTTTAACTAATCCAGACACAACGCCACAAGTAGAGTTTGATAAAATCGTCGATCTAGTTGTTGATCAAAGATACAGAGATGCAGCCAACTTTATGATTAATCAAGACTTGACAGGTGAGAACTTTACGGTTGTTGAAGAAAAGCTTTCATCTACTAAACTAAGAAATAATCAACAACTCCAGTTCCCAGTTTCTATTGCTGCACCTGATGACAACGAGTACATCATTACAAGTAACGAGTTCGTGTATCAGGCGCAAACATGTACTCTACGTAATAAGTTGAGTTCTAATATTATTCAGATTGTAGGTGTAGGTGGTGCTATTATTGTAGACAATATCGGAAACTATAATGCATCCTCTGGTGTTGTTACTTTGAACTATTTCAATCCAACAAGTATTTCTGCTGGACTAGATAGAATTAAACTAGCTGCCGTACCGTCTAACCAATCTGCTATTGCGCCGACTAGAAACGAACTATTGAAGTTTGATCCAGATAGATCAATCACAACTGCCGTAACTGTAAGTGCGACTAACTAATGTCAACTAAAGATAAAACAAATATATTCACGAATAGGACGGATATTAATCTGTTTAGAAGCGAGATAGATCAGGTCATTCCTGAGTATTTTGCTGAAGACTATCCTAATATCAAAACGCTATTTGATGCCTATTATGAATATATGGACTCTGCTGATAATCCTTCAGGTCAAATCCAAAGACTATTTTCATCAAGAGATGCCACGCAGGTTCCAACTAAACTTCTACAATATCTTGAAGATGAACTTCTACTTGGACAAGCATACTTTGGCGGCTTCTTAAATAAAAGAGAAGCCATTAAGTTTTCTAATACATTGTATCGCTCCAAAGGTACGAAGTATAGCATCGAACAGTTCTTTAGAGGGTTCTATGGTATCGATCCTACGATCACTTACCCAAAAGAAAACATCTTTAAAGTTGGTCCAGCCATTGATTATGGTCTTGATAGTATCAACAATGCGGGACAACAGATCAAAGAAGCTGCTTCAGTAATCGGACCAGAATCCCGTAAGTTTATCACAGACGATAAGTTATATCAAGTTATGTCTGTTTTGATTCGTATTGGTCTACCGTTGAATGAGTGGGTTGAAGCATACAAACTATTTGTGCATCCAGGTGGTGTATATCTAGGATCAGAACTTCTCTTAGAACTCGTGAATGAGATTGGCTTGACAATAGATCAAGATGAAATCGGTGATCCAATCGAAGAACAAGTTGTTGACGAAGATCAAGCAGGACTTGATATTGAGGCATTCAGCTCTATTACCCTATTGAACGCAGATAGTGCGACAGGTATTAGAAGACAGACAACAGAACAATCGTTTAGCCAGCTTTACGATTATACCTTCCAAGACGTAGGTGTTATGAGTCAAACAACAGTATTGGGTATGGTTGAACCCACAATGGATGACTCAACAATGGCAACAACTATTGAGTCTACTTTGACTGCTGGTATTACTATGGATAACGACTTGGATTCAGCTTCCGTATACGCAAAAACATATGACGGAACTTCACAAGATACATTGTCACTTGATGAGAATGGTGTTGTTATTAAACCAACAGGCACATTCACATTTGACCAACATAGATTTAGCACAAAGTTCGATTCGGATAATCATGCAGATTCCGCAAATGACGCTACATAAACCATATAAATATTATAAACTATTTTAGAGAGTTAAGTTATGGCAAAACAAACAATCAATACTGGTACTACAGCTAATGATAAGACTGGAGATACGCTACGTGGTGCTGGTGTTAAAATCAATGCTAACTTTACAGAACTATATGATATTCTAGGCGGTAACATTACATCAAGAACCACTCAACTTACTGATAGTGGCTTAGATATTATCGGTGCTTCTTTTAGAACAAAGATTGGTGCAGTTGAACCTTCGAGTGAAATCAGTATTGATTTTCCAGACTCAGCAGGTACTGTTGTTGTTTCTAGTGCCATTCAAACTCTCACAAATAAAACACTTGACAGTGCTGATCTAAACAACCCAACTATTTTAGACTTGAATATCTATGATGATGATTCAAGTCACACGTATAAGTTCATTCCAGGTGCTCTTACAGCGACACAATATGTGAACATTCCATCTTTAAGCGATAGTGATACACTTGTATTTAATAAGAAATCTGCAACACTAGAACAAAAAACACTTGTAAGACCAGTAAATCAAAGACCACGTGTGCACGAGTTTCTAGCAGACTCGCTTGGTAACTCCGTCATCTCATTCACAAATACATTCACTGCATCACGTAATAACGTCAAAGTGTCAGATGTCGCAACTGGTTCATCACCTATTATTGAGGCAATCGGTGCAGACACAAATGTTAACTTGACTTTAAACGCAAAAGGCACTGGGTCTGTGTTGATAAATAAAGGTGCATTAAGTAGAGCAACCGCTGCAAATGGTACAGCTGCATCTACAAGTGCTACTTACATTGCCCTCACAGGATCAAGTTCAGGTACGGTCACACTACCAGACGGTACAACTAACGGTGAACTAAAAATCTTTGCAAGACGTGGTGGTGGTACAGGTACAGTCACAGTAACACCAAATGGTGCAGTTGGGTTTGCACAAGGAACAAGTATTAACTTTGATCCATTGGACACTGCACAACTTATTTGGGATGGTACAAGTGGATGGAATATCATAGGTGGTTATGGATACGCAGTCGTATAGGAAATAGACAATGCCAGCAATTATTACAGATAAAATAAAAAGACAGTTTGCACAACAAGTTTTTGACCAAAACCAAGGAGAAACTCTTGGGGACTCCAATAACTATTTCTATATTGGTGTTGGTCATTCTCAAGTTTGGCAAACGGACGATAACACTGATGTGACTGTCAATCCAAGAAACACTGAAAGAGATCGTAAGTTATTCAGATATAATCTACAATCTGTAAAAGCGGTTGAAGCGTTTTCATTCGTTGTTCCACTAACAGATTGGACAATCAATACGACATACCCTGCGTTTAATGATAATGTTGTTGGTCAACCTACACCTTCATACTATGTAAGAACATCTGACAATAACGTATATGTTTGTATTCGTCAAGGTAAAAATGAGTTTGGTGCTGCACAAGTTTCACAATATGTTCCAGATCATACAGACACAACTTTGCCTATTGAAGATGATGGTTATGTGTGGAAGTATATGTACACTATCACCACGGCTGACGCTAACAGATTCCTAACATCTAACTTTATGCCAGTGAAGTTTGTTGACTCTGCTGCNCCTACTGATCCTGAAGCACCACAACTAGCGGTGCAAAACGCTGCCNTTGCAGGNCAANTCGTGGGTTACAGAGTTGATGCAGGTAACGCTGTGTATTCTGCTGCTCCTACATTGACCGTAAGGGGTGATGGTAGTGGTGCAAAAGCACATGCTATTCTTGATGCAACAAGTAAACTAGCTGCCGTGGAAATCGGTGATAGTGCTACAGTCGGAACAGGATCAGGTGCAGGTGGCAATGTATCTCTTACATCAGCGATGGGTTCAAACTATAATGAAGCATACGTAAGCGTTGATCCATCTAACTTAACGTCTGGTACTAATGCAAAGGTATACCCAATCTTTGCTCCAGGTGATGGTTTTGGTGCAGATGCTAGAACCGATTTGAGATCAACTTCGATCATGTTTAACATTAAACCTGAAGGTACTGTTGAAAATACTTGGGTTGTTGATAACGAGTATCGTCAAGTTGGTCTGTTGAAAAACCTTTTAGATTCTGCAAACGGAAATCTGTTTACGGACACACAAGGTTCAGCACTTAAAAAGATTGTTTTAACTGCCCCAATCACAGGTGGATTGAACTGGGCAGACGATGTTACGATATCAGGCGATAGTAACGCACAAGGTTGGATTGACTACTTCGATGACTCAGCGACTATTTGGTTCCACCAAAACGAAGAGACAGGTTTTGTTCCATTTAGAAGTAGTGAAACAGTAACCATCTCAGGCAAGTCTGGATCATTCACTATAGATACTATACAAGACAGAGACTTTGACATTTACTCAGGCGAACTATTGTTCTTAAACAATCAGTCGAAAATCGCAAGAGACCCTGACCAAACTGAAGACATTAAAGTCGTCGTAAAACTTTAAGGATAGACAATGGCAACTAATCTAACTAGTACAACCTTTTTAAGTGAATATAATGACGACTATCGTGATAGCGATCATTACCATCGTATTCTATTTAACAATGGTCGTGCACTTCAGGCACGTGAACTTACACAATCTCAGACAATCATTCAATCTGAGTTGGGTAGACTTGCCAAGTTTATTGTTAACGAAGGTGCCATCTTTAATAATAGTGGTAACTTAGCGTCTGGTCCAGGTGCATTCTCATACACATATATTAAGGTTACGGAACTACCAAGCGGATACGCTGCACTCAAAGGCACTGAGATTAATGATGGTGATTTGTATGCAACGGTAAAACATGTCGTTGCTGCCGAAGGTAGTGATGACGCAACACTCTTTGTAAAAATGACCAAAGGTAAAACTGGTGGTTCTGATGTTAATTCTGACACAAAAGCAACTAAGAAGTTTCAACCAGGCGCAACAATATCTACAACACTCGGCAATGTAACCGTTGTATCAGATAATGACGCTGTTGGTAATGCTTCTATTGCTGAAGCACCTCAGTTTAATACTCTTGTTGGCGATCACCTAGTAATGGTTGAAGCCCAACTATTAGTTCTTTCCAAATATACTTCATTATATAGTGGTGTCATTGGATTTAAAGTAACAGAAGACATTGTAACAACATCTGATAACATTGCTTTATATGATAACTCAGGTACAACACCTAACCTAACATCACCAGGCGCAGATCGACTTCGCATTGTTCTAACTTTAGCCAAGAAAGAGGATATTGGTGCAAGCGAAACTTTCTATGAAGTTTATAGAGTTCGTGATGGACGTGTTTCTCTAATCAAAACCACTGATAAAATCTTGTCAAAGATTGGTAATATTATTGACGCAAGAACTTATTCACAGACAGGCGATTTTATCGAACAAAGAGCAAACGGTATGTTTGATCTTACCGTCACCAAAGACAGTGATGATGATTTTCTTTTATTTAAAGTCTCAGGTGGAACAGCATTCGTAAACGGTTCACGTATTGAAAGAGACTATAATCTCCCAATCAGAGTTCAAAAACCAAGAAGTGTTGCTAACGATACTGTAACAAAGACGAATGAGAAAACAGGTGCTAATATTGGGAACTATTTTGTTGCTGATAGTGCATATGGATTAGTTGGTTATATTGAAGATTTCACCGAAGTAAATCTATATCCTTCAAGTAACATAGGCGGTTCATCATTTGGCACTGCACGTGTACGTGGATTAGATTATACCCAAGGGGACTATAGAATTCATGTATTTGATGTTGATATCACTGATGCCACAAAAGGTTTTGGGGATGTACGAAGTGTTGGTGTTGATTCTGATAACTACGCAAACTTAAAAGCTATTCAGAACAGATATGATCTTTATAACAGGACAGAGAATAGCGCAATATTCAAACTACAGTCCGATAGAACTCAAGAGATCAGTGATGTAGAAGCGACTCTTGGTATTGTATACACTACAAACAAAACAGGTGGTACTGTAACTATTAATACTGGTAATACAGACACATTCACTGAAACCGATGATTGGATTTATCAAGTAGATAGTAGTGGATCATTACACACAGACCTTTCAGTAAGTTTGGCTGTCAATAATACTCAAGCGGTGATTTCGGGTGTTCCGAATGGCAATGGTCACGTCATTGCATATCAGTCAAGAACTCTTACTCGTAAAAACAAAACGCTAAAACCAAGTATTAGCACCTGGGAATCTGAGCAAGTATCTTTGAGTAGTAATAAGTTTACTCTATCAAAAGCAGATATCTTTAGATTTAACAAAGTCACCGACGATGCGACAGGCGAAGACATTACATATAAGTTTATTTTTGATAATGGTCAGAGAGATAACTACTATGGGCCAGGTAAAGGTAAACTAAAAGCAGGTACTTCTGCACCAACAAGTACCGTTACGGTTGAATATAGATATTTTGAACATGATACACCATCAGGTACAGGATACTTTGGTGGGGCAGCATCTTATGGTGATGTTAACTTTAGCGACATTCCACGATACACAGATGCACGTAATGTAACTCATCATCTATCAAGTGTTATTGATATGAGATCGCTACAAAATCCTGCTAACGAAACTTTCTCAGGTGGGATCGCACGTATCGAAGCACTTCCTAAAAACCAATCTACGATTACGGCAGGTACCGTAAAATATTGGTTGCCTAGATTAGACACACTAAGACTTAATTCTAGTGGTGTTTTGAAGTATCACACAGGACCTTCTTCTTTAGACGCTGCATATCCCAAGGGTATTGATACTAGGGATATGCCTTTGTACAACATTCGTATGAATCCTTACGTATTCAATGAAAATGATTTAGGTGTTTCTAGATTTGACAATAGAGGCTTTAAGATGGTAGACCTTAGACGACTTGAAGGTCGTTTATCTAATGTCGAAAGAGCCACAACATTATCATTATTAGAAGCTGATCTAAACACAATGGAAGTTTTCGATCCTGATGATGCCACATTTATTAGGCAAACAGAAGGTCTAACAGGTGATGCGTTTGAAAACATTTTGCAAACTGCATGGTACGACGAAGATTATAGGGCTGGTATAGATAATCAAGTTGGTATCCTAAGACCATTATTCTTTGAAAACTCAATTGGTGTGACATACGATTCCGATCTTTCTAATGACACTTGTGTAATCAAAGGTAATACTATTTGGCCTAAATACACTGAAGTTGTTTCAGACTTCGGACAAACATTTGCTACAGGAATAATCTCAGTTAATCAGTTTGAGATACCCCAAAGTATTGGTACAGCAACATTAACACCTGACGCCGATTATTGGACAAACAAAAGAATCGTTGACAAATCTTATGTGTCTACGTCCAATGCCTCCCTAGTCCCTGAAGGAACAACAGAGATTAGTTCGCTGGCAACAGAAACTGTGTCATTGGGTCAATGGTATAAGAAATAATAGGATATTAAAATGCCATATAAAACGGTAACAGGAACACGAGAAGTAACAAAGTATAGAGATATAATCAAACAAGATCGTTTAGGTTATACCGAGATTACTGTTCATAGACCTAAAATTATATTCTTTGAGTTTGAGGGTATGAGACCTAATATTCCACACTGGATATTTTTTGGGAACACCGAAATCACAAAATATTGCAACACTTCATATACTTTATCCGACTACACAACAGCGGGTCGAAATTCTAACATAAAAGAGCCTGGTGATAAATTTGTGAATGCTTCAGCGTTTCCTACAGAACTGGGTGGTGCTTCAAATGGCGGTGGTGCGAATCCTCTAACATCAAACTCTGATGGGTCTTTACGTGGTTTCTTTTATTTACAATCAAATACTACAACTAATTTTCCTATAGCAGTGGATGGTACTAGCTTTAGCGCACTAGATATTTCTACAATGAACAGACAAAATGCTTTGTCATACGCTTCAACACAATTTCATGGAATGGGGCAATATGAAAACTGGTATGAATATACTGTAGAAGAAAGTAAGGTATTTAGTGAAACATATGAATATCAACAATATTATGATGCACCTGCTTCCACTAGTTCGAATGACGACAACGGTCCAACTGTAACACATGTCAAAAATACAAGTGGCGGGACTGATATTAAGTTCGACTATGGATATGAAACTATCAAGCATACTTATAGTGATGATGGCGGTTTCTCTGTCAGTGATACATCAGGTGGTTCGTGGAAAAAAGTAGGTGGTGATGGTGGTTATTGGACTAGAACGTTTAATTAGGATAGAATAAATGACAGGAATACTACAATTAACTGAACAGCAAAGTCCTACAGCGCAAACCTTCGTGGTTGATGAAGCTAGTGTTCTTACTGGTATTGGAATATTTTTCCACTCAGCTCATGACACACTACCCATTACTTTAGAACTTAGACCAACAGCTGAAGGTGGTACACCATCTTCTAAAAGATTCGTTCCTGGGACAAGAGTGGTTGCTACTGCTAGTGCTGTCTCTGCAAAGGCAGGTACTTCTTTTAGCACAGCAAGAGAATATAAGTTTGAGTTTCCATCTCCCATATATGTTCCTGGAAACACACTTCTTGCTATTGTTCTTTATAGTTCTGCACCATCTGACGCATATAAAGTTTTCTTTGCTGAAAATGGAGAGTATAACTTTGGAACAACAACTGCAAGATACAACACAGGCGTAAATGTTTCACGTGGTGCTCTATATGCATCTTCTAATGGTACGACATGGGAAGGTGATAACAACAAAGACTTAACATTTAAAGTATATAAAGCACAGTTCGACACAACATTAACGTCTACAGCCAAACTCGAAGCCAACATTCCACCTGTCAAAAAACTAAGTGAAAACTTAACTCAAAGCGTTTTGGGGGATTATGTATATGATCCGCTAATCTTTAAAGCAGACTCTTCTTTGGTTAGCGTTTTACATCCATCACATGGATTTAGAGTTGGTGATATTGTAAAAATATCATCAGACTCAGCAGGTCTTGATTCTAGTGATACTGTGAATGGTGTTTTGGGTTCAAGTATTCTTGGTGCGCAAACTATTACAAAAACAGATGCTTTTGGATACTCTTTTGATTTAAGAACAGATTCAAACGCAGACTCATCTATTAGAGCAGGTGGCACAGGTCTTTATGCCACAGAACAATATATTGTTGATGAATATGCATTACAGCTTCCATTTGATGCGCCAACAGGAACAGATATTAACGTGTCAGGTAATTTCACAACAATAGGAAACTTCCATGAAGCTGACACTAGGTATGATGCTTTAACTAACGTAAGTCTAAGTATTGACTATCCTCAAGTAATGAGAAATCCCGTTGTTATAGCATCCGAAGCGCAAGAGGTCAGCAAACTTAGCGGAAATGCATCAACTCTTTTAACAGTTAATATGACTACATCGAATGTAAATGTTGCACCATACTTTAACGTAAACAACACATCACTTGATATCATTTCAAACTTTATTGACTATCAACAATCAAATGATAGTGATATCGCTAACAGAAACTTTGTNACTACAGTTGANTANACNGCTGANACTAATCCTGATGGTGGNACAACNGCAAGTAAGCANATCACAATTCCATATCGCTTGATGAACTCTGCAACATCTATTGTGACTCTTGTAGATGCTATCAGACCTATTGGTGCTGACTTTGATATTTGGTATCGCACGAGTTCTAGTTCTATTGGAGAAAAGCTAGAAGAACAATCTTGGGTTGCGTTCTCAAAAGATATTAAGGTAACAAAATCCAATAGCTATATTGATGTTCCGCAAAGTGATGACATATACACATTTGTTGAATACGAGTTTAATGTTTTCGATTTACCCGCATTTGATGAATATCAAATTAAGATTACAATGAACGCAGAAAACTCTACACGTCCACCAATGTTTAGAAATCTGAGAACAATCGCAACATCATAATGTCTGATTATATTCCAGTGAAAGACCATCCAGATTTAGCCAGAGATTTACGTACTGGTATGATTGTTAATATAAATAAGAGTAAGACTCGACAAAGACAGTTAGAACTAGAGCAACGTCAAAAGGAAAAAGACGAACTTGAAAACCTAAAATCTGATGTTGGGGAAATAAAAATGATGCTGCAAAAACTATTAGAGAACGGTACAAATGGCTAACTCAAAAATACCTAACGTAGATGTAACAGATACCTTTAATACGCAACGAGTAAGGTTCAATAAACTACTTGACTCTGTCGGTGATGTCTCTACACTTACAACAACATCTACTGATGTCACAAGTGCTTTGAATGAGCATGACTCAGAACTTGGTACTATTACAGCAGTAGCGATGGGTACGACTGCTAATACAGTTTCTACAGCAATCAATGAACTTGATGGTCGTCTAGACTCAATCAACGATACACAAATCCAATCACCTAAACTTTATATGAATGATAGTTCTGCTGTCAACTTCATCAAAGGTGGATTGATGGCACACAGTAGTGTCTATGTGGGTAATGATCTAAAAGTAGCAGATAGCACATATATCGTAGGTAATCTAACAGTAGGTGGAAACACTCAAATATCTGGTACATTGACCGTTGATGGGGTTGTAAACTTCAAAGCAGGCGCAGATGGATCGGTAACGCTTGGCGATGCTAACACAGACAATGTTGTATTCAATGCAGATGTTAACTCTAGCATTGTTCCAAACACAGATAATACATTCGACATTGGTTCTGCATCACAAGAGTGGAGACACGGTTACTTTGATGGTACGCTAAATGCAGACAATGTATTGGCTGATAGTTCTACTATTGGCACACTAAAAGTTTCTGATCTTACAGACAATCGTGTTGTAATCTCAGGTGCATCAGGTGAAATCGAAGATGATGCAAATCTAACATTCGATGGTTCACGTCTTGTAGTAGGTGCGGCAGGTGCAGATGTCACAGGTATGGATGCAGATTCCGCAACTATGGGAACTGCAAAGGTAACTGATCTTACAAATAATCGTGTGGTTATTGCAGGCACTGGTGGAGAGTTGGAAGATGATGCCAACTTGACATATGATGGTACTGATCTAAGCGCAAATAGCCTGATTGTCACAGACCTCACTGACAATAGGGTTGTAATCGCAGGAGCTGGTGGCTCAGTAGAGGATGATGCAAATCTTACCTTTGATGCCTCTAGACTTACTGTCGGTGCAGCTGGTATTGATACCACTGGTTTGGACGCAGATAGTGCAGTTTTGGGTACTGTTAAAGTATCAGACCTCACAGATAATCGTGTAGTTATCGCTGGTACATCTGGTGAACTTGAAGATGATGGTAACTTTACATATGATGGTGACAAGCTAACCATTGCATCTAGTGGTGGGATCGATACTACTAATCTATTAGCAGATAGTGCAACAATCACTGGTGATCTTGATGTACAAGGATACACTACATTAGATAGTGCAACTGTCGATGGAGAACTCGTTGTAGAAAGAGCCTTGACAGTCAGAGATAGTGCATATATTACTGGTGACTTAGATGTGGGTGCTAACCTAACAGTAGCAACTCAAGCGACTCTTGCAAGTGCAGCCGTATCTGATCTAACATCAGGTCGTGTTGTTATCGCTGGCACATCTGGTGAACTTCAAGATGACGCTAAGTTAACTTGGAACACAACAACTGGTTTGAAATCAACCGAAGCATTGACAATCGAAGACAGTGCTTATATAACTGGAAACTTAACAGTTGGTGGCAACACCACAATGTCAGGTACTCTAACGGTTGATGGACAAGTCACATTCAAAGCAGGGNCAGATAATAACATTGCNCTNGGTGATGCTTCTACAGATACTATCACAATCACAGGTGAAGTCAACTCAAGTGTCGTTCCAGATGCGGATAANACATANGATCTAGGTTCTTCTTCAAAAGAATGGAGACATGGTTACTTTGATGGCACNGTGAATGCAGATAATGTTTCTGCNGATAGTGCAACAGTAGGAACAATGAAAGTCTCTGATCTTACNGATAANAGAGTTGTCATTTCTGGTGCNTCAGGTGAACTNGAAGANGATGCTAATCTAACCTTTGATGGAACAAACTTNGANGTAGGNACTGCATTAGACATATCTGTATCTGAAGGTAACATNACAACANCAGGTGCGATTAGTTCTGGTGATATCACNGCAACAAGTGCCAAAGTTAGTGACTTGACAAATAACAGGGTTGTTGTTGTAGGNGCAGATGGTGAACTAGAAGACGATAACTCATTCACCTTTGATGGTATTAAGCTTACAGTTGGTTCAACAACAATCGACTTCGCAACGGCTGGTGTCAATACAACAGGCTTAGACGCTGACTCTGCGACACTAGGAACTGTTAAGGTATCTGATCTAACTTCTGGTAGAGTATTGGTCGCAGGTACAAGTGGCGAAGTTCAAGACGATGCCAAGTTAACATGGAATACAACAACTGGTCTTAAGACTACAGAGGCTCTTACCGTAGAAGATAGTGCCTATATCACAAGTAATGTTGTGATTGGTGGAAACGCTACGGTAAGTGGTACATTAGATGTTGATGGAGCAACTACACTAGATGCAGTTACCATTGATGAAGACTTAACAGTCAATGGTTACAGCTATTTGGATAGTGCTACTGTTGATGGTGACTTAACTGTAACTGGAAACTTTACCACTCAAGGTACATTTACTATTGAAGGTGAACAAAGAACCACAAGTCAATATATTTTCTTGTTAGATGGTACAACAGGTGGTCCAACTCTAAATGCAGGTATTACCGTTGATCGTGGAACATCAGATTCCGCTGTACTTCAATGGAATGAAACAGCTGATTATTGGGAAGTAGGTGATGTTACTAACAAATACGAAGTATTAACAGTTAATAGCGTAGACAGCTCTACGATTACTAGTGTCGGTGGTACAATCTCTGTGAAGGATAATGGTGTTACTCTTGGTACACATACCACTGGTAACTTTATGGATGATATCTCTGCAACAGCAGGGACAGGTATTAGCGTAACACATACTCCAAGTGAAGGTTCATCTGCAACCATCGCAGGTATTGATGCTACTACTTCGGTGAAGGGTGTTGCTTCATTTAGTTCTGATAACTTTAGTGTAACATCAGGTGCAGTATCAATCAAAGACAATGGTATTACACTTGGCACAGAGACAACTGGTAACTATGTTGATAGTGTTGGGGTAACTTCTGGTACTGGTTTGAGTATTAGTTTCGCACCAGGTGAAGGTGCAGGTGCACTCATCTCAGGTGTAAACGCAACTAATACCGTTAAGGGTGTGGCATCATTTAGTTCAAATGACTTTAGCGTATCAAGTGGCGCAGTAAGTATTAAGAATGATGGTGTTACTCTTGGAACTCAAACTTCAGGTAACTATGTTGCAACTATCGCAGGTACTTCAAATGAGATTGAAGTGTCTGGTTCTGGTTCTGAAACGGCTTCGGTTACTATTGGTCTACCAAATGATGTTACAGTTTCAAACAACTTGACGGTTTCTGGAGACTTGGTTGTTGAGGGTACGCAAACGATTACAGGTGCATCGACTACTGCGTCTGCATACTTTACTGCTCTTAGTGGAGTTGGTACTGGTGCTGCTAATGCTGGTTTTGCGGTGT
>JGI10211J34971_10001893_pt1 | contig 17218 bp, 18 predicted proteins | sample Etolagsediment_FD_34971 | JGI IMG/M metagenome (IMG submission 34971) | reverse complement strand
TTGATTTTATCATATATTTGATGAAACTTTAACTTTCTTATGGGTAATATTGTAAACTTTTTAATGTAAGGAATAATTTTTGAGTTTAAAAAATGATATAGAAATGGTAAAAGAAGAGCTAAATTCGGAAGAGAAGTTTTTTGAAAAAGCGGTTATAACTGAGAAATTTGTAAAAAAATATAAAAATGTGATGATAGGCTCTGTTGTAGCAGTAACACTTTTTGTAGCTGCAAGTATCACATATACTCAGATGCAAGAGTCAAGAGTTTCTGATGCCAACATAGCGCTGCTAGAGTTGAAAAGTGAAAAAAACACTCCTGCTACTTTGGCAAGACTTGAGTCACTCTCTCCAGAACTTCATGATGTTTGGGTTTACTCTCAAGCAGTTGTAAATAAGAACATAGTAGAGCTTGAAAAACTACAAAACACTAAGAGTATGTTGGTTGCTGATCTCTCATCGTATGAGGCAGCCCAAAATAGTGCAGATATAAAAAAACTAGAAGCATATAGTAAAACACAAGATGCTATATATGCTGACTTAGCAACTCTACAGATAGCTATTATGCTTATGAATCAAGGAGAGTTGGATAAGGCACATACAAAATTAAAACTGATAAGTCTAGCCTCCCCATTAGCTTCTTTAGCTAAGGCACTACTTCACTATGGTGTGAAATAGCATCTTGAAAAAGCATCTTTTTTTTAGCTCCCTCATCATTTTACTTTTGAGTGCTTGTAGTACAAAAGAGGTTTACAAACCAAAAATTGTTGGTGATGATTGGCAGAAGTACGAGAGTGCTCGTGAGGATGTAGTTGATGTGGCATCAAACATAGCACTCTTAAAAGATAGAAGTGTGCTCTCAAGATCTGGACATATTGATGTTGAGATTCCAGAGTCACACAGAGTTATAGCACATAGTGACAAGTGGGTTATAAGTGCTTCAATAGATGGCAATACAACACTTACTTCTGTTGCGGACAAAACACTTCAAGAGAGTATGGATTTAAAGAAGACTATAGCAACTGCTAATGTCGAGGGAGACGTACTCGCTGTTCTTTTTGCTGATAATGAGATGGCTCTTTATGATATACCAACTCAAACGGCTCTGTTTAAAGAGCAGGGTTCTAGTGCATCGGTAGTAGATAGTAGAATAGTGCCTCCTCACTTTATGAATGGTCTTGTCTTGTATGCAACACTTGATGGTAAGATTGTTATTGTAAACATTGAGCTTAAAAAGAGACTAAGAACGGTAATAGTATCTTCTGAAGATAATTTTAACAATATCATCTACTCTCTCGTTTTAGATAACAAGGTAATTGCTGCAACACCTTATAAAATTCTCTCTATGTCCCAAAAAGATCTCCGTGCTAAATATGAGATACGTAATGTTGCTTATGATGAAAAATATCTTTATATTACAACAAAGCAAGGTGAAGTTATAGCACTTACTCCAGACCTACAAGTTGATTCAAAAGTGAAATTTCCTTTTGCACACTTTTTAGGAATGATATCTTTAGATGATAAACTCTACATTCTTGAACAAGAGGGCTATATGATAGTAGTCGATAAAAAGAGTTTTGACTTTAGTGTACATGAAGTCGACATGAGTGATGGCTTTATCTTTGTAGGCGAAAATCTCTTTTATGTAAATGATGAAAAAATCTTACTGAAGTAATGTCTAAAGAGTTAGAGGCATTTTTAGAGTATATTAGTGTCACTAAGGCACTAAGTGCAAAGAGCGTCAGTGCTTACAAAAGTGATTTGCAAAGTATTGAAGAGTCACTCTCAAAGTCTCTTATTGGGCTTGACTCTTCTGCTCTTCTCTCTTATTTGAGTATTTACAAAAACAAAAGAACACTCAACAGAAAACTCTCCTCAATTAATGCTTTTTTTGATTTTTGTCATAAACAACTCTTTAGCGATGCAACAAAAAAATTAAAGTTTGCAAAGATACCAAAGCTTCTTCCTAAATTTTTAAGTGTAGATGAGATACTGAATGGACTCTCTTTAATAAATAGAGAGACCTGGATAGGTAAACGCGACTATGCTTTGTTACTTTTTTTGTATGCAAGTGGTGCAAGGATTAGTGAGTGTTTAGAGTTATCACACGGAGATATTGAAGATGAGTGGTTACATATTCGCCATGCAAAAGGGGAGAAAGAGCGCATAGTTCCTCTAGCAAAAAAAGCCATAAATGCCATAAATGAGTACCTAAATACGAGTGATTTTGAAAAAGAGTTCATATGGTACAACTACAAAGGCGATAAACTGAGTCGTATCTCCGCTTATAAGATTACACAGAAGTATCTTGGTGTTTCACCCCATGTGCTGAGACACTCTTATGCTACTTCGCTTATTATTGGTGGGGCTGACTTGAGAGTTGTTCAAGAACTTTTAGGTCACTCTTCACTTTTAACAACACAAATATATACACATATTCAAAAGCAGGATTTAAAGGATACAGTTGATGTCTATCATCCTATGGCTAAACAATAAGTAAACCCTCTGAGTAAACAGTATTGTTTACATAGGTAGTGACACAAGCTCTCATGAAAAAGATTTTATTAATATAAAGTTACTTTAGAGTTGTTCTTTAGCTGATACAACACTTGGCCATATTTTATCGGTATACATTAATTGTAGTTGAGTCCACTCTTGTGCATAAAAAAGAGGTCTATCGTCAATTCAAATATTTGCTGAAATCGTGTATAATAATTACAAATATATATAAGGATATGCAAATGAGTAAAGTATTAGTTCCTATAGCAGAGGGCTTTGAAGAGATAGAAGCTATTTCCATCATAGATGTTTTAAGACGTGCAGAGATAGAGGTAATTGTAGCCTCTTTGAATGAAAAATCATTAGTTAAAGGTGCAAACGCCATCACAGTTCAAACGGAGTATAAAGTAAAAGATATCTCTAGTGAAGAGATAGATATGATAGTTCTCCCCGGTGGATGGGATGGAACATATGCTTTGGCAGACGATGAAAATGTACAGAGACTTTTACAAGAGATGGATGCAAAAGGAAAAGATATAGCTGCAATTTGTGCTGCTCCTTATGCACTAAGTAAGGCAGGTGTTTTGAAGTCAGCATTTACTTGTTATCCCTCAGTAGAGGAGCAAATAGAGCAGGGAGGATACCAAGGTGACAAAGATATGGTCGTGGCATCTCAAAATGTTCTCACATCACGTGGGCCAGGGACATCTATCTGTTTTGCACTTCAGATTGTTAAAAAAATAAAAGGCACAGAGATGTATGAAGCTTTACGAGCAGGTCTTTTAGCTTCTTACTGTAAAGGGTAGCAGATGATAAAAAAAGTACTCTTAATACTTGGTTTTGTTTTTTTAAGTGGCTGTTCGCAGTTAGATATAAAAATTGATTATGATCCAGAGTATGTTTTTGATGGAAAAGATGATTATACAATAGTGCATAAGAGTAAAAAAGGTGAAGACACACTTACACAAGATAGAGTTCAAAATGCCATAAAAACTGCACTCAATGCAAAGGGCTACAAAGAGGTTGAAAAACACAAAGCAGAGCTTATTTTTGTGTTTCATACAAATGTGCAAGATAAGAGTGATATACAAACAGACTATCAGACCATGGGCTTTGGAGGCTTTGGTTTTGCACGAGGTTTTGGTGGTGGAGTGGTTGCAACTACGAGTACCTACAACTACACAGAGGGAACTTTAGTAGTTGATGCACTGAATCCAAAAACACAAAAAATACTCTGGAGAGGAATTGCAAAAGATGAGTTAGGAAGTGGATCTTATACACCCGAAGAAAAAACAGCTTATATAAACAAGGTTGTTGCTAAACTTTTTGAGAGTTTTCCTAGAGAGCCTAAGTAGTCTCTCTTTGAAAAACAAGGTTTTTGAGACTTCTATTCTCATCACTACTTACAAACTCTTTCACATTTTCTAGTCGTTTTACAAACTTATAACTTGGAGCATGCTCTTTTATGAGTTCGATGATAAAATTGCTACTTAACTCTGGCGAGTTTAAACAGGCCAGTAGCAATGAATCTTCACTTCCAAGTTCAGGAAGTTTTTTTATGATTTTTACATAATCTTTTGTTGCTTCAAAACTTCCTCTTTGAAAACTCGGTGGGTCTATGATGATTAAATCGTACGGACCTTTTCGTTTGAGAGAAGAGAAAGATTTTAAAATATTATAGGGAAGAAAACTTACTCCGCGAGGATCTAGGTTGTTGAGTGAGTGGTTTGCTTTACCACTGGAGAGAGCATTTTTACTCATATCTACATTGACAACTTCATACGCTCCTCCAAACTTTGCAGCAAGTGAAAATGCACAAGTGTAAGCAAAAAGGTTTAAAACTTTTTTGTCTTTAGCATTTTCTCTTACAAATTCGCGTCCTATTTTCATATCGGCAAAGTAACCAGAGTTTTGGTTACTTAAGAGATTGAGCTTGATTTTCATACCATTTTCAACAAGATAAAGATTCTCATCTAACTCTCCAAAAAGAACTTCACTTGGAGCACCTTTGAGGTAGCGACGCTGTAGGACAAATGTTTTGTATTGTGCTTTTTTTGCAAATTTCACTAAGCTCTCTACAAGAAGATTTTCATCTTTTTCTTCAAAGTATAGAGCAACACTTAAAAGTGTATCAATTGAGTCTATTGTAAGATGCTTAAAGCCCTCATATATGCCACCTCTACCATGAAAAAGCCTTTTAAATTCAGTGGAGGTATTGAGTGATTTTTCTTCTAGGTATGTAAGTAGCATATCAATTGTCATAAAATTTATTCCTTGTTAATGGTTTATTTAATATTTTTCATAGTAGACTTTAGATGGTGTAATGTAGTCAAAACAACAGAGTCACAAAGAGTTAAATAACTTAAATTCTTTCCCAAAAAGTGCCTGCAGGTGTATCCATAAGACTAACACCAAAACTAAGTATTTCAGCTCTTAGTCTATCAGACTCATCAAAGTTTTTCTCTTTTTTTGCCTCGTCGCGTTTACTTATAAGCTCTGTGATTTTCTCTTTTTTTGCTTCATCCATCCCAAACTGAAAGTACTCAAAAGGGTTTTGTACCCCAAAGCCTAAAACTTTTTCTATATACGTCAAGTTAGAGATACTATGGCGTTTTAGTTCTTTATGTTTACCCGCAGTATCGAGTGTTTCGTTAGCATTTGAAAGCATCTCATCAATGAGAGCTAACGCAGAAGAGACATTCATATCATCACTAAGAGCTGCTAATAGCTCCTCTTGAAATGGTGTTTTATCCTCACTGTGAGCTAAGCCAAAGAGACGTTTTTTGAGTCTGTAGATTTTGTCTAGGCGTTTTTTAGCTGTTGCTAAATCTTCAGTGTTGAAGTTGAAGTTACTTCTATAGTGAGTGCTTAGTAGGTAAAAACGCAGCACTTCACCGTCGTACTCTTTGAGTGCATCTTTTAGAAAAAAACTATTGCCTAAAGACTTTGACATCTTCTCGCCATTTATGTTAACAAAACCGTTGTGCATCCAGTAGGCGGCCAGTGCATGGTTTGAGCTACATCTCGTTTGTGCCGCTTCGTTTTCATGATGTGGAAAAAGCAAATCTGCTCCACCACCGTGGATGTCAACGCTAAAGGCTAGTTCTGGTTTTGCTAAGTGTTTTTCTATCATTGCAGAACACTCTAAATGCCATCCTGGACGGCCTGCTCCAAAAGGGGACTCAAAGGTTACACTAGCATCTTTTACCGATTTCCAAAGTGCAAAGTCTGCTGGATTTTTTTTGAGAGATGATGACTCGACTCTCTCTTTCTTATCATCTTCTTCTTGGTGGCGTTTGGAGAGACTTAAGTACTCATTATCACTAGAAGTGTCAAAGTAAACATCGCCATCTACAGTCGTATAAGCATGTTTAGAGTCGATAAGCTTTTGTATCATCTCATACATGGCGTTTAAAGACTCTGTAGCCTTAGGCTCAATATCAGGACGACTCACACCTATGGCCTCCATCTCTTTATGAAATGCCTCTGTATAATGGTCTGTAATCTCTTTTATATCTTTGCCTTGCTCGGCTGCTTTTTTGATGATTTTATCATCTATATCTGTGATGTTTCTAGCATAAGTAACATCATAGCCATTGGCTTTTAAAACACGAGTAAGTAGGTCAAAAACTAGAGCAGATTTTGCATGACCTAAGTGAGCATCATCATACACTGTTGGACCACAAACATATAAAGAGACTTTCCCCTCTTCTAGTGGAATAAACTCGCGTTTTGTTTTTTGTACTGAATCGTATATTTTCATCTAACTTCCCATCTGTAAAGCTTTTTTGATTGCTTTAATCTCTTTTATATCGTTTATCCATGCATTTGGCAATGTAACATTATCTTTAGCAGCTAATATCATCGCTACAACCATACCACGAGCAGAGTTATCGCCTCCAGCACGAGCATTATTTTCTAAAATATTTTCTAGTGTATCATTTTGACAAAGAAGGTGGATAACTCCACTAAAGCCACCATCTATACCACAAGCAGGGCCAAATTCCCGAATGGTCTCAAAGGTATTACTCTCTTTAGATGCTACACCCGCATCAATCCAACTCTCAAGCTCTTTAAACTCTTTTTTGAGTATTTGGATACTCTCTTGTATATCTTTTTTTTCAATTCTCATGTAGAGAAGTTTTGCAAAAAATTGACTTGAAGCATGTGCAAGAGGAGTGTTGTGTGTAATGGCAACTAGATCTTTAACTCTTTGTAAAAACTCCTCTTGAGAGTTTGCATTGATGAGCAAAGGAGCAAGTCGGCCACAAATACTTAAGTCATTTGAAGCACCGCCCATACTCTGGAGTCCACCTCTTGTAGCACCATCTATATAGCCTGAATATGAGGACATCTTCTCTTTCCAAAAAAGATAAAAAGCATCCTTGTCAAAAGTTTTGTTTGTATCCATAAACTCTAAAAGAAAAAAAGTCTGGTCACCATAGTGGGTAAAATCACCCTTATCTTTCATCTTATGCCACATAGCCTGTGGTGCATTGAGACTTTTCCAGTCAAGGGGAAGCTCTTGAAGCTGTTTTTCATCATAAACCCAGTGAGAGCCAAGGTTGTAAGCATCTGCAACTAAAGAGGTTAAGATAGAGTTTTGTATGGATTGGTTCATTTTTTTTTCCTTAAATGATAAACTGATGTAGGTACTCTTGGGTGTAGAGTAGAGTGATAATCAAAATTATAGAGCTAAAGATTAAATAGATAGAATTTTTTGATTTTAAAATCTTTAAAAAACTCATAAAACCAAAGACTCTGAGGGTAAAAACAAAACTCACAAAACCACCAATACTACTTGCAAGAGCTAAACCAGCAACACCAAAAGGGGAGATAAATGCTAAGGCAAAAAGGATATATGTTAGTAAAGAAAAAGTTGCTATTTTAGCGGCCCTCATCTGCATCTCTTTGGCATAGAGCCACAAAACAAAGAGTTTTTGTAGACCAAAGGGAAGAAGTCCTACCATATACATCTGTAAAACCATAGTTGTGTTTGTGGTGTCTTGTGAGCTAAAAGCACCGCGTTCAAACAGAAGCCACGTGATTTCGTGCGAGAGTATAACGCCACCAATGGTGCTAGCAGTGAGTAAAAACGCCAAGAACCAAAATGCTTTTGCTAAGAACTCTTTTGCTTTTTGCTCATCCTTGTTTTTGAGATAACGGGCCACTCTTGGAAAAAGAGCTATAGAAGTGGCAATGGCAAAAAGTGCTAGTGGGAGCTGAAAAATTCGGTTTGCATAGTAGAGATAGGAGATACTCCCCGTAACTAAAAAAGAGGCAAGAAAAGTGTCTAAAAACGCTGAGACTTGAGCCGTAGAGTTTCCCCACATCGCAGGAAAAAAGTTGTTGCGAAATTTTGTGGTATCTTTTTTGATGATTTTTGATTTAACTCTGAGGTACTTAAATCCACCCACTATAAGTCTCATTAGTCCTAAATTGTATATGGCTACAAGATGTACAAAGAGCTGTAAAACGCCACCTATAACAACACCATAACTAAGATAGTAAACTATCTCACTCTGCGTTTTGTCTTGACTCAGGAAAAGTGCTGCGATGAGCGAGAGGTTGAGCAGGGCGGTACTAAACGCTGTAGTTGCAAAATGGTGTCTATACTGTAACATTCCACTCAAAAAGGTCATAGCAAAAATAAGAGGCAAATACCAAAAATTTATGGCTACAAAAGGTGCTGCAATCTCAATAGTTCCTGCATCAAATCCAACTGCTATGGCCTTTGTGAAAAGTTCTGGAATGAGGTTTACAAGTAGCGTTATAAGAAGAATGATGGATAAAAAAACAAGAAAGATATTGACAGAAAAAACAGCCTTGTGGGTACTCCTAGCAAACGCGGGTATAAAAACCTGAGTAAACGCACCCTCAGCAAAGATACGACGAAAAAGATTTGGGAGTTTAAACGCGATGAAAAAGATGTCACTGTAAATATTTGCACCAAGAGCTGAGGCTGTTAAGAGATCTCGAAAAAATCCTAAAATTCTAGAGATAAGGATTCCAAAACTATTGGTAAATATTGCTTTAAACATTGGCTTTTTATCTCTATTGCATTAGATTTTGTAAGATTTTAACAAATTTTTGGTTAAAATAGACTCTTAAAAAATAAATTTTACTCAAAGAATGGTAGATAAAACATGGCACTATTTGAATCTAAAGCAAAAACTACATCTGCGAAATCAATAGGGCCTACTGTGCTAAGAACACAAAATGTAGCCAAAGAGTTGTTGAGTATTGCCAAGTCGTATAATACTAAACCTGAGATGCTTGATTTTAATATTTTAGATGTTCAAACATACACAAAAGCTGAAGAAACTGATACTGAATGGGAAGAAATTTCCAATGAAGAGTTATATGAAATTGATAAAGAAACACAGCTTCTAAATCCAAGTTTTCAACTGAAACAAACATATGAAATAGAAATTTTTTCAAAAACGAAAAACCAGGGAACACTTTTTAAGGATATGAAAATTGCTGTTGGTGCAAATGCTTCAAAATGTAAGGTTTACCTTAGTATTGCTGCTGGCTCCTCTGTCAATTTTGATGCAGGACTGGAAAAATGTCTATTAATTGAAATAAATAAAAGAAAAATAAGAGCGGGGATACTAATCAATATTTTTGATGAGATGGTTCAGGATGTTGTATCTAAAATCTCCGCAAAAGTTCAAGTTGCAGAAGAGTTGAAATTTGGAAAGAATGAAACATATCTTATAGCCGAGTCCCTTGAACCAACGGCTACTATAAATGATGCTCTTTTTTTACATTATAAAAAGAGTCAAAATGTAGACGAAAATGAAAAAATTGATTATGCATCGCGAGGTTTTATTCAGAGTGTCAAAAAAGATGAAGTACTTATAGAATATATTAAGCCACAAGAAGGAAAACCTGGACGTAATTGTAGCGGTGAGTTTATGCAACCTGAAGAGCCAAAAGTAAGTAATATAGCAACCTTTGGTATTGACGACACGATAAAAATAGAGGATGAAGAAGCAACTATAAAGTATGTGGCTACTGAAAATGGATATATAGCATTAGAAAACAATACTTACACGATAAAAAAAGAGGTGAATATTGAAGAGATTAGTTTTAAAACAACAGGATCCATATCTAGTGGAGTTGATTCAGATGTAAATATAGTTGTCTCTGAATCTGATACTTTTAAAGATGCAATTGGTACAGGTATGTATGTTGAAGTTACAGAGATTGAAATAGATGGCAATATTGGCTCAAATGCTACGATTGTAGCAAAAAAAGCAAGTGTCGCAGGACAGACTCATAAAAATGCAACTATCACAGCAGATAAGCTCGATATAAATATTCATAAAGGCAAGGCATTTGGTAAAAATATTCATGTAACAAGACTAGAGCATGGTGAGATTAATGGTGATATAGTTGAAGTGACACAAGCAATAGGTGGAAATATCAAAGGAAAAGAGGTGGATGTGGAGCTATGCACGTCTCATGTTAAAGTAAGTGCTACAAGAAGGATTGAAATAAAAAAACTTCAAGGAAGTGAAAATAGCTTTACTATTGACCCTCTAATAAGTAAAGGTGTCAAATCAGGATTAAGTCAAAATAAAGAGGAGATTTGTGCTTTAGAAAAAGAGATAAAAGAACTTAAAGCAAGCGTTAAAAAGTACAAAGCAACGGTTAAAGAGGGAATGCCTTCATTTTTAGATATAAAAAAACGGCTTGGTAACTATAAAAAGAAAGGTGTGATGATGCCAGAAAGCTTTGTGAAAAAATATAAACAGTTTCAAAATATACAAACAAAACTTAAAGAGCATGAAGAGCGGTTAGCTATTCGATCTGATTACCTTCTTTTACAAACAACAAAGACAGCATCGTTCCAAGATAATATTTTTGATGCAAGAGTTATTAATCGTGATAGATGGGTGGGTTATAATGAGATTAAGTTTAAACTTGTTGACCCTCCTGTAGAGCTTATTTATAAGCCAGAAGAGGGCTCACAAGAAAAATTTTTTAGTCTTGTAGATTTAGGCGAGGGTAATTATGAAATACAAGCAACTGAAGAAGAGGGATTGAAAGATTAAATGATAGTAGGTTTAAAAGGAAAAATTGTACATAAAGAGCCAAATTGTGTACATATAGATGTAAATGGAGTTGTTTATGAGGTTTTTATCTCTCTGCAAACATTCTCTGCTATTGGTAAAGAAGATATTTCTGTGTTTACTACACAAATAATCCGTGAAGATGCCTCTTTGCTCTTTGGATTTTTAGAGATGAGTGAAAAAAAGATGTTTGCCAGACTTATCAAGATAAACGGAGTTGGTCCTAAAGTAGCTATGGCAATATGCTCAACATATACACCCTCACAGTTTGGTAGTGTCATAAATAACAAAGATATGAATGGTGTAAAAAAAGTTCCAGGTATAGGTCCAAAGAGTGCAGGGCGAATTTTAGTAGAGCTAAATGGTTTCTCTGCAGAGCTTCTTGATAATGATGAGACATCTTCAGCATCACTTGCATTTAATGAGGCAGCTCAAGCATTAGAGGCACTTGGATTTAAAAAAGATAAGATAAGCAAAGCACTCAGTGCATGTGATGGTGAAGATACGGCATCACTTGTAAAGGGTGCACTAAAATTACTACAAACAGTTTAAATAAGGAAATATATATTGAAATTAACTATTTTATTTGGTGGGGCTAGTTTTGAACATGAAATTAGCATTGTAAGTGCAATAACATTAAGAGAGAAACTCTCTAGTTTTGATTTAAGTTTTGTCTTTTGTGACAGCGAACACACTTTTTACTCTATAGATAAGAAAAAGATGAAAGCAACCACTTTTTCTAAAGGTGAGTACAAAAAAATGCCAGAGTTGCATTTAGCTCAGGGTGGTTTTACTCAAAAGAGTATCTTTGGTTCTTCACAACTTACAGGAACAGTTCTCAACCTTATACATGGAGCAGATGGAGAGGATGGTACTATAGCCGCTCTTTTAGACTTTTTCTCAATAAAATATATAGGACCTCGTGTAGATGCCTCTGTGTTTTCTTATGATAAACGCTATACAAAATACTTAGCACAAGCAGTCGGTGTGAAAAGTGTAAAGTATGAAGTCCTTCATGCGGATAATCATACAAATATAAAGATCCCTTTTCCTGTCATAGTCAAACCCTCACGTTTGGGTAGTTCTATAGGTGTGAGTATAGTAAAAGAGGAGAGTGGACTTGATTATGCCCTTGATACAGCATTTGAGTATGATAAGACTCTTTTGGTTGAGCCTTTTATAGAGGGTGTAAAAGAGTATAACCTTGCAGGGTACATGGCAAAAGGAGAGATGCACTTCTCAATTGTAGAAGAGCCACAAAAAGAGGAGTTTTTAGATTTTGAAAAAAAATATATGGACTTTTCACGCTCTAAACAAGTCCTTCAAGCAGATATTCCAGATGCTCTTGTTGCAAAGCTAAGAGCTAGTTTTGAGAAGATTTATAGAGGGCTCTTTGAGGGATCACTCATTAGATGTGATTTTTTTGTTGTTGATGGTGAAGTACTTTTAAATGAGATAAATCCCATTCCGGGATCTATGGCAAACTATCTTTTTGAAGATTTTTCAAGTTCTATTGAGGAGCTTAGTGAGTCTCTACCTCTGGTTAAAAGAGTAAAACCGACATACGAGTACATACACTCTATTTCATCAGCTAAGGGCAAGTAGATGGCTCTGAAGTCCATACAGTACAATCAGCATACATTTGACATAAGTTATGAAATCATTAATCCTAATGAGAAAGTTGACTTGATTATTTTACATGGTTGGGGAAGCAACAAAGAGCTTATGAAAAACTCTTTTTCTCTCTATATGAAAGGTTTTCGTCATATATATATCGATTTACCTGGTTTTGGAAAGTCGACTTGTAGTATGGTGATGACAAGTGCAGATGTGGCTCGAATAGTTGAGCTGTTTATGATACATGTTAATGCCTCAAAAGATGTCATACTTGGACACTCTTTTGGTGGGAAAATAGCACTTATTTTAAACCCAAAAGTGCTTGTTTTGGTTGGGAGTGCAGGTATCTATATTCCTAAATCTCTAAGTGTTCAAGCAAAAATCAAAGCTACAAAACTCTTCAATCTCTTGGGTCTATCTAAATTTCGCACACTCTTTGTTGCAGAGGATGCAAAAGCACTCTCAAAGCCAATGTATGAGACTTTTAAAAATGTTGTAAATGAAGATTTTAGCAAAGATTTTGCAAGCTATAAAGGTAAGGCTCTTTTATGTTGGGGAGAAAGTGATACTGCAACACCTTTAAGCTCGGCAAAAACTATGCAGAGCCTTATAGCAGACTCAAAGCTAGAGGTTTATGAGGGTGATCACTACTTTTTTATGAAAAATGCTGCCGATGTATCTAGTAAAGTAGAAGCTACATTTTTAGCGACTTTGGAGCACTAATATGCAATATTATGAAACTCTTGCAGCTTTTGTAATAAATGTTGGTTTTGTAACTCTTCTAGGCTGGTACTTAATCACAAATTTGCAGTGGTATAACTACAGTCTCTCTCGTGTTATTTTAAAGCACCACAAAGCACAATGGCATGTTATCTACTTTATCATTCCTTTTATCGCTTACTATACGACCGGAAAGTTTTTTGCTATCTTTTTTCTTTTCGCTATTTTACCCGCGATGATTGTGTGGCATAAAAAGCTTGATAAAAAACTGGTTCTTACTTGGAGAGTGAAGCGCTTCCTTATACTTCTTATCTCTTTAACACTTTTTCAAAATGTACTCTGCACTCTTAAAGATGCCTGTGTAACCTATGGTGTTTTTATGCCTTTAGCAGTTGCTTACATCGGTTCATATCTCATAGAAAAATATCTTTTTATGGTTTACAAAAAAGAGGCAAAAAAGAAACTCTCAAGTATGAAAGATTTACAAGTAGTAGCCATCACAGGAAGCTATGGAAAGACGAGCATAAAGAACTTCTTAGCAGAGATACTTAGCACAAAGTATAGAGTCTATGCAACACCAAGAAGTGTAAATACTCTTGGTGGAATTATGGCAGATGTAAACAACTCACTCAAAGAAGAGACGGAGATTTATGTCTGTGAAGCCGGAGCTAGAGAGCATGGTGACATATATGCTATCACTACTTTTGTAGAACCTCAGACTGTTGTGGTAGGACGTGTGGGTGAAGCACATATAGAGTACTTCAAAACACTAGAGAACATAAAAAGAACAAAACTTGAGTTGATTCAATCTCCGCGTTTACAAAAAGCATTTGTACATAACTCTGTTACAGATGAACCACATGAAAAGGTAACCTTTTTTGGTGATGAAATAAATAATGTAAATGCTACACTTGAGGGAACTGACTTTGAACTACAAATCGGAGCAGAGACTTATCAGCTACATACAGATGTTTTAGGTTCATTCCAGACAATGAATATCGCAGTAGCTGTGAGAATAGCCAAAGAATTTGGACTGAGTAGGGATGAGATTACACAAGCTGTCAGAAAACTAGAGCCAGTTGAGCATAGACTACAACTCATCAAAGCAGGTGGAAAACTCATTCTTGATGATGGCTACAATGGCAACATAGATGGAATGCTTGAGGGCATACGACTCTGTTCTTTACATGAGGGTGACAAGGTTATTGTAACACCTGGACTTGTTGAGAGTAGAGAGGAGCTAAATTTACAGCTTATAGAAGCTATCAACAATGTTTTTGACACCGTGATAGTCACAGGTTCACTAAATGTAGAGCTTTTTAACAAACATCTTAAAGTGAAAAACAAAACACTCTTAGCAGATAAGTCAAAGCTCACAGAAGTTTTAGGACATCAAACAAAAGCTGGGGATATTATTTTATTTGCCAATGATGCTCCAAACTTTATCTAGGGGCTTTGATGATAGATAAAGGTATGAAAAGCATCTCTTACTTTAGTGCATTTATATTACTTTTACTTGTCGTGTTGATTTTGTATGATGCGACTTCTCGTTATCTTTTTTCTGCTGGTTCAACTGCACTTCAAGAGTTAGAGTGGCACTTTTTTGATGTTGTCATTTTACTTAGTATTGCTTATGCTTTGAAGCAAAATGCTCATGTGCGAGTAGATATTTTTTATGATAAATTTTCTTTAAAAACACAGAGATTGATAAATATACTCTCTATTATATTTTTTATTCTACCGCTCTCTTTTTTGATTGTTTACATTGGTGTGGATTTTACATTGATGAGTTATGCTCAAAATGAAGCTTCATCAAATCCTGGTGGACTTACAAATCGTTGGATTGTAAAGTCACTTATGCCACTCTCATTTATCTTTGTTTCACTTCAAGCCTTTGTTGTACTCTTTGAAGAGATCAAAGAGTGGAGAAGATTATGATAGCATTAGTGATGTTTGTAGTTGCCCTTGCACTTCTTCTTCTAGGTGTACCTGTTGCTTTTGCCTTTGGGGGTGTTGCAATGATATTTGCTTTTATAGTTCCTGAACTTGGTTTTGAAGTTTTTAACATCATGCCTTTTAGAATCTATGGCATCATGAGCAATACAACACTTATGGCAGTACCTCTTTTTATCATGATGGGACTTATCTTGGAGAAGTCTGGTATGGCTGAAAAACTCCTTATCTCCATGAGTGCTATGTTTAGAGGTGTAAGAGGTGGTCTTGGTGTGAGTGTTGTATTAGTAGGAGCGATTTTAGCAGCTTCAACAGGTATAGCTTCAGCCTCAGTTGTGATGATGAGTGTCATAGCCCTTCCATTGATGATAAACGCAGGGTACGACAAGTCACTTGCGGCTGGAACAATTGCATCGAGTGGAACACTTGGACTTATCATTCCTCCTTCTATTATTCTTATCATATTAGGTGATGTTATCAATGTAAGTGTTGGAGATCTCTTTATGGGAGCTGTGCTTCCTGGGATGACACTGGTCTCCTTATATATCACCTACATACTTATCCGTGCTTATATAAACAAAGAGGATGCCCCAGCAATGCCAAGCGATAGTAGTGTCACTTTTGTTGATCTTATCAAGGCTGTTGTACCACCTGTTCTTCTTATGGTATCTGTTTTGGGAAGTATCTTCACAGGTATAGCATCCCCTACAGAGTCGGCAGCATTTGGTATATTTGGTGGTTTTATTCTTTCTCTTATCAACAAAACTTTGAGTATGGATATGCTAAAGTACTCTCTTTTTGAGACAATGAAGCTCTCAGGTATGATTTTTATGATTCTTATTGGAGCGACGGCATTTAGCCTTGTTTTTAATGAGCTTGGTGGAAGTGACCTTATTTTAGAATTTTTTAGTGAAGATATTGGTGATGTTTGGGTCTTTATAGCTATTGCAATGTTGAGTATTTTTATACTTGGTTTTTTCATAGATTTTATAGAGATTAGTTTTATAATTGTACCCATACTTGTTCCTGTGATGACGGCGTTTGGCATTGATCTAATTTGGTTTGCGGTACTTATAGCTATGAATCTGCAGACCTCATTTTTGACACCACCTTTTGGTTTGTCTCTCTTTTTTCTAAAAGGAGCAGCAGGAAAAAGTGTTACAACTATGCAGATTTATAGAGGTATTACTCCTTTTATACTCCTTCAACTTTTAGGACTTCTACTTGTTATTCTATTTCCTGACTTGGTCTTTGCTTTCTTGTAAAAAGCTCAATCAGTTTTTAGTTATAAATGATAAAATGCACTATAAAATTTAAGGAGAGTGTATGTTAAGTGTTTTAGTGGAGTTCAGTATGTTCCCAACATCAGCAGATGGTCGTGATGGTGCATCAGTTTCAAAAAGTGTAAGTAAAATTATAGATGCCATAGATAAATCAGGAGTACCATATCAGTTAACACCTATGGGAACTGTTTTTGAAGCACCAAGCATGAAAGAGGCTCTTGGAGTTTTAGAGATGGCATATGAGCAGCTTAGTGATTTAGAGCGTGTCTACTCATCACTTAAATTCGATATTCGTAAGAACTGTGAAAATAGGCTTAAAACAAAAATAGCTTCAGTAGAAAAAGTACTAGGACGCGAGGTTAGTCACTAAATTTTAGGAGTGAAAATGGAAGATATATTGTATGCTCCTTGGCGAGATGAGTATGTAACAAACCAAAAAATAGAGGGCTGTGTTTTTTGCCATATAAGTACACATGATGAAGAGGATTTACATATTCTCTACAAAGATGAATACTGTTTTATGGTGATGAATAAGTACCCTTATACTCCTGGACATTTTATGATTATTCCCCATTTTCATACAGATAAACTTGAAGAACTCGATACAGAGGTATGGCTTCATATCTCTGCATTAGCTCAAAAAGGTGTAAAACTTCTTAAAGAGGGTATGAATGCTCAAGGTGTCAACATAGGTATGAACCTTGGTGCAGCCGCTGGAGCAGGAATCGCTGAGCATATTCATATGCATCTTGTTCCTCGTTGGCCTAGAGATACAAATTTCATAACTTCCATTGGAGAGACTCGCGTTTACTCTACAGACTTTGAAAAAATCTACAAAAAAATTAAGAGCTTGATTCCAGAGTATCTTTAGTGACTTTTAGACTTTTTTTATTTTGCCCCTTTGAGAGTAATACATACAATAACGGTAAAATTTGAAACTGAGTGAAGAGTTGTTTATTCTCCACTTAAATGCGATAAATATAGTAAAAAATAGTCTTTTCACAGGCATGTATTTACCTATATTTNAAGCAAAAAAGCTATAATTGAGTTTTTAATAACTATAATAA
>JGI10211J34971_10001891_pt1 | contig 17223 bp, 10 predicted proteins | sample Etolagsediment_FD_34971 | JGI IMG/M metagenome (IMG submission 34971) | reverse complement strand
TATCCCTCAGACCACAGACTGAAGGTCGGACTGTGGCCCGGACTGGAGAAACGATTCCCTCGTTATAGGTTTGTAGCGTACTTCGTACGGAATACATTCTTTCGACTCGCTTTCCGAAAACGCGAAAGACCGCTCCCTTGCAATGTTCAATCGATGCAATACGCTGCTATCAATGAGTTTCCGCAGGAGTTTATTGATACCCGGCGCAATCCCCGCGCGTAATTCTACGAGGAGTGCTTCACCATCCTGGCTGTCTCCGGTACCGTCGTGACGCGTTCCGGAAGCTACCGTTACGCCGGAAACGTTCTTTAACGATTCCGAAAGCTGCATCCTCTCTGCTGCCGAGAGTAAATCCATCCCGATCCGATACCGCGCCCCGGCAAACAGTTCCATCGGCGACGGAATTTTTCTATCCGACTCAAGCAAAAAAGACTCCAATATTGAAAAACCGGCAGGCAACGCCGATTGAATATTGTGCGAAAGTTTCTCTAGATGTATAGTATTTTGTACAATATTTAGTATCACATACTCATCGTTGCTGGTCATTCCTACCGGCAATGGTTGTGAAAAACTGAACTTGGGTTTTGGCGAGAATCCTTCAGTTAAAGGAAACGCTATACCCGCCCGGTACCATACGCGCTCAAAAAGCCGCAGAGTCGCGAGGTGTGACAGGTACGCTACCGAATCATTCCTGGAATACCGTATCAAAAGCCTTCTGCGCGTCAGACTCGTGGCGGGAACCGGTTCGGGAAGAGGTTCAGGAAGGTCGGTACTACTTCCGTCGGCAGCTGCAACTCGAAGAACCGGCTCAACAGCGTCCTCGATTCTTCCGCCTTCAATCATTTCTCCTGCATCAAGATCAATAACCGTCTGCACAGGATTACATACCCCGCACGTTTCGGCACAGTCCGGCCTGCAACGCTCGGTTAGAATTCCTTCTTTCGATCGGGCGTATTCGCGCAGAAGTACCGGTTTCGGTACACCGGAACGAATCCCGTCCCACGGTAGAACCTCATCGGTGGCGAACCCTCCGATCGAACGGAGAACGCCCGGATGGGCATCGATCGCATCGCGCCAGATATCTTTGCGCACATATTCGTCCCACGCGTCCAGCCGTGCGCCGGCGGTATACGCGTCCAGAATGAACGGCCACGTCCGGTCATCTCCGCGGGCGATAATTCCTTCCACGAGTGACAAAAACGGGTCGTGATAATTCAGCTTCACTCCTTTCGGCATCGATTTCTTCAGAGAATGTAATTGTGTTCTCGCCTCTTCGTCGTCGAATTGCCGGCTCCATTGAAACGGTGTGTGAGGTTTGGGTATGAACGTTCCAATGTTGATATTCAATTCGACCGGTACTTCTGCAAGTACTGCCCGGACGTATGAAAGAATAGCCTCGTTTTCGGTTTCCTTTCCCGGTACCGGTAAACCGACCATGAAATAAAATTTCGCCCTTCTCCACCCCGCCGCATACGCTTCACGGAGTATCGAAATGGTTTTCTCCAGCGGCACGAGTTTGTTGACGGCTCGTTGACCCAACGGATCCGCGGTCTCGATGGCGAAGGTCAAACCGGCCCGTTTTACAACAGAAAGCTGTTCCAGTAACCCAAGGGTGAACGAATCGATACGAAGTGAAGGCAGTTGAAACGATACCCCGCGCGACGAGAAGCGATCGTTGAGGCGTTTCAGCAATCGGTCGATTCCGGCGTAGTCGCCCGAACTCAACGATGAAAGCGTGATATCTCTATAGCCATACCGATCAACCAGTTGGCTCACTTCTTCTTCAACCATCTCGTGACTTTTCATACGGTACGGGCGATAGTGAATCCCCGCGTGGCAAAAACGGCATCCTTGCGGACAGCCGCGCATAATTTCAACGACCCCGTGGTCGTGAGCAACCCGGAAATTCGGAACCGGGAAACCTGCTTCCGCTTCGTGTCGGCCAAAACCGGCCCAGACCGCCCGTTGTACCGGCGTCAACCGTCCCGAATACCATACCGATCGTTGATCATGTAAAACGCGAAGCTGTTCGGTCCGTCCGGCACCGGATTCCTTCAACTGAGCCAGCTTTTCTATCGTTTCCAGAAAACCTGCTTCCGCTTCGCCGATATATACACCGTCGAATAGCGGTCCGAACGGTACGGGGTTCGTAATTCCCGGCCCGCCTGCAACGACAATCGGATCCGATTCAGTCCGTTGATCCCGCCGAAATGGAACTTTTCCCAGGTCCAGAATCTGGAGTACGTTCGTCGCGAGCAACTCGTACCCGAACGAAAAACCGATTAGATCCATCTCGTACAGCGGGTAGCGCGATTCCAGGGTGAACAGCGGAATGTCCGCTTCCCTCAGCATGCGCTCAAAATCGGGCGCCGCCGCGAATACCCGTTCACACGCGATTCTTGATGAGCTGTTCAACCGCGAATACAGGATTCTCATCGCCAGGTTTGACATCCCGATCTCGTAGAGATCGGGAAAACTCAATGCCATATGGAACATATGCGCATCATGACCCTTTTGGATAGAACCAAACTCGCCGCCGGTATACCGCGCCGGTGTGTCGACCTCCGAAAAAATAGGGGTCAACGCCTCTTTCCGTATTATTGTTTTCATTTCAGTATTGATATCGATGTTGATACACGCTGAGCAGCAACCCGATTGACAGCATCGCCGTCCAGAGCGATGATCCACCGTACGATAAAAGCATGAGCGGAATTCCCGTAATCGGCATAATTCCGATCGCCATGCCGATGTTTACGATAACGTGAAAAAAGAGCATTCCCACGATACCTGCGGAAATGTACGCGGCAAATGGATCCCGGGCACTGTGCATTATGATGAGTCCTCGGACAAGGAGAATCCCGAACAGCGCGAAAACCAAAAACGCTCCGATGAATCCCCATTCCTCGGCGAGTATCGAAAAAATAAAATCCGTACTCTGCTGCGGCAGATATTGATAATGGCTTTGCGTACCCTTCAGATATCCTTTCCCGAATGGCCCGCCTGAACCAACGGCGGTTACCGATTGAATTATATTCCAACCGGCGCCGCGGGGATCTACGTACGGATCAAGAAAAACAATCAGTCGCATAATCTGATAGTCGTGAAGGACCCGCCGAGCGATAAATCCGGTTGGAAGGGCCAACGCAACCAGAGAGATACTATATCCGAACCAATAAAACACGGATTTCCGTGTGAAAAGGAACCCTGTCACGGCTATGAGAATCGCCGCAGCAAGTCCGATCAGAAGAAGTCTCATATTCCCGAGATCCGTCAGTACCGATATCCACGGAATAGTCCCTTCATGAAGCGCCGTCTGCCATACGGGTAGTACCATCGATACGACTACGGCGGCGCCAAAAAGCAGTACATAGAGGATGTGACGTAACGCTGCTCCGGCGACGAATGCGATAAACAGGAGAATCGGAAGGTATACCAATGCCGTTCCAAGGTCGGGTTGAGCCAGAATCAGCAACATCGGAATCGCCGTTATTCCCAACGCTCCTGCGAACCCCGATAAACCGCGCCGGGAATGGTCTCCGGTCCGGTAATAGCGCGCTACCATCACAATCGTCGCCAGTTTTGCGAACTCGGACGGTTGCACACCAAGGACGCCGAACCCCAGCCAGCTTTTTGCTCCGTTCACGACGCGCCCAAAAACAAAGGTCACCAGTAACAGGCCGATTGCACCGAGATATATCCACAGTGCAACCTTTTCGACCGATCGATAATCTATAAACGTTACCGCCAGCATGAGAATAACCCCGGTTACAACCCAAATAATCTGGCGTACGTACTCGTTGCTGGTAACCTGCCCGTTCGATGTGATTCCGCTCGAGTACACAAAAAGGATACCCACAATAGCAAGGGCAACGGTAGCGATTACCACGGAAATATCGAGTTCGAATGCAGAACGGGACATCCTGTTACTCATCTACATGTACCACAACGGCTTTGACCCCTGCCGTAAATCGGCTACCGATTCTTCAAAGTCGAGTTCCCTGAAAAACCCATGAAGGATGATGTTTGCGGCTTTCGGCGCCCACCACTCCCAATCATTTGCTGCATCGACCTTGACCACAAGCACTATCTGTTCCTCCGGACTGACATCTTCACCGTACGGCGCAAACGCGACAAACCACGAAGTAAGGTGGTCTTCCCTGCCGGTCTGTCCGGTACCGGTTTTCCCGGCAACCGAGACGGCGTCGGTCGTAATAACGACTTCCGCGGTTCCGGTGGCTATGACACCCCGCATCGCTTCCCGTACACGGAGAAACGTCTCATCGGAAATCGCCGTTTCCCTGAGAACCTGCGGTTCAATGGTCTGGATAACCCGCCCGGTTACCGGGTTCCGCACCTCTTTCAGCAGGTGAGGAACGTACGACGTTCCGTTATTCGTGATCGTCGCGACCAGGTTTGCGAGCTGAATGGGCGTAACCTGGAGAAATCCTTCGCCGATCGACATATTGACCGTATCGCCACCGACCCATCGGGTATTGATTACCTGTTCTTTCCATAACGGGCTTGGTACCAACCCGTCCACCTCTCCGGGAAGATCAATCCCCGTCTTCTGACCGAGTCCGAGCTGCGAACAGTATTCAATAATCGTATCGACGCCAAGGTATTCGGTTCCAATGGTCCAGAAATATACGTTGCACGACTGTGCCAGCCCCTCGTACAGGTCGACCGCGCCGTGTCCGTACGATAACCAGCAACTGGATGAACGATTCCCGTACTGAAAAACACCGTTACAATGGACCGTCTGATCCACGGGAAGCGCCTGTTCTTCCAATACTGCTGTTGTCATCAGAACCTTGAAGGTTGACGCAGGAGCGGCTAACGCTTGAATCGGCCTGTTGAGAAACGGAGAGCGCGGATCCAGCGCAAGCATCCGGAATCGTTCATCGCCGTCGGGCTCCAGGAACAGATTCGGATCATAGCGCGGGTACGATACCAGAGCGAGGATTTCCCCGGTCGTCGGCCGGAGCACCACGACAGAACCGATACGGTCACCTAATGCCTCTGCAGCCAGTTGTTGGAGATTCGCATCGATCGTAAGAACCAGGTTGGAACCTCTCTCCGGCGGAACCAGGTCTTCCTGGTCATCGACCCTTCGCCCCCGTGCGTCGACGGTCCGGAATCTCCTTCCGTCCTTCCCTCGAAGAACTGCGTCATACTGCTGTTCGACTCCACTTTTTCCGATTACCGCATTTGCTCCGTAACCCTCGTTGTAAAGAACCTGAAGCTCTTCCGGAGTGATATCTCCGACGTATCCGATAACGTTTGACAGCAGATCGTCGTGGGTATAGACCCGCCGCGGCTTGCTGTACCAGGAGACACCGGGTAACTCGTCAATCCGTTCGGCGAGTTCCGTAACGGCCGCGAGGGTGACGCCGCTCGCTACTTCAATAGCCTGATACATACTCACGCGCGTACCGGTCAAACGCTCATCGACCTCTTCAAACGAAACGCGCAGAATCTCGGAAAGGATTCGGACTACCCGCGCTCGCTGGTCATCCGGGAGTTCTGCAGAGATGACGGTTACGGCGAATGATTCCCGATTTGCGGCAATCGGCGTATCGTAATTACGGTCGTATATAAGTCCGCGTTCGGCGATGATGGGAACGCTTCGCCGTGCGACGGCACTTGCACGCGCCGAATAGATGATCTCATCGACAATCTGCATTCCAAACAAGCGGACAAGGAAAAGTGTGAAACTGACGACAACGATGGCAATCAGAGTGCCGGTTCTTGCCGGTTGGACAATCGTCCTTTTTCCGTACTCAGCCATCGGGTTTCTTGATCTTCCTGAGCGCCGCAAAAACCAGTGGTGCAACCGCAGCGGTATATGAAATCTCGATCAGGGTCGATATCGTCCAGACGGGGTTGGCAAGATCGTTCAACGAGAACACCGCCGTTACCGCCGCTACCATGGCTACTTTGATTCCCGATGCAATTATTACCAGCAGTACCGGGATTACGACGTAGTCGAGCGCAACCGTTCCCCGGGCAAACCCCAGTATCGAAGAATGAACGAGCCGTACGATCGAATGGAAACCGAACGGCGTAATGGCAACGGCATCCTCGACGATACCCAAAAGGAAACCGGATACCTGCCCCGTTTGAGAGCCGAATTGAAACGCCGTATAGCTCGCGACGATAAGGATCAGATCTGCGTGGACGCCGCGGATTGCAATGAAATCGAGCAACGTATTCTGGATTATTTCCAGAGCGCTGCCGATCGCGACAAACACGATTACGGCACTCACATTCATTGAACGACCTCGGAGAGAATCGCAACATATTCGAGGCGATCAAAATCGACGATCGCGGTAAGCGACAGAACAAGGGACGGTTCGTACGGAGGAGAGCTCACCTCGCGTACGGTTCCTATTCTGAGTCCCGGCGGAAAACGGGAACTCAGCCCCGAGGTAACAACCGGTGCGCCGTACTCGATTCCCTCGCGGGCTTCCGAAGCAACGTAACGCATCGTCAGCGGTTCATCGACGAGCCCGGTGCCCTCTACCAGTCCCTCGTGCCGGGTACGCTCCAGGCGTGCGCCGACGTAGGAGTTTACGGCAAACACGGGAAGAACGACAGCGTACGATCCGGATACCCGGAGAACCCGTCCCACCAGACCTTCTTCACCGTTTACATACGCTACTACCGGTTGACCTACACGGATTCCGTGGCGTTCTCCCCGATTGATAGTAAGACTCGAATAAATGGTGCTGTCGGACTTGGCGATCACCTTTCCCGGAATCACCTGGTACTCGGAATTTTCTATGAACCCCAACTGGCTCCGTAAACGAGCGTTTTCCTGGACCAGTGCGTCCAGATCACTGGCCACACTCCGGTATCGCTGCAACTCTTCAAGAAGGAGATCGTATTCCTTCCGCAGGTTCCGAAGATCGGATACGGAACGTACCGTACCTACCGTTGCCGTCCCCACGGCCGAAACCGTGTGTTGCAGGCCGCCGACTATCCCCAGAGCTATTCGTTGCGGAAAAAAATCCGATCCGCGCCGGCTCCAGCCGATCGACAGGAGCGATGCGACGAATAGTATCCAGAACGATAATCGTTGTACACGAACTTCCTTCATTCCACTTACAAATTCTTGTAAACCATATTGTGGCTGCGAAGGCCTTTCTCGAATTCGAAATACATTCCCGCCCCAAGAGCGACGCAGTTCATCGGGTCTTCCGCCCGAAATACCGGGACACCGGTTTCGTGCGAAATAAGCGTATCCAAACCTTTCAGTAATGATCCCCCGCCCGTAAGGATAATTCCGCGCTCAACAATATCCGCGGCGAGCTCAGGCGGTGTCTGACCGAGCGTCCGTTTGATCTCCTCGATAATCTCGATAATCGGTTCCTGGATCGCGTCTCGTACTTCAACACTGTCTATTTCGAGGCGACGGGGAAGACCGGTGATCGCATCGGTTCCCTTNATTTCCATCTTTTCTATCGTTTTATCTGCAGTCGCGTTTCCAATACTGGTTTTCAGCCCCTCGGCCGTTCCTTCACCGATTTTCAGGTTGTGAACGGTTCTCACATGCTTGATTATCGCTTCATCGAACTCGTCGCCACCCGTACGAATTGCGTTTGTCACGACCATTCCGCCCAGGCTGATAACCGAAATTTCGGTGGTTCCGCCCCCGATATCGCAGATCATATGCCCGGCCGGCTCGAAAATCTGAATATTCGCGCCGATTGCCGCCGCAAGCGACTCCTCAATGACCCTCACTTCCCGAGCACCGGCTTTTTCGGCACTCTCAATGACGGCTCTTTTTTCAACGTCCGTGATACACGACGGGACGCCGATTACCATTCGAGGTTTAATGAACCACCGTCGTTGCAATACTTTCGAAATGAAGTAGCGGATCAGTTTTTCGGTCATCTCGAGATCGGCAATAACGCCATCCCGTAACGGCCGAATCGCGATGATATCGCCCGGAGTTTTCCAGAGCATTCGCTTCGCTTCTTCACCGACCGCGACGACTTTTTTTGTTCCCCGTTCTACCGCCACGACCGAGGGTTCACTCGCAACCACACCCTTGCCTTTTATATAGACGAGTGTATTGCAGGTACCCAAGTCAATTCCGATGTCAGTTGAAAAAGCGTTCAGCAATGATCTCAGTCCCATGCGTTCCCTCCGGATTGTGCCTAATATTCCTGTAATCGATCGAAAGATTCAATATGATTCGGGTCCAGTCGGAGAGCTTCGCGCCATTCGAAACGGGCACGATCCGTCTGTTCCAGAGCAAGGTACACTTCGCCCATACCAAAATGTGCATCCGCCGAAGCGGGGTTTACCTCCAGGAGTGAACGATACGTATTCATCGCATCGTCGTAGAGTTGCCTGCCTCTGTACGTTGAAGCCAGGCCCGTCAGACTCCTCTGGAGGATAATACCATCCTGGGTTCCGGAAATAATTTTCCGATACAACTCCTCCGCATCGGCAGACATACCCGCGTCCCGTTCCAGGTCCGCAAGTACCAGATAATGAATAAACTCACCACCAAGTTCTGCCGCCGCACCCAGATAGGTCCGGGCGTTTTCGGTATCTCCGACATCACGGTACGTTATTCCCAGGTATTCATAGATCTCTACGTTTTCAATTCCCGACGCGAGGGCGGTTTCGAGTTCATAGATCGCCGAATCATAATAGTATGCGCCCCGGTGATAGTAGCTCTTCCCAAGAACGAAATGTATTTCCGGCTCGAGTCGGCTCTCTTTCGCGATAATTGCCCGTCTTAAATCCCGTATCGACTCAACCAGAAGCATTTGGGCGGTTTCACCATCGACCTGTTCCAGAGAGAGGTAAAACTTCGCAAACCCGCGCAGCGAGAGCGCTTCGGCATCCATCGGATGTGACGATAGTTCCTCTTCGAGTACCGCCACAACATCCTCGTATCGAGCTTCGTGCCAGTAGTCCAGCGCAGACTGTTCGTTTTTCGTATTCCACAACGCCAACAATGGTATTTCCGACCGCGCGATTACAATCGGGATTGTAGCAATCGCCGCGGTTACCATTACTATCGCGACGAGTATCAGCAGCGTCGGGATTCGGGAACGCTTGGGGCTGTTGAATCGTGACTCTGGAAGACGCATACGTAATTCAGTTTTCCTCGTTCCTACAGGCGGACCGATAAGCCGGATTCTGTCGGGGGCTATCATCTGTCTGCCCGGGGCGCTTTTACCGCCCTGGTGGTGCGACCTACCCGCAGACTACCGGGCGAGCAACCCGTCTGCTGCTTGGCCTTGCTCCTGGTAAGGTTTACCATGACGCATACCGTTACCGGTATACCGGTGGGCTCTTACCCCACCGTTTCACCCTTACTGTACGAATACAGCGGTCTGGTTTCTGTGGCACTATCTCTCGCAACGACGTATCGTTACGGCCGGGAATTACCCGGTACCATGCTCTACGGAGTCCGGACTTTCCTCCGCTTCCGCGGCGATAGCCTGGTCCGCCCGTAGCAACGGCGGTACTCGGAAAACGGTACCGCGTTCGGTGCTGTTACTCCTCTTCCTCTTCGAAATCATCCTCTTCGTCTTCGTCGTCGTCATCGTCTTCGTCCAGAAGATCGTCATCGTCCTCGACATCTTCTTCATCGTCGTCTTCGTCGTCTTCCTCATCGTCATCTACCGGTGTTTCGTCTTCGTCAAGGTCTTCATCGCTCTCGGCATGGTCATCCATACCTTCGAGTTCGTCATCTTCGAGAAGATCATCGGCAAAATCATCGTCAACAAGATCGGAAAGACCTTCCGAGTCTGAATCATTGAACCCGAACGCCTCGGTAGAGTCGGGGTCTTCCGCGAAAAACACGATCTTCGAACAATACGGACAGAAATGGATTGATTCGGCGGCTCGAACGTCATTGACGAACTGATTCGGCAGGATCATCTGACAGCCGGTACAAACACCGTTCCGGATAGGGACGATTCCCTGCCCCTCTTTACTGCGGATGATACGTTCGAACTTGTACAAAAGCTCTTCGTCGAGACCGGGAATCGTCTCTGTTTCCTGGTCTTCCAGCTGCTGTAACAACTCGTGCTTTTTCCTCGTTTCCGTATCGATTTTCGCTTTTTCCTGTTCCAGTTCCTCTTCTTCGGAGTGAATCATCGACTCTTCACGCTCGAGACGGACCCGTTGCTCCTCGAGGTCCTTCTCTTCCCGCTGGAGGTCCCGTCGGAACTGCTGTTCCCGTTCAGACGCCTCCCGAATCTCCTTGTCCAGCGCATCGTACTCGCGCGCCGTCGATATCTGATCCATCTGCGATTCGTACTTCTCCCGATCGCTTTCCGCTTCCTGCATATGGATCCGGGATTCTGATACCCGTTTTCTTGTCTCCTCAAACCGTTCGTTCTTTTCGACGAACGATTTTTTCAGACGGCTTACGAGTTCATGCTTGGTTGCCAAAGCCCTCGGCAAATCTTCTATATCGTGTTCTACCGAATATTTCTTTGAGAGAATTTCTTGAAGAATTTTTAATTTCTCGATCGTTTCCTGTATCATCTGTTCACCTCATCTTCAGTTGTCAAGGTAGTCTTTCAACCGACGACTTCTTTTTGGATGCCTGAGCCGTCGAAGTGCTTTTGCTTCAATCTGTCGGATGCGTTCTCTCGTTACGTTAAAATAGAGCCCTACTTCTTCAAGGGTCAGTGAATAACCGTCTTCCAGACCAAACCGCATCTTCAGGACTTCCTGTTCACGGGGCGGCAGGGTATCCAGTACGCCTCGCAGTTGTTCCTGCAATAACGTAAATGCAGTCTGGTGTGCCGGGTTTTCAACCTCTTTGTCTTCGATGAAGTCTCCGAGAAGTGAATCTTCCTCTTCCCCTATCGGCGTCTCCAGCGAAATCGGTTCGCGTGCGACGTTCTTTACCGCTTTCACGCGCGGCACGGTCCATCCGAGACGCTCCGCTATTTCATCATCGGTCGGTTCCCGTCCCAACACCTGCATCAGTTGTCGCGATTCACGCACGACTTTATTGATCTGTTCGATCATATGCACCGGTACGCGTATCGTACGCGCCTGATCAGATATGGAGCGAGTAATCGCCTGCCGGATCCACCACGTTGCATACGTACTGAACTTATACCCTTTCCGGTATTCGAATTTTTCGACGGCCTTGATCAAGCCGATATTCCCTTCCTGTACAAGGTCAAAAAAGTGTAATCCACGGTTGGTATATTTCTTTGCAATACTGACGACGAGTCGAAGGTTGGCCTGAATCAGTTTGTCCTTCGCGGTTTGCATCATGACGCGACCGCGTTCCATCTCCTCGGCCATATTCAGAATCTCGTCAATACTGTTCTCGAAATTGTACTCGAGTTCCCTGAGCTTCTTTTCCGTCACCTGAATGTGGCGAATCTTTTCCTTTATCTGATCGGACAGCAGACCAAGCCTGTCCTCAATCTCTGCCCGGGTCGACGCAACTGCCAGCCCCCTTCCGAGGCTGCGCAGCTCACGGAGATTCGATACGCGCAATCGCTTCTCTACCCGTTCCTGCTCGCGTCGATACCGGTGAATCTGTTTCGCGGCTTTTCCGAAGAGGTCCGAAAACCGGATGATTTCGTCCTGGTGAATCTCGATATCGGAAAGTCGTCCGAGAAGCGTTTTCCGTTTTCTCGCGAGACCTTTATCGGCAAGGATTTCTCCGCCTTTTTCCCGTATCCGCTCTTTCGTCTCGATGTAACCGTTGAGGTCACTGCGAAATTCTTTCAACGCTTCCCGGTAGAACTGATTCAGTCGGCGGCGTTCAGCCAGATACTCGGATATTTCCTTTTTCGACATACCCAGATCTCTCGGGTCCTCTCGCTGAAACGTCTTTTCCGTTAACTGCCTGAATTCCGGAATAATCACCCCGGAACCACGAATCACCTCTTTAATGATGTTTTCGCCCTCTTCCATTCTTTTGGAGAGTTCGACCTCCTGCTCGGCCGTGAGAAGGTTTTCCTTCCCGATCTCCCTGAGATAGAGGCGTATCGGATCGTCAATAGCCGCGTCTTTGTCACCAACGATAATCCGCTTCTTGCGGTCCGTCGTTCCGGTGGAGCGCGTTTCGGTTTTCTTGACGTCGGTAGGCGTTTCATCGACGTCTTCCTTCAGCGTGATATTATTCTGCGCAAGAAGCGTCATCACATCGTCAATCTTGTCGGAATTCACCAGAGATTCCGGAAGAAAGTCATTCACTTCTTCATACGTTACGATGTGTTTTTCTTTTCCGTACTCTATCAGTCGTTGGATTGCAGGGTCATTCTGCAGTTCCGTCATTCGCCCTCACCTTCAGTGTACTGAGTTCTTCATCTACCGCCATTTTTTCCTGTAACAATAGAGTCAGGTCGTCTTCTTTTGAAGATCTCCGTAATCGCGACTCCAACTCCCGCTGGCTGTTCGAGAGAATTCGTTCCCGTATTCTGTTCACCGCCTGGTCCAGACCCGCTCGTGAAAACGTGTCGTATTCTCCCGAAGCAATCTTCTGAAGCAGAATCGTTTTTAGATTCTCGTCCTGGATTCCTTCCAACACATTCTCGGTTCGTACTTCTCCGTGCCGGAATGCGTCTTCCAACACAAGAAATATCGTCCGGGCATCCGGGTCATCCAGATCATCAGATGTAATTCTGTTCCGCAAACACGAAAAAAGTTCGCCGTGTTCCACGACGGCGATCAACAGGTGCAAATCCATACTAATTTGCAGTTTCCTGCCGGTTTGCGTATTACCGGTTTCTTGAGGTCCCCCTTGTTTCCACCTGTCAAAATCCGAACGTACCGAAGAAGAAGACAAACCGAGCCTGTCCGCAACACGGTCCAGATAACTCTCTCTCCGTACTTCGGAACTCGTGATACTAATATACGGTAAAAGTTTACGCAATACCAGTTCACGACCGCGAGCGTCGCTACTGTTTTCCCTGTCAATACTTAGGTCAACGAGAAACTCGAACATTCCGACTGATTTTTCGACCGCATTCCAGAGCGATTCGGGTCCTCTTGAACGAAGAACGTCCGCCGGATCTTCCCCCTTCGGCAATCGCGCCGCTTTTGCAGAAAAACCCGCTTTCTCCGCGACCAGAGCCGCTTTGAATGTCGCGGCTTCGCCCGCGTCGTCGCTATCAAAGACAAAAACGAGAGTTTCGACCCATCTTTTGAGCAATTGCGCCTGCTCCGGGGTAAATGCCGTTCCCAATGGAGCCACTGCATTTGTCACTCCGGCCATATGCAACGCGAGAACGTCCATATACCCTTCACAGACGACCATGACATTCCGCTCCCGAGCCGGTTTGACCGCCTGGGACAAGCCGAACAGTGTGCGCTTCTTCTGGTATACCGCCGTATCGGGACTGTTGAGATACTTGGCACGATCATTCGGCTGGAGCGCCCGGCCGCCGAATGCCCGTATGGAATCCCGCTCATCCATGATCGGAAAAATCAGCCGGTTCCGAAACATCGAATACTCGGGATGGTCGCGTGAAAACAGTCCCGATTCCGCAAGGAACTCGGCACTATACGATTTACTGCGCAAAAACTGATAGAGCCACTTCCCCTCGTCCGGCGCATAGCCCAATCGAAACGCCGTCACAATCTCATCGGGGATTCCCCTGCTCCGCAGATACTCGATCGCGCCGGCACCCCGTTTGTCACTCGTCAACAGGTACTGGAACGTCCGGGTTGTCCGGCTGTTCAATTCCAGCAATGACGAACGAACGGCTTCCTGCGGGTCGGGCGGGGAGTCGTCAACGGCAATTCCGGCCTGCTCCGCCAGATATCTCAGCGCCTCCGGATAGGTCAGTTTCTCCATCTCCATCGTGAAGGTGATTACGTCGCCCCCCTTCTGGGTAGCGAAGCAATAAAAAAATCCCTGATCCGGTTGAACGGTAAACGATGGTGTCTTTTCGGTTTTGAACGGGCTGAGGCCCCACCATCGGTTTCCCTTTTTTTCAAGGCGAACGTATCTCCCGACAACCTCCAGAATATCTGTTTTTCGTTTAATCGATTCAATCAACGCACGTTCGATTGTACTACTCTCCTACCGGACAAGAACGACGTCGATTCGCTGGTTCTGCCACCGATTTACGAGGTCGTTGTGCGGAACAATCGGCGCGTTACCGCCGCGACCGGTCCACGATACCCTGCCCTCCGGGATTCCGCGCGCGACGAGCAGCTGTACGACCGATTCGGCAAGGATGCGCGACAACGGATCGAGTTCGGAGACTTCTTCGGTTTCCGTTCCCGTCCTGTTGATCAAATGTCCCTCTACAACCACCCGGTATTCAGGGTATCGATCCAGAATCTCGACAAGTGCGTTCATAATTCGGGTATTTTTCTCCCCGGCCGGGGAGCCGGCCGAAACGATGAGTTCGCCCGTTTCCGCGGAAAATTCGATCGAAGGAATTCGTATGACATACTGATCTCCNCGCTTTTCNATCAGAAGGCCGGTCTCGAACGTTCCGCTCGCCGACGTACGGTTCCCGATCNGGTCCGACGTTTCCACCGTGAACGTATATGTTTCGGCNGAATTCACGCGCGTTCCGACACTGTTGATCCCATTCCATACCACCGCTCGATCGGGAGACCCCCGGCCACCGGTATCGTGAAACAGGTTTCCATTTCGATCAAAGATCGTCAGATGCCAGTACGCGATATTCGCCGCATCGTTAATCGTGATCTCCATCTCCAACGTGTCATCGAGTCCGTCTCCGTCGGGCGAAAAAGCGGTTTCGGGTAGAAGCACGGTCAACTCCGGAGGATCCGTATCGACGTAGACTTCCTGGCTTCGCGCGCTCGCCTGCGGTCCGTACGCGTAATCGACCGAGAAAAACGCACGATACGCCCCGTCGGCGATTCGGGTTCCCGCATCAGTTATACCATCCCAGACGATGCTCTCCGGCGGCGCGCCGGATCCTCCGCTCCGGAAGACCGGTTCGCCGTTCGCGGTATTCAGGAAAAATGACCACGAATCGGTTCCGTCTGAATCACCAAGGATGAGTGAAAACCGTATTTCGTCACGGATTCCGTCAGCGTTCGGAGAAAACCGCGCAAAATCCGCGCCGACTGCCGCGAGAACGGGGCGAGTCAGTATGCGGACGGCCGCTTCGGTGCTCCTGCGACTGTTACCGGCCGAATCGGTAGCGATCACCGAAAGCGCGTAGTCCCCATCCGGTGCCGGGGTACCGCCGGACGTTAACCCGTTCCAGACAAACCGGCGCGGCACTCCGCGTAATACCGATCCAACCGGAAACTCGGCTACCGTTTCTTCACGGGATTTGTTGACGACTGTGAGGATCGCTTCGGAGTCTTCGTCCGCACCATAAGTGATGGTTACCGTATCAAGCCTTCCGTCTCCGTCCGGGGAAAAAACGGGACCCGACACCTCAATCACCGGCTCCGGAGGGCGCGTGTCGAGAATGAAGCGCAGCGGTTTCGTTTCTTGCCCGGCCGATCCCGGTTCCTCGGTTATCAGCAGTACGGAGTACTCGCCGTCCCGCGCGGGCCGGCCCTGTCCATCCAGTCCATTCCACTCATACCGTGGAACCGGCCTGCCGATCCCTTCGGCTCTTCGAACAGGATTCCCCCGGGAATCAGAGATTTCAAACCGGTATACCGATCGCTCGGGAACGGGCGAAGACGATGCGGAGTTCACCGCTACTACAAAAAAATCTTTGTTTCCATCACCGTTCGGACTGAATTCGTAAACGGACGACGACAGTACGTACCCCGCCGGTAACGGGAGTATCGTAAACGGTCGTTCCACCTCCGTAGTGTTCCCGGCCCGATCCGTTCCCCGTATTACCATCCGATACTCCCCCGGCGGGGGAAGTGATTCATCGGTACCGTGGGGTACCCATCGAATCTGAAACGGGAATTCGCCGTTCCACCGGCGGCTGTTCAGCTCCTTACCGCCGGCCGTGCGAACCAGGATTTCCCACAGCGCCTCCTCCTGGGTGTCGACGTACGCCACCACCTCGTCGGATACGCCGTCCCCATCCGGGGTTATCTCCGGGCGATCGATCCGGAATGAGACAACCGGCGGTTCGGCGTCGACCTGGACCATTAATGGCCCCCGTTCAACTATCAGGCCGTCGGTAAAGAGGACCTTTGCGGAAACTTCCAGCTCCGCGCCGTCCCGACGGTTTCCCGTATCACTCAGGAAAAACCGTTCCGGCGGAAGATCTATTCCTTCCCGCCGATATACCCGGTTTCCGTCGGCTATCGTCAGCTCCCACGAAAGCAGGCTGTGCAACGGCGCTACGTCGAGAAAAACCGAACCATCCCGATCAGGGGAAGATGGAGACCAGTATTGCGTATCCGTACGGAGGGAAACGCGCGGAGACTCCTGCCGCAAATGGAACCACTGGCTGTTCCATTCCGCTACGTTCCCTGCGGTATCGCTTCCACTGATCGAGAGTCGATACTGGCCGTCGCCCGCGTATACGTCGTTTCTTGTTTTCCGGTCCCAGGTAACCGTATCGACGCCGTTTGCGTACGAAATCGTTCCGATTGCCCGATCGAATGCATCAACAATGTGAACGTCCCACGAAAGGCGGTCGGAACCGGAGTCTTCCACCGAAAATTCGACCGGTCCGGAGTCCGTTCCCCATAATTCCCTGGTCGGCTGAAACCGGGGAACCTGTGGCGGCGTCGTATCGATGCGTATCCGTTCCGGAATCTCGATTCTTCGTTCGTTCCCGAAGCGGTCGGCAGATTCCAGAATAACCCGGTATTCTCCGTCGGGAACCACTTGTCCACCCGCCGTTCGGCCGTCCCAGGTGAAACTCCCTCCGATACGCGAGTTTCCGTACGTCCCCACCAGCGCTTCTCCCAATTCACTCCAGGAGACGTACGCCCCGGGCGCCGGATCGAATCTGAAATTCCGTACGGGTATCCCGGACGCATCGATTACCACGATTTCCAGATAACTCACCGAATCCCGATCGACCGCTTCCGCGTGAATCGTCACCGCATCAAGAACTCCATCGTTGTTCGGAGAAATCACGGTCGTTTCCGGCGGTCCGTACGCAAGTTCCGGTCCGTCACGATCCTTCAGAACCTCTTCGATTCGAATTTCGGTACGTATGAACGGCGGCATACCGGAATAGCCGGTAATTCCCGCACCGAACGAGTTGGTATTTTTCCGGTATCGAAGCGTAGCCGAAAAGGGTGAAAACCCGTCGTTCACGCTCCAGCTCCGGCCGACACCCAGTTCGAGGTTCGCGCCGATGC
>JGI10211J34971_10001890_pt1 | contig 17231 bp, 16 predicted proteins | sample Etolagsediment_FD_34971 | JGI IMG/M metagenome (IMG submission 34971) | reverse complement strand
CTGGATTACCGAGCGGGCGAACCGGGCGGTTGAACTCCTTGACGGCGGCCCGAAATGAGGAAAACAGAATGAGAAATATACCGGGAACTGATCTGCACGTTTCGCCGGTTTGCCTGGGAACGATGACCTTCGGAACGCCCGTAGCGGCTCCCGACGCGGTCACCCTGGTTCACCATGCGATCGATATGGGAATCAACTTCATCGATACGGCAAATATGTACGAGGGGTACTCCCGGTTTCCCGGCTCGCCCGGAGGGGTAGCCGAGGAGATTCTGGGTGCGGCACTTGAGGGACGGCGTGACCGGGTGGTTCTCGCGACGAAAGTCGGCATGAAGGTCGGGCCCTCCGACGACGATCAGGGGTCGGGCAGAAAGCATGTAATGCGGGAGATTGACCGTTCGCTGTCACGGATGAAAACCGACTTCGTCGATATCTATTACCTGCATAAACCCGATCCGCAGACGCCGCTTGAAGAGACGGCAGACGCCTTTGACGCGCTGGTCCGGTCGGGAAAGATCCGCTATTGGGGCGTCTCCAATTTCGGCGCCGATGAGCTGCAGGAAGTGCTGGATATCGCGGACCTCAACGGTCTGGCTCGCCCGGTGATCGTGCAGCCTCCCTACAGTCTCCTGAACCGAAGGGTCGAAGACGATCTGTTGCCGCTGTGTGAACGGGAGCATCTGGGCGTCGTACCGTATCGGGTTATTGAAGGTGGTCTGCTCACCGGCAAATACCGACAGGGCGAGAACGCCCCCGAAGGATCGCGCCTGCAGGAAAAACCGGAATGGGTTGCCGGCACCGATGAAAAAACGTGGGCACGACTTGCGATTCTGGAGAGTGAAGCGCGCGCACGGGGGATGAGCCTCTTTGCCTACGCGCTCAATTGCCTCCTGGACCAGCCGTCGGTGGTTTCGATTATCGCCGGGATAAAACGAACGGAACAGCTCCAGCAGTGGGTCGGAGCCATACAATGACCGAGCCGCACACGGCCGACCTGCAACCGATCCGGGAACCGCTCTCCCGACTGCGGAAAATCAGCTACGGCGTCGGTGATCTCGGCATCAACCTGGCCGACACAATGGTGAGCGTCCTCTTCGCGATTTTTCTCACCGACATCGTGGGAATGCGCCCGGGACACGCGGCAATTGCCGTCTTTCTGGGAAGAATTTCCGACTGGATCAGCGACCCGATCATCGGGTACCTCTCGGATCGGACCCGTACCCGGTGGGGACGGAGGCGACCGTACCTGCTGTTCGGTTCAATCCCGTTTGCGATCGTCTATTCGATGCTCTGGTATCGGCCGGGTTTTACCTCGGCTACCGCAATGATCGTCTATTACGCGGTACTGATGACGCTCTACGGGGCGAGTTCCACGGCGATATACATGCCCTATTTCGCGCTGACGCCGGAGATCGCCTCCGGATACGACGAGCAGACCTCGCTTACCAGTTACCGGATGGCGTTTTCCATCATCGGCGGAATGATCGGATTTACCGTACCGCTCGCACTCATTGGAGAGTTGAGCGCGGCAAACGCACCGAGGGTTCTTGCCGTAGGAACGGGAATGGCCGTCCTGAGCGTCCTGCCCGTCCTGGTGACCTTTTTCGGAACCCGGGAGCGTGCCGAGTTCCAGAAGCTCGAAAAACCGACCCTCGGAGAGTCCCTGCGAGCCGTCGCCGGAAACCGGATGTTCTACTTTGTTGCCGGGATTTTTCTCTTTGCGTGGATACCGCTGGATATCGTCCAGGCGGTGCTCCTGTATTACCTGAAACACCGGATGCACATGGAGCAGCACGGCGACGTTCTGTTCGCAATGCTGTTCGTATTCGCGCTTCTCTCCATTCCCGTCTGGGAAGCCGTCTCCCGGAAATACAGCAAAAAGCATGCATATGCGATCGGAGTCGGTTTCCTGGCGCTGGTACTCCTCTATCTGGGATTCGGCGTGCAGCCGGGACAGGGGTTGCCCGTACTCCTGGTGGTCAATGCACTCGCGGGGATCGGTTTCGGTTCCGTCCAGGTGCTCACCTGGTCGATGATACCCGATGTCGTTGAATGGGATGAGTATCGAACCGGCTCCCGGCACGAGGGGATGTACTACAGTGCGATCAACCTGCTGCGCAAAGTTGCCGTCTCGCTCGCCCTTCCGGCAATCCTGATTTTTCTGGACGTCGCCGGGTACAACGGTTCGACAGACGTACAGGCGCCGCAGGTAACGGTTGCCATTCAGTTGCTCATGGGACTGGTACCGGCAATTCTCCTGGGAATCGGTTTCACCCTCGCTTTTGTCTATCCCATGGACCGAACGACGTACAACAAAATGCGGACGGAGATGGAACGGCGCCGGGCGGGTACGCCGGAATAACGATGGACGCGCACGACAGGGCCGGCGCTCTCACCCCAACGGGTACCCTATCCGTAATTCGGGAACGCAGGCACAACGCATTCACCGATATCGTTTACTGGCGCGACCGATGGTATCTGGTCTTTCGCGCCGCGCGCAGCCACTTCGCCGACCATTCAGCCCGGATTGTCATCGTTCGCTCGTCCGATCTGCGGACCTGGGACCACGTGACAGAGCTGAAGGTCGACGTACACGCCGAGCGCACCGACCCCGGCGAGGCCAACCCCGGCGGGTACCCCGATCCGCCCGCCAACCGCGCGGAACAGGTCGACCCGGGCGAGGCCGACCCAGCCAACCCCGACCGGCCGGGCAACTCCCCCATGAGGGGCACCCGCCAGGCGCCGGAGGTCCGCGACCCGAAGTTCGCCGTCGTTGGTGATACCCTTTTCCTGTACGCATTGCTGAACCGCTCGTTCGACCCCGTTCCGTACGCAACCGTGTGGTCAACATCCACCGACGGCGAGCGGTGGAGACCGTTCCGCCGGCTTCCCGGCGACTGGTTGGTGGGGCGCCCCCAACGGTGGGGAAGCGCCCTGTGCGCGCCTGCTCACCGCTTTGGCGGGACAGGTGAAGTGGCGCTCCTTCTCTCCGACGACGGCGTGGTCTGGCGCAACCATTCAACCATCCACCGCGGCGACTTCGCCGAGGAGAGCGCTCTGGCAGTCCTGCCCGACGGCGCCCTCATCGCGGCTACCCGCGCCGGTCCCGATAGTATCCGCGGGTCACGCGAGGCGTGCACCATACTTTCCCGCCTGGAGCCGGGGGCGCGGCTCTGGGTGGAAACGGGCCGCGACTACAGCACGCGCCTGGACGGGCCGGCCCTCTTCGTGCACGCCGGGGTTGTCTACGCCGTCGGACGCACGGAGCTTGCAGTGTTACACAGCGTGTGTATGGCGGCTTCGTCAACCCGCTATCCGGAAACAAGTTATGCAAGGGAGAAATCCCCGGCAGGTGAGGAATCCGTGTCCGTCCTTGGGGCACAAAGAATTACGGGGAATCCGTACACAATCTTCCGGACACTATGGAGAGCCGGCCCGCCGCGGATCGGCTCCGCGTTCGCGCGCAAACGAACCGCGCTCTTCCGTGTTACCGCTACCTCGCTGGCCCACCTGTGCGACCTGCCGTCCGCGGGAGATACCGGGTACGCGGGAGTCGCCCTGGCGGGCAACCGGATTGCCGTCAGCTACTATACGACTTCTCCTGGAAAAGACTGCCGTTGGATTGCCGGAATGGTGCTGCCCGCGGAGGTCAGGGTGACCGAACTCGTCGACCGACTCCTGTTAAAACACGACTAAAACAGAAAGATTTCCAGATTGTTGGAAATCCGCCCGGAACCGACGTATTATTGAATGTACGAATTCGATCTGTACGCACCGGGAGTCAGGCATACTGTAAGGAGAACGTAATGAAACGAACCGTCGTGATAATTGCCGTTTTATTCATGGTGCTGATTCCCGCACTCACCTGGGGCGAAGTAACCGTGGAGATTCAGGATCCTGTTCTTGTAACGTCTTCGCCCGGTCTGTTTGATGACGTGATAACCTCCATGAATGATGCATTGAGCCAGACCGGCGGCCCGCTGGACGGTTTTGCCGACCAGGTTGCGGGCGAGCTTTTCGTTTCAGTGAACAGGACGACCTCGCGCTTGGATTCGCGAACGCGGGTGCGGCCGGTTCTCACGTCGGAACGCTCAGGAGCTTCAGTGACTACCGACGATTCGCGCTGGTCGTGAGCCCCGGTGGCGCGCTCGCGGTTCCGGGAACCGATATGCAGCAGCTGGAGACTTCAGGGGATACCCTTATGGAGGAAGGAGATACGTACGTCGGTGCCGCGCTGCAGCCGATTGTTGTCTCGTTCGGTCTCCATCTTGCACCGCTGATCGAGAACCTCTATCTCAACGCGAAGTTCGGAACGGCGAGTATTGCAGACGGCGTGGTTGCCGACGGTTTGACGTTTGATTCCTACAGCGTGGGCGTGATGGCGAACTATCAACTCATGCGATCCCGGAAACTGCCGTTGGGATTTATCAAGTGGCGCGGACTCTCTATTGGTTCGGGAGTGCTATATCAGGAAAATCATGCCGAATATACGCTTCCGCTCAGTGATTTTTACGGTGACGATGAAGCCGCTGTTGGTACGGTGACCTTTGCCGACATAGGACTGGATACACAACTTGGTTGAACGATCTTGGCTTGACTGCGGTAACCCCGGGCGATTCGTTTGCCGAGCTGAGCGTGACACCAACGCTTACCGCTGCCATTGAATCGAAGTCGCTTACAATCCCCATCGAGGTTTCTACCGGTTTCCGGCTCTTATGGTTGTTCAACGTGAACCTTGGAGCGGGAATCGACATCAGCACCGGTTCATCGTCGGTGGGAGTCAGTTCACAAACGGTCCTGGGATTCGATGTTTCCAACGCGGTTACCGATATCGGCGTCACCGATGGATATGTGAACGTCGCATCGACAACCACCGGGGACGGTCCCGAGTTCATACGACCGCGCCTCACCGGCGGAGTCGGGGTAAATCTCGGTCCCATCAAACTGGACGTTCCGGTTATGTACTACCCCGACGGCGCGGGAAGTGAGGGAACCGGTGACGCGCTGATGTTTGCGGTAAACGTCGGTCTGGTCTGGTAGCTCCGGCTTCTATGCCGATTTCTCGCAGAACAGCGGCAGCCGTCCGGCTGCCGTTTTCTATTGCAACCCTGCGCCCGGTGGTCTATGGTGAAACCATAGGAGCACACCTTGGCACGTCGTACGGTGAACGAGATTTTAGTGAATCAGGACTGGTGCAAGCGTTGCGGGATCTGCGTGGCCTTCTGTCCGAAAAACGTCTTTTCCGCCGACGAATTCGGCCGTGTTTCCGTCGAACATCTTGATGCATGTATCTCCTGCGAAATCTGCGAAAGACTTTGTCCGGATCTGGCGATTACGCTTCTTCCTCGCGAAGGGGAGGGGACAAAGTGAGTAACCGACCCGTTTTTATTCAAGGAAACGAGGCGTGCATGGAAGGCGCGCTGTACGCGGGTCTCGAGTTTTTTGCCGGGTATCCTATCACCCCTTCTTCTGAGATCGCCGAAGGGCTTGCTGCCCGGATGCCGTTGCGGGGGGGCCGTTTCATCCAGATGGAAGACGAGATTGCTTCCCTCTGCGCGGTGATAGGCGCTTCCCTCACGGGACACAAGGCGATGACGGCAACCAGCGGTCCCGGTTTTTCGCTGATGCAGGAAGCACTCGGATACGCCGTGATGGCCGAGATTCCCTGTGTCGTTGTTGATGTCATGCGCGGCGGACCGTCAACCGGCTTGCCCACGCAGGGGAGCCAGGGTGATGTTAACCAGATTCGCTGGGGCACCCATGGCGACCACGCCATTATTGCCGTTACCGCATCCACGCATCAGGCGCTCTTCGAGAACACAATCTACGCGTTCAACCTTGCGGAGACGTACCGTACTCCCGTCGTGGTACTCTTTGACGAGCTATTGGGCCATATGCGTGAGCGGCTGGTGATTCCCGAGTCGGGAGCGTTGCCGCTGGTAGACCGCCTCAGGACGTCGGTTCCCGCCGGCGTCGATTACCATCCATACCTTGCCCGTGAAGACGGGCGGCTCCCCATGTCCGACTTCGGGAGCGGGCACCGCTTTAACGTGACGGGTCTGTATCATGATATGTGGGGGTTTCCCTCAACCGATCCTACGGTGGTGAACGATCTTGCTCACCATCTCGTGGATAAAATCGAGCATCGCAGTGCGGAAATCACGCGATACAAGTCGTATCGCCTTGACGATGCCGAGACGATCATCATCTCGTACGGCCTGCCGACCCGCTCGGCGATGCAGGTGATGAAGGACAGCCGCTGGTACGGATCCCGCCTCGGTATCCTTGAGCTGGAAACACTATGGCCGTTCCCCGCAAAGCTCGTCCGGGATGTTTGCGAAAAGGCTCGCGCCGTTGTGGTAGTAGAGATGAATATGGGACAGATTCACCAGCAGGTACGCAACGCCGTCCGTGACCCGGAGCGCGTCTTTCTGGCTAATCGAGTCGACGGACAGTTTATCACTCCCCAGGACATCAGGAAGGTCATGCGAATCCTGGAAGGATTCGGGGTATAACGATGGCAATAGAACAGTTCATCCGCAAGCGGTTTTTCCCCCATATCTGGTGTGCCGGGTGCGGTCACGGGACGGTCCTTAACGGTCTGCTGCGCGCGGTGGAAGGGGCAGGTTTAAGCAAGGACGATATCGTGATGGTTTCGGGAATCGGTTGTTCGGCGCGTATTTCCGGATATGTGGATTTTCACACCCTCCATACACTCCACGGGCGGGCGCTCGCGTTCGCGACGGGCGTCAAGATGAGTCGGCCGAATCTTTCAATTATCGTNCCGATGGGTGACGGCGATGCGCTGGCGATCGGCGGGAACCACTTCATCCACGCCGCCAGACGGAATATCGATATGACGGTCATCGTATTGAACAACCGGATTTACGGGATGACCGGTGGCCAGTTCTCGCCGCTGTCCGGGTGTGATGTGAACGCGACTACCGCACCGTACCGGAATATCGACCAGGCGTTTGATACCGTGGACCTTGCCCGGGCGTCCGGTGCCACCTTTGTTGCGCGTACAACGACCTTTCACGTAAACGAAGTTGAGCTCTATCTGAAGAAAGCGCTCCTTCACAAAGGCTTTTCGGTGGTGGAGATCCTCTCGCAGTGCCCGACTCATTTCGGGCGTCGCAACAACCAGAGTACCGCCGTGGCGATGCTGGAACACTACCGGGATACGACGGTCAAGGCGGGGTCAAAGAAACTGGAAGAGCATCCGGATTACATCGAGCGGGGTATCTTCGTCGATATCGATCAACCCGAGTATTGCGAACAGTACTCCTCGCTCGTAGAAAAAGTGCAGGCTCAACCATGATGTGGAAGATGATATTCGGCGGCGTCGGGGGACAGGGTGTTATCACGGCGGCGATTCTCCTGGGCGAAGCGGTCGTGATTCACGAAAACCGGTGGGCGGTCCAGACCCANAGCTACGGCGCCCAGGCGCGCGGCGGGCTCAGCAGGGCGGACCTCACCATCTCGGACGAAGAGACGTACTTTCCAAAGGTGCTTCAGGCGCACGTGCTGGTGTGTCTGCACCAGCAGGCGTATTCCAGCTATCTCAACCTGATACGTCCCGGGGGAATTCTCATCACCGAAGCGGACCATGTAGAAGTGGGTCACAACATCGACGCCCGGTTTTATAGTCTGCCGATGGCGCGCGTGGTGAAAGACAACCTCGGTTCGTGGCGCTCGGCAAATATGGCGATGCTCGGTTCGGTAGTACGAATTACCGGCGCTGCCGGCGAAGATTCGGTGCGCACGGCAATTGCCGAACGGTTCGGAGCCGATTCGGAAAACGTGAAAGCCTATGATCTGGGGCTGGACCTCGTAAAAAAACCGGCACCCGTGTAACGCCGCGCCGGCACTACTTCCGCGTGCAGAACTCCAGCAGAACACTTCCCGTCGATTTCGGGTGCGCAAAGGCGATCAGGGCGCCTTCGGCACCTTCGCGGGGGCTTTGGTCAATCATGCGCAGACCCGCATCGTTCACCGCGGCGATCTCTTCGGTCAGGTCGGAGCTTCCCAACGCCAGGTGGTGAATCCCCTCGCCGTTCTTCTCAATGAATTTGGCGATCGGGCTCTCCGGATCGGTCGGTTCCAGGAGTTCGATTCTGCCCGCAGCCGTCGGGAACATCGCAACACGGACTTTCTGTTCCGGGACCTCCTCAATCACCATTCCGGTCATCCCCAGAACGTCACGATAAAACGGAATCCGCTCTTCCAGCGACCGTACGGCAATTCCGATGTGGTCAATTCCCTGAATCATATATCCTCCTTGGTATCGAGCAATGCATTGAGTTGCGCCCGCAGTNGGGAGAGCATTTCGGGGGCCGACCCGGCTCTCCCGCGTATCCATTCCCGTACAATCGAGATCGCGGCGTCCTCCGCCGCGGACGAAAGCCGTCGGCGCCGTCGTTCGGCGAGTTCACCACTACGTTCCAGGGTAATGAGTCGCGCTTCGATGGCGGCGCTGAGCTCTTCGATTCCCGTTCCATCCCTGGCCGAGGTCAGCGCTACCAGTGCGCTTTGTACCCGCGTCGCGGCTCCCGATTCGTCGGGGGAAATCGCATTCCGGACCGCTCGTTCCAGCTCGCGGATTCCCGGAAGATCGGCTTTGTTCAGAACAAAGATATCGGCGATTTCCATAACGCCCGCTTTCAGCGCCTGGATATCATCGCCTGTTCCCGGGTTGAGGACGACGAGGGTGATGTCCGCCAGGGAGAGAATACCCGTTTCCGACTGGCCGACTCCTACCGATTCCACGATGATCGTCTCGAATCCCGCTGCCGACAATACGGTAACCGTATCATAGGAAGCGGCCGAAAGGCCGCCGAAGTGCCCTCGTGTCGCCATGGAGCGAATGAATACGCCCTCATCCAGGCTGTGACGGTCCATACGGACGCGGTCACCCAGCAGTGCCCCCCCGGAGAAGGGCGAGCTCGGGTCCACCGCCAGGACTGCTACCCGGCGCCCATCGCTCCGCTCGTTCGTGATAATCCCGTCGGTAAGGGTGCTTTTCCCGGCGCCCGGCGGTCCGGTAATACCGATTACACGCGGAATCACCAGGTCCGGGTCGCTCCCGGTGGCACGGTTCTCCGTGGCAAGCCGGAAAAGCAGTTCGTCGCGCTCGGGTCGTGCGGTTTCCACCAGAGAGATGGCACGGCCCAGGGCGCGCGTGTTCCCGCGCAGGACGCCCGCTGCCAGAGCGGGGACGTCAATTATCCTTTGGCCCGGCATTCTTCGATAAAGTCGATCACGTGCTGGATTGCGGTGCCCGGGGGGAAGACGGCGCGGATTCCCGCTTCTTTCAGACCGGGGATATCTTCATCCGGGATGATGCCGCCGCCAAAGACGATGATATCCTCCGCTCCTTTCTCTTTGAGCAGCCTGATCACACGCGGAAAAAGTTCATTGTGCGCCCCTGAAAGAAGGCTTAAACCCAGGAAATCGACATCTTCCTGTATCGCCATGTGCACCAGCGCTTCGGGCGTCTGCCGAATGCCGGAATAGATGACCTCGTACCCGGCATCACGCAATGCACGGGCGATATATTTGGCTCCACGATCGTGTCCGTCGAGGCCGGGTTTTCCTACCAGTATCCGAATTTTGTTCTGCATCGTTGTTCCCCAGATCGTTCCTATATCGTTGTATGCTGTCGAAACTCGCCAAAAACCGAGCGGAGCGTATCGCTGATTTCGCCGAGAGTCGCATATTCGCGAACGCAATCGGTAATCGGGTACATAAGGTTAGCCGTTTCGTCGCGCGCCGCGTGCTCCAGTGCCGCGAGTGTCGCTAAAACGGCACTCTCATCCCGGCTCGCTTTTACCACCGCAAGTTTTTCCTGCTGCTGGTTCGCGACCTGTGGATTGTGCTTCATCACATCGATTGGCGTCGTATCCTGCGCGGTGTGCGCGTTGATCCCGACGATCGTCCGCGCTTTGGACTCGATATCGCGCTGGAACTGGTACGCCGTATCTTCAATCTCGCCCTGGATCATTCCCTGTTCAATAGCCCGGACCATCCCGCCGGCGTCGTCGATACGCTGGATGTACGCAAACGCCCGGCGCTCGATTTCGTCGGTGAGCGCTTCAACCGCGTACGAACCGGCGAGCGGATCAATGGTATTCGCGACGCCGCTCTCCAGAGCAAGAATCTGCTGCGTCCGCAGGGCGGTGAGAACCGCCTGTTCGGTGGGCAGCGAAAGCGCCTCGTCAAACGAGTTGGTATGCAGGCTCTGGGCTCCCCCGAGTACGGCGGCAAGCGCGTGGAGGGTAACCCGAATCACGTTATTGTGCGGCTGTTGTGCGGTCAGGGCCGCCCCGCTGGTCTGTGCGTGAAAGCGCATTGCCATCGATTTATCCGACTGCGCGCCAAACCGTTCCTTCAATATGCGTGCCCACATGCGACGGGCGGCCCGGAACTTGGCGACCTCCTCCAGAAGATCGCTCGATGAGTTGAAGAAAAACGAGAGGCGGTCGGCGAAGTCATCCACGTTCAGCCCGGCGGTAAGCGCCGCTTCCACGTACGCGATTGCATCGGCGAGGGTGAACGCTACTTCCTGGACCGCATCTGAACCTGCTTCGCGGATGTGGTAGCCGGAAATGCTGATGCTGTTCCACCGGGGCATCTCCGTCGTACAGAAGGCGAATGTGTTGGTAATCAGGCGCATGGAAGGAGTAGGCGGGAACATGTAGGTACCGCGAGCAACGTACTCTTTCAGAATGTCGTTCTGGATGGTACCGCGAAGCTTGTCGGGCGAAACGCCCTGCTTTTCGGCTACAACGAGGTACATCGCCAGAAGAATTGCCGCCGGCGCATTGATGGTCATGGACGTGGAAACCTTGTCCAGCGGAATCTGGTCGAAAAGCGATTCCATATCGGCAAGGCTGTCTATTGCCACCCCGACCTTTCCGACTTCGCCGAACGCCATCGGGTGGTCCGAGTCGTACCCGATCTGCGTCGGCAGATCAAACGCCACTGAAAGTCCTGTCTGCCCCTGCGAGAGCAGGTAGCGGTAGCGTTCGTTCGACTCCTCCGCGGTACCGAACCCCGCATACTGACGCATCGTCCAGTATCGTCCCCGGTACATCGTCGGCTGGACGCCCCGGGTAAAGGGATAGGTCCCCGGAAATCCCAGCTTTTCCATATACTGGTCGTGATCCGCGGGGAGTCCCGCGTCGTCCGGAAGAAAGACCCGCTGAAGGGGAATGCGGGACGCAGTTTCGAGAATCCCGTCGTTTCGCTCCGGGTGCTTTTTCACTACCGGGGAGAGAACATCCTGCTCCCAGGTTTTTCGCTCGTTCTGTAAAGCCATAAACTCGTTGTAACGCGCTTGCGGCTCTCTGTAAAGGCGCTGAATCGAGATTTCAAATGGATTCGCGGTACGAATGGTGATACTATAGCCTACGGTGGATAGACAACAACTGATCAGCGGCTGTCCTGACGAAAAAGACGACATACCACGTTCATGGTGCGTGCAGCACGAAAAAGAAAAACTTGAGTCCAATCGCAAATTCACCCGTCAGGTTGCGTTCGGTATGATCGTTGTATCGATCGGGGTTACGGCGTACCGCTTTTTTATGGGGAATCTGGAGCTGTGGGTTGCTCCGCAGCGGTGGTACACCCTGGTTCTTTCGTGTATCGCCGGGTTCAACCTGATCTATTTCGTGATCAGTCTCCGGATGGCTCCGCTGCCGGCAGGATTGCACAGTCGTATCCGGGTTATCATTTTTATCATTCAGGTGATCGTCGTGGTAAACGCGTTGACGATGCTGGATATGGTAAATGCCGGCCATGTGTACGTCTATTTGTTTGCGCTGGTTCTTCTTGCCTGGCTCTATCGGGCGACTGCTATTCAATTTGCGGTACTCTTCGGACTAATGGCCCTGGGCCCGATTCTCATCGTCACGCCGATTTTCGACTTCGGAATTCCTGCCAAAGCGCGCCAGGATCTTGGCATTCTGGTTGCGGTAGCCGCGCTGGCCGGCTGGGCGCTCGCGACCACGCTGGAACAAACGCGACTGCGCGTCCTGATACATCGGAAAACGATTGAGCGGCAAAACCGCCTTTTGAAGAATCTGTCGGAGAAAGACGAGTTGACCGGCCTCTACAATCGCCGGGTGATGCTCCGGGCGCTGGAAGGCGAACAGGAACGGAGTAAACGCTACGAGACCGATTCGTATTTCGTGCTGTTTGACGTGGACGGGTTCAAGAAGATTAATGATACGTTAGGCCATTCGGTGGGTGACGACGTTCTGAAGCGTATTGCGGATATCTTTACCGGTTGCAGTCGCGATTCCGATACGGTCGCGCGTTTCGGTGGTGAGGAAATCGCTATTCTGCTGCCCAACGCCGGACTCGACGGGGCAAAGCGGGTAGCCGAGCGAATCCGCGAGATGGTCGCCGCAAACACATTTCCGGGCGTACCCTGGCAGGTGACCGTCAGCGCCGGTGGCGCTTCCCTGTTAGCGTCCGAAAAGGCTCCGGTAACGACCGAAAGCGTCGATGAACTGAAGGAACCCTTCCTTGCACTGGCCGACCGGAAACTCTACGAAGCCAAAGCGGCCGGCCGGAATATTGTCCTGATCTGACGTCCTGATCCGAGTGTGCGGCCCGCTACACGGCCGGATCGTAAAGCCCCTTCCGGTACGGTATCCAGCTCGGATATCCGATCGTCAGGGTACGAAGCGCCGTGAGCAGAATCTCCCGCTGCCCCCAGGGGCGGCCCGTCTTGTGGGCGAACGCCTGCATCGTCTTTCGGGCGCTGGGGAACTCCGCCAGGTGCAAGAGTTCGATCATCAGAAAGATCCTGAGCCATCGACCGGGAGAGAGGTTCACGTCCACCCCGGCCGTCGAAAGTGCCGCAAGTGCCACCGGAGCAAATGTTACCATCGCGGTAAAAACGGCCTGGAATTTCCACCAGAGTCGTTGCTTGAAATTGGGCATAAGCTCTCCTCCGAAAGAGGCTACCACAGCTTCATCCTCGAACGCCAGAAGACGTTTCTGCTCACTGCGGGAAATGGGCCCCAGAGGCCACTCCACCCAGTTCCGTTGTGCTTCTTCCGGCGTGAGTTCCCGCGTTTCGGTGATCCCGTCGGCAAGCTGCATCGGGACGTCAATATGTTTTCCCGCTTTGATCAGGCGACGGCGCGCCGAGCGCATTCCAAGAGCGCCCTTCACCAGTCCCATGAGGTTTTTGTTCTGGAAGGAGAGGATTTTACACGGGACTCCAGCGAGCCGGTGGAGTATTGCGTGTGGTGCGTTTGGCATGGGCATACAGCCGCCGACGAAAAAGTCGGTTACCGACTCCAGGTCGCGGGCACACGTACCGATTGCCGCTTTCTTCCCTGNGAGCGCGGCAATTTCATCACGGTCGTAGGCGGTTCCGTCGGCATCGTACCAGAGACGTTTCCCGTCTTTAAGGACGCCCCGCCCGACGATCAGCGTACTTTGATCCTTGATTGCTACGCCTTCGGACTGGAGCATCGACAAGCCAAAGCGCGTCGTGGCGATGCATCCACCGCGGCACGCGCTCTCCATCGTATGGATGCGCTCCCGTCCGTTGAGGCCGTCTACCGGTTTCAGGTCTATACCGTTCAGGACCAGCAGCCTGGGGAATGCCGNTTTTACGCGGTCGGATATCAGCGACGCGTCGGCCGGCCTGAACCGGACCGGGGTTGTATCACCGTGGATTGCCACCTCGCCCTCGGCGCCAAAGCCGAGTTCGTCGGCTACGCGCATCAACGCTATCGAGTCGGGGTCAAAGCCCATGAGCCGGGTAGCGACGCGGTCGGTTTCTACCGGGTGATCGCCAACAACAATCATGCGGCTGTCCACCGGGTCTACCGGCGCGGGGCACTCGCCCTCGGCCCCGACAATTCCGTCAACCACGACCATATCGGGTGAGAAGAGGTAGAGCATCTCAACCAGCTTCCGGTCTATTGCGTAGGTATGGTTCCGCTGGCGAAGGTTGTAGGGAATAACGCCCATCGAGTTTTTGAATCCGAGCGTCACGCCGGTGTAGAGGTTGGTTTTCATCTTGGGAACCGAGACGTAAGCGGCATCACCGTGGATGACCGGTGAAAAAACGCGGGGAACGAGGACCTCTTTTTGCACGGTCGCTTTCGGCACGATGTAGCGCTGCTGTTCCTGTTCTTCCAGGGCGACAAGACCGCATCCGTAACGTTTGGCGATCCGATCGATCCCGGAAATAACGAAAGAGAAGCGGGTAGGCGAACCACGGCCGGAGGATTCGACGATCGTGATCTCCTTCGTCCACTGTCGCAGCCACTGGATGACCGCATCAAAGACGCGAGGATCGGTTGTTTCCGGGTAGTCACGCTTCACCGTTCCCATGTCGTGATAGACGAGTACCAGATTCGGTTTTACCAGTACCGGCCGGCCGGAGAAGCGATCGCCGATGGACGCTTCGCTGTGTAACCGGTCCAGAGCGGCAAAAACGGTGGCACGAATGGCGGAAACCTCCGGGAGAGCTTCCCACCCGGGTGTTCCGTATTCCGGCGGAAGAACCACACATCCCGGTTCGTAATCATTCTGCGGTGCGTGCTCAACAATAACGGTAGCCATGGAACGCCCCTCCTCAAGAGAATAAAACCGAATACGTTCGGTTTTTTCAGTATTCTCCCGCTTATCCCGCTTGTCAATCAAAGATTTCGATGTAACGATGGAACGGTGAATGAAACTGCCGATGGTTGGCGGTCGTCCGATACCCGGCGATCGCTCACGCCGAAAGGCAAGGAGACGCGAGAGCGAATTTTCTCGGCCGCTATTACCCTGATAAATCGCGACGGTTTTGACGCGGTTTCGTTGCAGGAAATCTGCACGGCCGCCGGGGTTTCAGTAGGGAGTTTCTACCATCACTTCCGCTCCAAGCACGATCTGCTGGTCGCGTACGTACGCGAAGAGAGCGACGAAATCGCGATATTGTACGCCGGACTGACGGGTTCCGCCCGGGAACGAATCCGCAGGACGGTGCATACGTTTTTTTCCTTCTACCTGGTCAAAGGGCCCGCTTTTGTTTCGGCATTTTACGCGGCAATACTGGCAACGCGGGGAGAGCTCTTCCTCCCGCGCGATTTTTCGCTCTTCAGCGTGCTGGAAACGGCGTTGCAGGAGGGCAAAGACGGCGGGGAGTTTCGCGCCGATCTCCCGGTAGAGGTAATGCAGAGCCTCGTTGTCGGTCTTATCTGGGAGATNACCATTCGCTGGACGATGAAAAGCGAAACGGTCGGCCTTCTTGCGGAAGCCGACCGTTCGGTCGAGGTGCTACTGGATCTGTTTGCCGGATTCAGCCGGTAACCGCCGAACCGCTCCTTTGTCCGCGCTCTCGGCGAAATGGGCGTAGATTCTCAACGCAGCCGAGATGGGACGAACACGGTTGCGGGGCGTGTACGCGGCGGCTCCTCGTGCGTCCTGGGCGGCGCGGCGGGATGCTATCTCTGCATCGGAGAGTACCAGGTTAATGGTACGAGCGGGGATGTCGATCTCGATCCGGTCACCGTTTTCCACCAGCGCTATCGCCCCCCCCGCCGCCGCTTCGGGTGACGCGTGGCCGATGGAGAGGCCGCTGGTGCCGCCGGAGAAGCGCCCGTCGGTGAGCAGAGCGCACTGTTTGTCCAGTTTCATCGCTTTCAGGTAGCTGGTGGGGTAGAGCATCTCCTGCATGCCAGGGCCGCCGCGGGGACCTTCGTAGCGGATTATTACGACGTCGCCCGGAGAGATCTCGTTGTTCAGGATTCCATCTACCGCGTCATCCTGGGACTCGAAGACACGAGCCGTTCCGGCGTAGGAGAGAATGGACGCATCCACACCGGCGGTTTTTACGATGCAGCCCGCCTCGGCGATGTTTCCGTAGAGGACCGCCAGCCCGCCTTCCTGGTAGTAGGCGTGCGCCTTGTCCCGGATACACCCGGCGGCACGGTCGGTATCGAGGGAGGCGAAGTACTTCTCCTGACTCCCCATGGTGAGGTTGCGTCCGTCGGCTCCCGGTGCGGCGCGGTACACGCGCCGCGCCTCATCTCCGGCGGTAGGCCGTACAATGTCGTACGCGTCCAGCGCCTCGCCCAGTGTGAGACCGTCGGTTCGGCTCGTACTCCGGTCAAGGAGGCCACTGCGGTCCAGCTCTCCCATGATCCCGAGGATTCCTCCGGCCCGATTCACGTCCTGTACGTGGTAGGTACTGGAGGGTGCGACCTTGCAGAGGTTGGGGGTCCGGCGGGAGAGGCGGTCTATATCGGTCATGGTGAAATCCACCCCCGCTTCCTGAGCGACCGCCAGTATATGAAGGACGGTGTTGGTACTGCCGCCCATGGCGATGTCGAGCGTCATGGCATTCTCGAAAGCGGCTTTCGTTGCAATACCCCGGGGCAGCACCGACTCGTCGCCGTCGCGGTAATACGCCCACGTCATGGCTACGATGCGCTCTGCCGCCCGTTCAAAGAACTCCGTCCGGATCGCGTGGGTCGCCACGACGGTACCGTTTCCCGGCAGGGCCAGCCCCAGCGCTTCGTTAAGGCAGTTCATCGAGTTTGCCGTAAACATGCCCGAACATGAGCCGCACGTCGGACACGCCGCCTCTTCTATCTCTGCAAGCGTCGTATCGTCCACCGCAGGGTCGGCGGCCATTACCATCGCGTCGACCAGGTCGTAGTGGCGGTCGTGCGCGGACCCCGCTTCCATCGGACCACCCGAGACGAATATCGTCGGAATATTCAGGCGCATAGCCGCCATCATCATGCCGGGGGTTATCTTGTCGCAGTTGCTGATGCACACCAGTGCGTCGGCTTTGTGCGCATTCACCATATACTCTACGCTGTCGGCGATGAGATCCCGGCTCGGGAGCGAGTAGAGCATTCCATCGTGCCCCATCGCAATTCCGTCGTCGATTGCGATCGTGTTGAACTCAGCCGCGAAACACCCCTGCGCCTCAATGATCTTCTTGACCCGCTGGCCGATGTCCCGCAGGTGAACGTGACCCGGAACGAACTGGGTAAACGAGTTGGCGATGGCGATGATCGGCTTGCCGAACTGCTCCTGGGTCATTCCATTTGCCCGCCAGAGGCTTCTGGCCCCGGCCATGCGGCGCCCCATCGTCGTCGTGTTACTTCGTAGTTCGTGTTTCATCCGGTTGTCTCCTTCGCCCGTCCTTGCGGGTTCCTATTCAATACCAGAGGACGAGGGGATGTGCAAGCGAGATCCGGTTTTGC
>JGI10211J34971_10001888_pt1 | contig 17242 bp, 13 predicted proteins | sample Etolagsediment_FD_34971 | JGI IMG/M metagenome (IMG submission 34971) | reverse complement strand
TTTGACGAGGAGCATTTCCAGACCGTCATGGACGTGAATGTGAAGACGGCCTTTCTGCTGACGAGTCTGTCCATACCCTGGCTGCGCAAAAGTGCTGCGGGCAGGGTGATCAATTTTTCCAGTCAGGCGGCTCATGACGGCGGCGGCGGCGGTGCAGCGGCCGTATATTATCTGGGCGGACGACTTCTGCCGGTGAAAGATTAGGTAAAGGGAGTTGAGACTGATATCAGGTCTAAGGTGAACGAACAGAAAGGGAGTTAAGATGAGCGGATTCAAACATAAAAAGGACGTTGAGATCGAGTCAGTGGCCGATGGAATGACGCGGCAGATCATGGGTTACACGGAGAACCTGATGCTGGTGCGGGTGTATTTCGAGGAGGGGGCGGTCGGCTATGCCCACAGTCACCGGCATGAGCAGGTGAGTTATGTGGAGGCCGGGGTTTTCGAGGTGATGATCGACGGTGAGAAAAAGATCCTGAAGGCGGGGGATGCNTTTACGGTGGCGCCGCATNTGGAGCACGGGGCTGTGTGTCTGGAAAAGGGGATACTCATCGATACATTCAGTCCGATGCGGGAAGATTTTATCAGTTAGGACGGTTTTATGACGCGGCAGGATATAGTAGAGGAATTATTGAGTCGAAAGATCATTGCGGTGGTGAGGCTGGCGGATGCGGAGAAGGCTCTGCAGATGACGGAAGCACTGCTGCAGGGAGGTGTCAGCTGCATTGAAGTGACACTGACCAGTGCGGATCCCATCGGGATGATCGGAAAGCTGGCAGATGCTTTTCAGGGGCGGGCGCTGATCGGCGTGGGTTCGGTGACGGATGCTGCGCAGGCGACAAAGGCGGTGGCGGCCGGTGCTGACTATGTGGTGTCACCTGTGATGCGGCCTGCGCTGGTGGAGGCGGCCCACAGACTGGACAGAGCGGCTGTGATCGGGGCGATGACCCCGACGGAGATCCTGGGGGCCCATGAGGCGGGTGCGGATATTGTGAAGGTTTTTCCAGCCACAAAGCTGGGACCCGGCTACTTTCGGGATGTGCTGGCGCCGCTGCCCTATCTGAAACTGGCTCCCACCGGCGGTGTGGATCTGGGGAATGTCAGAGAATTTATGGAGGCCGGTGCGGTCTGTGTCGGTGTGGGAAGCTCGCTGCTGAGAAAGGATCTGCTGTCTGCATCGGACTGGCAGGGACTGACGGCACTGGCGGAAGAATTTGTGAAAAGAATCGGCTGAAAGGAAGGGGCTATGGAGAATAAGGGCATTGTCTGTTTTGGGGAGATCATGTTGAGACTGGCGCCCTATCATTTTGAAAGGATTGCCCAGGCCCAGACATTTCAGGCCGGCTATGGCGGGGGAGAAGCGAATGTGGCGGTGAGTCTGGCCCATTTCGGGCAGGACAGCTGTTTTGTTTCAGCCATTCCGGACAATCCTGTGGGGCAGGCGGCTGTAAATACACTGCGCAGATACGGTGTGGACATCCGGCATATCCGCCGCAGCGGGGAACGTCTCGGGATCTATTTTCTGGAGCACGGGGCTTCGATACGCCCGTCTACGGTGACCTATGACCGGAGCGGGTCTTCCATCAGTCAGGCGGGACCGGGAGATTTCGACTGGGATGAGATACTGGACGGCAAGGCCTGGTTTCACACAAGCGGTATCACGCCTGCGCTGAGTGCGTCTGCTGCAGCACTGACCCTGGAAGCAGTGAAGGCCGCCAAAGCCCATGGACTCATGGTTTCTGTGGATCTGAATTACCGCAGAAAACTCTGGAGCAGGGAAGAGGCGGGGAAGAGTATGCGGGAGATCGTACAGTACACTGACCTGATCATTGCCAACGAAGAGGACTGCGCCGATGTCTTCGGCATTCATGCCGGCAACACGGATATTGAGGCCGGGAAGCTGGATGCTGAGAAATATGCTGAAGTGGCCCGGCAGGTGATGGAAATCAGTTCGGCAAAAGCCGTGGCCATCACCCTGCGCGAGAGTCTGTCAGCCTCTGACAACAACTGGTCTGCTCTGCTCTGGGACGGTCGTCGTGCCCATCTGTCCCGCAGTTATGCCATACACCTGATAGACAGGGTCGGCGGCGGAGACAGTTTTGGTGCAGCTCTGATCCACGGTATGCTGGCGGGCATGGGAGCAGGGGAAAGTCTGGAGTTTGCCGTGGCGGCCAGCGCACTGAAGCAGACCCTTCCAGGCGATATGAATCTTGTAAGCGAGGCGGAGGTCATGCAGGTGGTGAAGGGCAATACCTCCGGCAGAGTACAGCGCTGATCAGCTAATTTATCAGAAATTCACCTAAATGATGCGATCTGTCATACAGAAGCTTGCCGGCATACTGCTGATCCTTTCAGCCGGAACGGCATTTTCAGCGGTGAAGACCGTCTACAGTGCTTCCGAACTTAAAAATATTCTTCAGTCCGCATCCCTTCAGGGCGGGGACACCGTACTTGTTGCCGATGGCCGCTACAGTCCCGGCTGGATCTCCATGACTGCCCAGGGGCGGGATGACGCACCCATTGTTATCCGGGCGCTGAACAGCGGTCAGGCTGAGCTGTACGGTTCCACGACACTTAACCTGAAAAAGGCGGCCTGGGTGGAAATCGAGGGTTTCCTTTTCAGCATGACAGCCTACACAGCCATCAAACTCGAGGCCTGCCATCATATCAGCATCCGGGCCAACCGCTTCAGACTGACGGAAGAATCAGGTGAGAGCGGAAAATGGCTGTATATCGGCGGCATCTGGAACGACCCCGAGGCGCTGAGTCACGATAATATCATCGAATACAACAGTTTCGAGGAAAAACACGAAGCCGGTAACTTCATTACGATCGATGGCGGCAGCAGTGTCAGCCGCAATGATATCATACGCTGGAACAGTTTCCGGAACATTGGACCGCGGCGGGAAAATGAGATGGAGGCCATCCGCATCGGATACAGTGAGCTGTCTCTGACCATGGGCCGGACCCTTGTGGAACACAACTATTTCGAGAACTGCGATGGGGATCCTCGTCCTCAACGGCCCCCGCACCCGGATCCTGAACAATCGCGTCCGTGACAACTACGCTTCAGGGTTCGCTGCTGTCAGACTGGACTACGACAGCGGCACTCTCGGCCATTACAACGGTCCGCCGGATTCTGTGGCTCTTGCCGGCAATCTTCTCGTCCGCAATGACTACGGCCTGCAGATCCGTAGCGGTAAAAATATTCTCCTGGGTGAAAACGAGATCCACAGCAACCGGGTTCAGGACAGCAGCATTGATCCCTCCGTCAGCTTCGGGGTCTTCACCGGCCTGAAGGAGACTCTGCCCGAAAAGGTCCTCAGCAGTCTGGAGGCCTGGCCCAACCCCTTCAATGCTGTTCAGACACTGCGCTTCAAGCTGCCCCGGGCGGTGTCTGTGACGGTCAGGGTCACCGATCTCAGAGGAAGAGAGCTGATCCGGCTCTTTGACGGTCCACTGCCCCAGGGGCTGCATCAGCTCCGCTGGGATGCCGGGGATCTGGCATCCGGGCTCTATTTACTCGTTCTGGACAGAGGGGGACAGCAGGAGATCCGTCGAACTGTGCTGCTGAAATAGAAGGAGTGATGTATGAGACAGCGTCTGATTCCGGCCCTCTGGGTCCTGACCGCCATGATCTGCTCGGCCTGTGCCCGGCAGGCGGCACCCGTCCCAGAAAAAGAGGAGGTCCTGCGCCTGATGAAGGCCGTGGCCGACCATCAGATCGCCCATCCCACCGGACACAGCTCTGCCAATCGCGATTTTCCCATGGGCTGGGTACCGGCCTCTTTCTACACAGGTGTCATGGCACTCTATGAGAGCAGCGGGGATGAAAAATATCTTCAGCAGGCCCTGAACTGGGCCGAATCCAATGCCTGGCAGCCCGGACCCCGGCTGCGCCACGCCGATGACCATGCCTGCGGGCAGATCTATCTGGAACTCTCAGCTCTGGTACCGGAACAGGCGGATATCACAGCCATCAGAGCTGTCTATGATTCCCTGATGGCAGATCCCCTGCCCGGACGTGTGGACTGGTGGTGGTGCGATGCCCTCTATATGAGCCCGCCGACTCTGGCCCGCCTCGCGGCTGTGACCGGCGAAAAAAAATATCTGAATTATATGCACGATATGTTCTGGGATACCGTACATTTCCTCTTCGACCGGGAGGCCGGACTCATGTACAGGGACGAACAGTATTTCTATTCCAGGACCGCGTCAGGTCAGAAAGTTTTCTGGGCCCGCGGCAACGGCTGGACCATGGCCGGCATCGTCCGTATTCTGCAGTATCTTCCGGAAAAGGATAAAAAACGGATCTGGTATGAAAATCTTCTTCTGAGTCTCAGCGCCTCCATCGTCCCTCTGCAGGGGGACGACGGCCTCTGGCGCGCCAGTCTGCTGGACGCCGCTGAATATCCGGCCCCCGAAAGCTCCTCCACCGGTTTTATTAGCTATGCTCTTGCCTGGGGCGTCAATCAGGGTCTTCTCGACCGGGATCTCTATTCTCCTGTCATATTCCGGGCCTGGCAGGGCCTGGTCTCCGCCGTGCACGAGGACGGAATGCTGGGCTGGGTGCAGCCCATCGGCAAGAGCCCGGATGCTGTGACCTTCGACGACACACAGGCCTACGGAGCCGGAGCCTTTGTGCTGGCTGCTTCCGAGATCCTGAAAATGATCGGGCCGATGGAGCAAGACAGAAAATAATCTGAAAGGGAAAAGATGAGACGACAGAACCCGACCTTCAGGCGCATGACAGCACAGGCAGTGACCGGACTCCTTCTCCTGCTCCCGGCCTGGGGCCTTCAGGCCGAATACCGTTTTAGCGAAGCGGGACCCTGGTACGACAAGGCGCGGGTCATCCCCGGAGAACGCCGGGCCTGGAACCTGAATCAGGATTGGTACTATCTCGAGGAAAACCACGAGAAACCCTCAGACCTTCCCTCCATCGCTGTGGCCTGGGAGGACCTGGACCTGCCCCATACCTGGAATGCCCTCGATGCCACCGACAANCTGCCCGGATACCGCCGCGATGCATCCTGGTACCGAAAGGACATCACTTTCCCGCGACTGAAATCCGGCCGCTGGATCCTCGTCTTCGAAGGCATTAATACCCGCTCAAGCATCTATCTCAACGGCCGGCACATCGGCGGACACCTGGGCGGTTATGTGGCCTTTGAAACAGATATCAGTGACCATATTCAGCGAGGCCGAAACATCCTTCTGATCCGCGCTGACAACAGCATTGACCCCAATATCATCCCCTCGCAGAAATCCGATTTTGCCATTTTCGGCGGCATTACCCGCGATGTCTGGCTGCTCTATGTGCCCGATCTGCACCTGCAGGATATCCGGCTGCAGCACCCGAATGTGTCGCATGAGTCCGCAGACAACCGGCTCTTTGCAGACGTCCTCAACAGCGGACGCAGCGCTGACGCGGAGATCCGGGCGCAGATCCTGGACCCGGAGGGACGCACTGTGAGCAGCTATTCGGAAAAACTGCATCTGAAAGAGGGTCTCAATCAGCTGGAGATCGATCTTCCCGCTACCCCTGAGCCGCTGCTCTGGTCCCCTGAGCATCCTCTGCTCTATGATGTTATGGTGACTCTTGAATCGGAAGAGGGCTCCGACAGTATGCATGAACGCACGGGCTACCGCTTCTATGAGTTCCGCGAGCACGGTGCCTTCTATCTCAACGGTGAACGTCTGCTGCTGAAGGGTACACACCGTCACGAAGACTGGGCCGGCCTCGGCAATGCCCTTCCCGACAGCCTGCACCGCCGGGATATGCAGATGATGAAGGAGATGGGCGCCAATTTCGTGCGTCTGGCCCACTACCCTCAGGATCCTGAGATCTACAGGGCTGCCGATGAACTCGGACTCCTGCTCTGGGATGAACTCCCCTGGTGCCGCGGCGGCATGGGCGGACAGGTCTGGAAGGACAACACGACCCGCCTCTTCCGGGAACAGATCCTGCAGAATATGAATCATCCCTCCATCATTCTCTGGAGTGTGGGCAATGAACTCTACTGGATACCGGATTTCGAAGGCGGAGGACAGCCCGACAGCCTCAACGCCATGGTGAGGCAACTCAATGATCTGGCCCACAGTCTGGATCCCACACGCCTGACAGCCATGCGAAAGTACTATGACGGCGCCGATATCACCGATGTCTTCTCTCCCTCGATCTGGGCCGGCTGGTACTCCGGTGTCTATGTGAAATATGAGACGGCCGTCCGAAAAGCCATTGCGGACTATCCCCGCTTTTTCCATGCCGAATACGGGGGCTCATCCCATGTCGGCCGCCATAGCGAGAATCCCATAGACGGCCGCGGCCTGGTCAATGAGAACGAATGGGATGAACAACCCAACATGATCAACGTGAAAAAGATCTCCGATGAAGGTGACTGGAGCGAGAATTATATCGTGGACCTCTTTGACTGGCACCTTATGACCATGGAGGCCATGCCGGATCTCAGCGGTGCCGCCCAGTGGGCCTTCAAAGATTTTCCCACGCCCCTGCGCCCGGAAAATCCCATCCCCTATATGAACCAGAAGGGATTGGTGGACCGGGAGGGCCGTCCCAAGGACGCCTATTATGTCTTCAAAAGCTACTGGACCACAGATCCTGTCTTCTGCTATATCGAAAGCCCCAGCTGGACCGAACGCCACGGCCGCCCTGGTGAAATGAAACCTGTATCTGTCTTTTCCAACGCTAAAACGGTACAGCTTTTCCTCAACGGACAGGATATGGGGCTGAAAACGAGGGACGTGACGAAATTTCCGGCCGCAGGACTCAGCTGGGATCTTCTTCCCGACACCGGACTCAATACCCTTGAGGCCCGTGTCATGGAGGAAGAGAGCATCCTCGCGGAACACAGAGTTGAATTCAGCTACAGTACTAATAAACCGGGCCGTCCGGAGAGGATCCGTCTGCATGCCGAAACGCTGGATAATGGCCGGGTCCGGGTACATGCCGCTGTCGTGGACGCCGAAGGCGCAGTCTGCTATGATTTTAACCGCAGGGTCTATTTTGACCTCAACGGCGGAGGAACCCTGATGCGGTCCATGGGAACACCCAATGGTTCACAGGTCATCGAATTCGCCTCCGGAAAGGCCGCCGTTGATCTGATCCCCGAAGCCGGCAAACGGGCCGTCTTCGAAGCCCGAACCCAGGATTTCAAAGGTGATTATCTGATCCTGGACTGGAGGGACATGAAATGATGGGAAAGCTGCTCCTGAATCTGCGGCAGCGGAATCCCCTGCGTCCTTTCGGGCTGGAAGCTTTATTCCACTCTGCGTCTCTCCCCCGGATTCTGCCGGCACTCCTCCTGCTTCTCCTCATGAATGCCTGCAGCAGCCGGGAGGAGGTCCTCTATAAACTGGTGGCCACCCGGGACATCCCCTGGATCCTGGATTCCGCCAATGTCTATCTGGACCTTCAGCCCCTCACGGTGACTGCTGCCTCCTGTGCCCGCTCTGCCGGGGGACTCCATGATTTCTACAGCGAAGGTGATTACTGGTGGCCTGATCCTGAAAACCCTGAGGGTCCCTATATCCGCCGCGACGGCGAGACAAACCCTGACAATTTCACAGCCCACCGTCAGGCCATGCGCCGCATGAGTTTCCAGAGTTCGGCCCTCAGCGCCGCCTATCTGCTGACAGGGAAGGAAAAATATGCCGATAAGGCACTGGAGCATTTCCGGGCCTGGTTTGTGGATCCGGAGACCCGCATGAACCCCAATATGGAATACGCCCAGGCCATCAGCGGCCGGGTCACCGGACGAGGCGTGGGGCTCATCGACGGAATACATTTTGCGGAACCGGTACAGGCCTTCATGCTTATGCGCCGCAAAGGGGCTGTCGATGATCAGACCTTCCATGCCGTGCAGGACTGGTTCCGGGAATTCACGGTTTTCATGACACAGCATCCCTACGGCATCGACGAACGGGAGCGGACGAACAATCATGGCAGCTGCTGGGTCATGCAGGCCGCCCTCTTCGCTGAACTCACAGGAAATGACAGCCTGAAAAGCTACTGTCTGAAGCGCTTCAGGACCGTGCTCCTGCCGAATCAGCTGGCCGCCGACGGCTCATTTCCCCTGGAACTGGCACGCACCAAAGCCTATGGCTATTCACTTTTCAATCTGGATGCTCTGGGCATCGTCACCCGGATCCTGTCCACTCAGACCGGGGAGGATCTCTGGACCTGGTCCCTTCCTGAAGGACAGAATATGCTGAGCGCCGTCCGCTATATGCAGCCCTTCATCCACGATAAGACCATCTGGCCCCTGCCTCCCGATGTCATGTACTGGGACGAATGGCCCCTGAGACATCCCGCCCTGCTCTTTGCCGGTATTGCCGCCGATGATAAGGAACTGATGAAATTGTGGACTCAACTCCCGCCGCTGCCCAGCACCGATGAAGGACTCAGGAACTTTCCGCTCCGCTTCCCGCTGCTCTGGCTCTACGCCGGACACTGATTATTCAGTATTATTCAGGTCAATTCCGGGAAAATACTCTTCCGCGCAGACAGGACAGATGCCGTGACTGAAATGATAGGGTGAACCGATCATATAAAAATACTGGGACGGACTGATCCAAAGACTGTGTTCATGACGGTCCTGCACTTTATTGCAGCTGCTGCAGATCTTAATGGGTTCCGTGCCGTCTGAACTCTTTTCATAGAGGCCCTTGCTGCGCAGTTCGTTTAGGATTTTCTTATGGGCTGTAAAATCCCTGAGGATGACCACAAAGGATCTGTCATCGGGATCGGAGGGATAGCGGGGGGTGACCGTCATCAGCACAGGTACTTTTTTCCCGTTCGGAGTCTGCATCAGTACCTCGCCCTGATATTTCTGCTTAGAGGCCATTGTTTCATTGATATCAGACCATTTCGGCAGATCGGACGGGGCGATGAACTGCTGCAGTGATGACAGGAGCAGCTCCCGGACACTGCTGCCCAGGACTTCCTCCAGACTGGGGTTGGCAAAGAGCATCTGCCCGTCTCCGCTGCAGATGGCCAGTCCTTCACCATGTGTCTCAAAGGCGTTGCGCAGGAGTTTTTCATTCTCGCTGAGAACCCTGTTGAAAGCCACCTCATCACTGATATCAGCGATGGTTACCAGAAGATCGTTCTGCTGCGCTTTGTCAGGTTTGGCAGCCTGATCCAGTTTGAAGGGCACTGCCTGCAGGCGTCCATGGAAGATCTCGCCTCCGCTGCGTGTGAACCTGAATTCCAGGTTCTTCTTGCCGGGGTTGTCGAAAAAACTGCGGTATCTCGACCGAAAAATGTGATGATCCTCCGGGTGAACGAAGTGGACGAAGGGCTGGTTCTCCAGGTCTCCGATATTTTTTTCCAGCATACCGGCAAAGGTTTCGTTTGCCTGAATCGTCATACCGCTGTAATTCAGGACCACATAGCCCACAGGGGCATTCTGAAACAGCTGAGTATAGCGCTGCCGGACATGGTCCAGTTCACTGTGGGCCGTGATCAGCTCTTCGTTCTGCAGTTCCAGCTCGATGCGGTGCACCCGCAGTTCGTGGAGGAGCTGAGGCACCTCACTCATGTCCAGATCCATCACTGATTCCGGATTTTCCAGCAGTTGTTCTGCGCGTTTTCTTAGATCTTTCATCTGCTTTTTTCGATTTTGTCTGTGATATCATTGAAGGTCGCGTAGACCATGACGGGTTTGTCACTCCCCTCCTCAAAGCGGGGGACCGCATTGATATTGATCCACCTCATGCCGCCCTTCTTCGGGTTGAAAACACCCATGGTGAAGGCTGTGATCGTACGGCCTGTCTTCAGAGCCACCATAGCCGGATGTCTGTCCCCGGGGAGCTCCTTCCCGTTTTCGTCCACCGCCCGCCAGGCCGGATCCATGGAAGTACGGCCCTGCATCTGATCAAAACTCAGACCCAGAATATCCTCGGCGGACTTGTTGCAGGCTGTGATCATCCCGTCGGCATTCTGGAAGACCACGCCTTCTGTCATGGTTTCATAGAGAAGGCGATTGATCTCGTGACTTTCTTTCAGATCCTGCTGTGCTTTCAGGATCTCGGAGATGTCCACAAAGGTGATGACCGTTCCGGCAAAGGAGCGGGGAGAGATGTGGTATGGCAGGATGCGCATCAGGAAGTGGCTGCCCTCGCGGGTCTCGATCTTTTCCTCATGGACCTCGTTGGTTTTCATGACCTTTTCGATGAGGGGGATGATGTCCAGGCTTACGATTTTGTGGGCAATATGCATAAGGGGCCGGCCGATGTCGGACTCCACGATCATAAACAGCTTTAGAACCTCCGGTGAATAACGCCGGATCTTCAGATTTTCATCGATGATCAGTTTGCCAATCTGTGAGGACGTCAGAAGGTTGTCCACATCGTTATTCAGTTCCGTCAGTTCATTGATCTTGTCCTGATATTCTGAATTGACCGTGTAGAGTTCTTCGTTGGTACTCTGAAGTTCCTCATTCGTACTCTGCAGTTCCTCGTTGCTGGCCAGCAGTTCCTCATTGGTGGCCTGAAGCTCCTCATTGGAGGTTTCCAGCTCTTCGATCGTTGCCTGCAGATTTTCCTTGGTGAACTGCAGGTCGGACTCCAGATCCTCGATACGCTGTTCGATCTGTTCGTCGATGTCATAGTGCTCAATGCCGGCCTTCAGACCCTCGGGACGCTCTTCTTCAGCACTTCGGACAAAGACTGCAGCATAGTTTTCATGACCCTTTTTGGGTTTGAAGGGCTGAATCGACAGATCGATCCTGACCTTGCGGCCATTGTAACTGATTTTCAGGTTACTGTACTGTATAGGTTCCAGACTGTGCAGCACTTTCTGTACCCCGGTTGTCAGGGGAATGGCGAGATCTTTGCGGGCCATCTGGGAAATGTCGTAGCTGGCATGTCCGGAGGGAACCTTGAAAATATGTTCGGTTTCACCGAGAATATAGATCACCTCCAGCTGGCTGTTGACAATCACGGCACTCTGAATGAAATTTCCGGCGATCAGTTCCAGAAAACGGAAGAGGATATCCTGCTCCTTGCGAAAACTGGCGGTGCGGATATTCCGGGGCGGAGAGGGATCCCGCTGGAACATCGCGGGGCTGTGTCTGCCCGGCTCCAGAGAACGTTCTTTCAGGTGGAACTGCCGGCCCACCGATTCATAGAACTTGTGCTTGCTGTCCAGTACCGTGAAATAGTCGTGCATCTCGCCGATGGACTCACTGGATCCGAGAAAGAGAATGCCGGCTTCCCGCAGGGAGAAATTGAACATCTGAAGAGCCTTCTGCTGCAGCACCGGCTGCAGATAAATGAGAAGGTTGCGACAGCTGACCAGATCAATATTGGTGAAGGGCGGATCCTCCACCAGGTTGTGTCTGGCAAAGACGATCATTTCCCGGATATTTCTGGCGATCTGGTAGTGTTCGCCTTTACGGTAAAAATACTTTGTCAGGAGTTTGGGATTCAGGTCCGCCGTGATGCTTTCAGGGTAGACACCGGCACCGGCTGTCTGCAGAGCCGCTTTATCGATATCCGTGGCAAAGATCTTGATGTCCCGGCTTATTTTCAGGTTTTCCATCGCCTCCTTCAGGAGTATGGCCAGACTGTAGGCCTCCTCGCCTGTGGAACATCCGGCGACCCAGACCCGCATCTCCTCACGGTCATCGGCTTTCAGGAGTTTGGGAAGATGCTCATCCATCAGCCGTGCCATGGATTCGGGATCTCTGAAAAAACTGGTGACACCGATGAGCAGTTCCTTGTACAGCGTATTCACTTCTGAGGGGTGTTCATAGATAAACTGCACATATTCATCCAGATCGGCCACCTGACAGACGGCCATCCGTCGTTCGATGCGGCGCTGTATAGTGGAGGGCTTGTAGTAAGTGAAGTCCACCTTGCTCCGGTCCCGCAGCTCTGCAAAGATCTTGGTGATGCTGTCGTCGTTCGACTCGTAATGTCCCTTTTTCTGGGAATGGCGTTCATGGGGATGATTGACATAGGCCAGAAGAGCCTTGGGCATATCTTCAGGGGCCAGAACATAGTCGGCCAGACCGGTGGCATAGGCGGCCAGGGGCATACCGCTGAATTTGGCGCTCTCCTCGCTCTGAACGATGACCAGACCGTTGTTGTCCTTGATGCTTCGGACCCCGCGGGTTCCGTCACTTCCCGTGCCCGACAGAATGATGCCGACTGCTTTGTCCTTCTGGTCCTCCGCAAGACTGCGGAAAAAAATGTCAATGGGCAGATTCACCCCGCTGCTGCGGTCCTGGTCCTTCAGAATGAGTTTGCCGTGAAAAATTGTGAGGTTCTTCCGGGGCGGGATCAGGTAGACATGGTTGGCCAGAACCTTCATGTTGTTCTCCGCCCGAAGAACCTGCATTTTCGTCTTCTTTGAGAGCAGCTCCACCATCAGACTCTTGTAGTCCGGGGAGAGATGCTGCACTATGATATACGCCAGACCGCTGTTCTCAGGCACATGCGTGATGAAACTTTCAATGGCCTGCAGTCCGCCTGCACTGGCTCCCATTCCAACAAAATAAACTGCTTCACCCATATCGGTTTTACCTGTAATTTAATCTGATTTGAAGTTTATTTAAACTCAGTCTTGATAACAAGTTATGCGCTCCCTCACATAAAAATTACTTAAGATATGTGATTTTTCCAAACCTTAATGATAATAAATTTTGATTAATCTTAGCAGTTTCAAGCGAAATGGGAGAATGAGTCGGTGCAGGGCTTGAGACCCGCAATGGGCATGAAAACCGGGGAATGCACAGAGGGATTCAAGGGCGTGTGCAGCATGTCATCCTTTGAGAACTGTGATCAATATTGAGGAATATTGTCGTAATGAGTATCTAATAAGTATTTGATAAATATTAATTTTTCCTTCAGTGTGAATGAACTCACATTGATTTCTATTTTCCCTAAAACAGTTTGGATAATTAACCTGACTTTACTACTTTTCTCATGTTTATGCTTGCTTGTGCGTCGTATATACAGAGGAAGACAGACGTGGCAGGACCATGGTGATACAGGCTGTACCGGGCTATGGAAAAGGAATCAGGCTTCAGGAAGAGTCTTCGGCTGTGATAGTAAGAGAGTTTTCAGCTGCTAAATAATGAAAGAGAATAGACAGTGACTATGAGATTAATTTTGTCGTGCCGCCCTTTCAGGCGTGTGGTCTGCATTGCAGTGCTAATGTGCGTATACAGCACAGGGCTTTTTTCCCAGACGAACACGGCCGTTCTGAATTTCAGTGCCCGCAACGTGTCGGACATTGAGGCTCAGGTGGTCAGTGACCGCGTTCGTATTGCATTGAAGAACAGCGGGATGTACAATGTCATTGAGCGGGACATCATGGACCGGATCCTGGGGGAGCAGAGTCTTCAGCAGAGCGGCTGTGTGGACGATGCCTGTATGGTGCAGGTGGGGGAGCTTCTGGCGGTGAAGCAGCTGGTGAGCGGATCTCTGTCGAGACTGGGGGGTACCTTCACGGTTGAGATGAAGATGATCGATGTGGAGACAGGCGAGATCCTGAGGAATGCCATCAGTGATTTCAAGGGGCCCTATCAGATGCTGCTGAGTCAGGCCATTCCCGTGGCCATCGAGGACTTTCTGAAGGAGGAGAGCGGCGGCAGTGAGATCAAGACCAACATTGCGCTTCTGAAATTTGACGAGCGCGGCATCGACAAGACGGAGGCATTGATCATCAGCGACCGGATCCGGCTGGAGATGAAGAACACGGGTCTGTACAACGTGCTGGAGCGGGAGATGATGGATGCCATCATGAATGAGCAGAGTTTTCAGGCCAGCGGCTGTATAGAGAGTGAGTGTATTGTGGAGATCGGGCAGCTGCTTGCGGTGGAGAAGATGGTGGCGGGATCCATATCCAAGATCGGCAATCTCTATGTGATCGAGGCCCGGATCATCGATGTGGCGACTGGGTCCATCGACAAGAACGTGGCGGAGGATTTTGCGGGGCCCATTGAACTGCTGCTTCTGAACACGACCAAGAACATCGCCCGCACGCTGGCGGGACTGAAGATCGATCAGGGACAGGCTGCGGTGGTCTTCGGCGGCTCGGCGGATCTCTATGTGGAAAGTGACCCTGAGGGGGGCATCGTGTATTTTGATGACAGTCCGCTGAAGGAAGTGACTCCGGCAAATTTTGCCAATATGCCCTCCGGTAAGCACCGGATCAGGGTTGAGAAAGGCGACCTTGTGGCTGAGCAGGAGGTGGAACTTATGGAAGGCCGTCTGAACCGCTTCAACCTGACGCTGACGGAGAAACAGTATTCGGCCATTGTGTACAGCAGTGAGAGGAACACACAGATCCTTATGGACGGGAAGAAGATAGGGGAAACACCATTCGAGTTCAATTTCAGGAAAACGGATCTGCCGACGGTTCTGACGGTTCGGAAGAACGGTTTCATCACCCAGCGCATTGAACTGGGTCTGGACGTGCAGCAGTTCACCCGATATGATCTGGAGCTGGAGCGGGCCGCTTCCATCACAGCCCAGAGCAATGTTCAGGCCACCTGTCTGATCAACGGGCAGGAGTACAGCACACCTTTCAGCGCCCGGGAACTGCCTTATGGGGAATATTTTCTCATTTTCAAGCGGGCCTATTATGAGGACAGGGTTGTGGACCTTGTCCTGAACGAAGAGAATACCGATGCGGAGCTGAAGGTTGAGATGCTGCCTCAGTTCACAGATGTTGTGTTCTCCGGGGTTCCTTACAGGAGCAGCGTGAGTTTCAGCGGGACAAAGCGAAGATACAGAAAAGCTGAGAGTTTTCACGTGGCGCTGGGACCTCAGGACCTGAAGATCGTGTCGCCCGGCTACAGGACACTGAAGCGGGAGATCCTGATCGAGAGGACGGACATGACGGAAGTGAGAGTGCAGATGAAGCCGAAGAGCAGCTTTCTCACCGTCTTCTCTTCGATGCTGCTGCCGGGAACGGGGCAGATCTACTACGGTAAGCGGAAGACCGGCCTGTTCTTCACTGCGGCGACAGCGGCCGGCGCCTACCTGAGCTACGACAGCTATACGAAATACATGGATAATAAGGAACTGTACGACCTCAGTCATGCGGCCTATCTGGCCAGCAGGACAGCGGATGAGATCTCGCTGAACAAGGCAAGTGCAGAGTACTACTACGATCTGCTGGAGGAGAACAGAACACAGTTTCTCTACGGGGCAGGACTGCTGAGTGCCGGATGGGCGGTGAATCTGATACAGTCCATGATTATGGTGAACCGTTACGGGGACATTCGTCTGGTGACGGCCGGCGGACCTGGAATAGAGTATTCGATGACACTGGGAGCAAACAAATGAGAATATATCCAAGCACCTGTCTGAGGGAAACATCGACTGTGCAACGGGCGTTGAGACCCCTTCTTTTCTGTCTGTTTACGTGCCTGCTGGCGGTGGCATTCAGTGCCTGTGAGATCATCAGCGAACCCCTTCCGCCGCTGCCGGACGACAATCCCCTGGATCCCGAGAACCCGGAATATGCGGCGCCGACGGTAACGGTAACGAATCTGGAATTGGATCAGATTCTGGCGATGGACAGCCTGGATGTGCTGCTGGAAGGCAATGCGGAGGGAATGACTTTTTCCTATTCCCTGGATGGCGGGGAGTGGACGGCCTACAGTCCTGAAGCGCTTATCGCCCTGCGTTATCTGAATGAGGGACCTCACAGCCTGGATATTCTGGCCCGGTACAGCACCGGCGATGAGATGGACGCGCCGCTGCGCATCGATTTCGAGGTGGATGCGGTGAAGGGCCCGGCCCTCTGGCTGAGAAACAAATATGTGGAGGTTTCGCCCGGGGAAGAATTCCAGGTGGAGCTCATTCTGGAGGAGACAGACAACGCGGCCATGCTCATGAATCATATACAGTTTGATGCGGATATTCTGACATTTGTGTCCATGGGCAGCGCTGATTACGAAGGCAGTCAGGTGATTTCCCTGAACAAAATGATCTCGGACAATACCATCGAGGCCTATGTGGCGTCGAGCCTTTTGAATCCGGCCGGGGAGAGCAGTCATGCGGTCTATAGCCTCACATTTCGGGCGAAAACTGCCGGGCAGTCGACAATTCGTCTGCTGGAAAATGAACTGCGGACAGCGGACAATGCCATGATCCCTCTGCAGAACAGCGGAATCTGCAGAGTCAGCTGCAACTAAGGAGAGCCCATGAGACAATATAGTTTGTTCGATGTTCCGAAAATTTCTGCTTTTCTTCTGCTGGCGGTATTCCTGCCGCTGCTGCTTTCTGCCGCTGACATCACAAACATTTCCGTAGCCCAGCGCAGGGACGGCTCAAAAAAAGCGGATATCAGCTTTGACCTGAGCAATGTGGACTCCCTGGTCTGCATTATAGTCAAGGTCAGCCTGGACAATGGCAGTACTTTTGACACCCTTGATGCTCAATATCTCTCCGGAGATCTGGACTATCTGAACAGCGGCAGCGGCAAGTCGATTGTCTGGGACATGGGGGCCTCGCATCCGGATAGCTATTCCTCAGAAACTATTCTCGATGTGATACCAGTTGTCAAACCTTATGCGATGGATATTGATGGAAATTTTTATCCCGCAGTTAAGATAGGAAATCAGTGGTGGCTGACGGAAAATCTGAAGGTGAGGAACTATCGGGACGGGACGGCCATTCCCAGAGTGACGGACAATACAGCCTGGACGCAATTGAGCACAGGGGCTTACTGCTACTATGACAATGACAGCTCTTCTTATGCCGAAACATACGGCGCCCTGTACAACTGGCATGCGGTGAACGGTGACACCGATGGCGATGGGATAAAGGACAAGGAAATCGCTCCGGCGGGCTGGCATGTGCCGACGGATGAGGAATGGAAAGAGCTTGAGATGCATCTGGGCATGAATCAGAGTATAGCGGATCTGGCAGGTTGGCGCGGCACAGATGAAGGCAAAAAACTGAAGAGCACAAGCGGCTGGAGCAGCAGCGGCAATGGGACGGATGCCGTCGGCTTTGCTGCCTTGCCCGGCGGTTACCGTAGCTACGTCAATGGTTACTTCAGCAGTTTAGGCGGCAACGCGTACTTCTGGTCGGCGTCCAAGGACGGTACAAATTACGCGTGGTACCGTGAACTCTACTACGGCAGGGATGCCATCTACCGGAGCTACGACTATAAGGAGAACGGCTTTTCGCTGCGTTGCGTCCAGGATTAGGCCCTTTCCACTTTTCTCCGCCCCGATTTTTCAGGGGCAGAGAC
>JGI10211J34971_10001887_pt1 | contig 17245 bp, 14 predicted proteins | sample Etolagsediment_FD_34971 | JGI IMG/M metagenome (IMG submission 34971) | reverse complement strand
CTTCAGTGAATATTTTTCTACGAAAAATATTCCTTTCCTTGGAGCGAAGGGTATTAGTGCCCTATTCCTAGCATTTGGTACTGAACATACCAAACACAAACAGAAACAGCATAACCTATAACTATCGTCCATGAGTATTTCATATGTGCACCGAATGTATAAATACCAGGTAGTTTACCCATAACACCAACACCAGCAGCTGAACCAAAACTAATCATAGAACCACCAACACCCGCAGTTAATGTAACAAGCATCCATTGATCAAGTCCCATCTCTGGTGAAGCTTTAAGTACAGCTGACATAACAGGAACATTATCAACAATTGCAGAAAGAAATCCAACTCCGATATTTGACCATGTCGGTCCAAGAACTGATGGATCGTACACTACAGCTGCAAGAGCTAACCAACCTATAAAATACAATGCACCAACAGCAGCTAAGATACCAAAAAAGAACATTAGAGTGTTGTTCTCGATTTTTGACATAGATTGAAATACACGGAAACCTTCACCATGTTTTTTCTTAAGTCTGTAATCATAAAGTTTTAAAAGTGAAAGACCAAACATCATACCCCACATTGCTGGAAGATGCAGTACTTGATGAGACATTACAGCTGAAAAAATTGTAAAAACACCAAGTCCCATAACTACCTTAGCACCTGGGCTCATCACAGGAACTTCTTCTTTTGAAGCATCAAAAGGTGGTTCATCATTTGGAACAAAACGACTCAAGAGCACAGCTGTTACCAAATAGCCTATAATGGATGCTGGAAATAAAAATAAAAAGTCTATAAATGTTCCTTTACCTGCCGTCCAAGCCATAAGCGTCGTGATATCACCAAATGGAGACCAAGCACCACCTGCATTTGCTGCAACAACTATGTTAATAGCACCTGGAACTAAGAACATCTTATTTTCTCTTTCAATTGTAATAAGCACTGTTGAAAGTATAAGTGCTGTTGTTAAGTTATCTGCTATTGGAGAAAGAAAGAATGCGATAAATCCTGTTAACCAAAAAAGCTTCTTGTATGAATAACCTTTTGAGATAAGATTGTATTTTAACTTTTCAAATACATTCATATGAATCATAGTTTCAATATATGTCATAGCAACAAATAAGAAAAAGAATATTTCAGCAATTTCAAGAATCAAATGTTGTGCTTGCGTATGAACAAGATCCATATCCATACCATGTAATACATAGTAAAATGCGATTAACATAAAAATAAATGTACCTGCAAAAAGTGCTGGCTTTGCTTTATCTATATGGTATTTCTCTTCCATAGCTACAAAATAATACGCTATAACAAAAACAACTAAAGCACTAAACCCTACCCATGTAAAAGTTATATCGGGGATAGCGCCGCCAGTACCTCCTCCACTTGCCATCGCTAAAACACTCGTTAAACTAAGCATAATCAAATACTTCAACATCTTATCTCCTCATTTAATAATTTAATCTTCTCTGGTGTGAACACCTATCGATTTATCTCTTGCTAATGCTGATTGAACAATCTCTCTAGCAGTTAACAAACGAAATTGTAGTAGTCTACCTATATTTTCATTTAAAAGAACATTAATTTGTCCTAAAGCTTCATTTAATCCTCTTTTAGTTCGAACAATTGATACATTTTCCCACATAATACGACGGAGAAGATTCTTTTTTTCTTTATCGTCTTTACGACTCATAACTGCATCTGTTACGTCAAATGCAACAATTTTCTTCTCTTGAGTATTATTTAAAATATTTATAACTGCTTGTTTAGCAAAAACAAGATTTTCTAAAAGAGAATTTGACGCAAGTCTATTTGCACCATGAACTTGCGTAGAAGCTACTTCACCAATAGCATAAAGACTTTTTACACTAGGGACTCTCCCATTAATTTCAGTTTTTATGCCACCAATAGCATAATGAAATGCCGGCGATATTGGAACTCTCATTTGTGGAACATCATAACCCAAATCTTGAAGATTTTTATAAATATTTGGAAATCTTTGTGTAAAGTAATGGTAATCAAAATTACTCATGTTAAGATAAACTTTAGAACCTGTTTTTTTAACATAATCATAAATAGATCTACTTACAATATCTCGAGATGCAAGTTCACCACGTTCATCATAATCAAAAAGAAATCTTCTACCATTTTCATCTTCTATAGTCGCACCTTCACCACGAAGTGCTTCTGTAAGTAAAAGTTTTTGTGCATTCGTAGAATTTACATAAACGGTAGGATGAAATTGCATCATCTCCATTCTCTCCAACTCTATGCCTTTCATAAGGCAAAGACCTTGCATATCAGCACTAATACAAGGTGCGTTTGTATGGTACTCATACAAAGAACCAACTCCACCACTTGCAATAATTACATTATCTGCATAAATATTGTAACTTTTTCTATGATCAAGAACAGTGACCCCGTAACATTCGCCATCTTTAATCAACAAATCGACAACTCTCGTATCTGATAATTGTGCATGCGGATTATTTTTAAGCAAAAAGTGATGTACATACCGACCAGTTGCATCTCCACCGGCATGCAGAATTCTTTTACGAGAATGTGCTGCTTCTCTAGTATAAAGTAGATTTCCTTTTTCATCGCTGTCAAATTCAAATCCACGTTTTATAATATCATCGATTACTTCTCTGGAGTTTTTACTCAAAACATTCACAGCTTCTTCGCTACAAAGACCATCTCCGGCATCAAGTGTATCTTTTGTATGCGAAGGTATATCTTCCTTGTCAACAGCTAATGCAATCCCACCCTGAGCATAAAAACTATTACATTTAAACGTTTCTCTTTTGTTAATAACAAGTACTTTTTTATTACGAGGAAGCAGTGTTGCTGCATATAAACCGGCAATACCTGCTCCAATAATTACTACATCATATTTCATTGCTTTGTACTTGTTTCTTTTTCTATAAATCTTACATTTTTATCTTCAATAACACTCGAAGAATCTTCTTGTATATAGTATGGATCTGCTTTATATCCGCATCCCGATATACTTAATGAAAACATTGCTATAATTAGCATATGAAAAATGCTACTCAAATAATTACTACTCTTCAAAATAAACCTCAATTTTCTAAACTAAAAAAATTTAAATGCATAGACAAAATCAAATCTATGTTTATGCCTTCATTTACAAGGTTTGTAAAATTTGCATATTTTCAGAATAATACCCTATTTTTTGTTCTAAACCATAATGCCGGCAAACAAGAGTTCAACAATAATGTGCAAAACATCAAAAGTGCGTTGAATTTCTACACCCCCCAGGAGTGTCAAGACAGCGAGATTAAAGATATAAAAGCTTTTGTCACACATTTTCCTGCAAAAAAACAAGAAATAAAAAAAGTAGCACGACAATACTATAAAGAAAGAGGTAGCGGTGAAGTCGAAATTCATATTCACGACGAAAGACTCAACAGCTTAGTCCGGAGTATTCAAAAAATTATAAAAGATAAAAATGACACTTGAAGAAAAAATAAAACAACTTCCCTTTTCTGCGGGAATTTACCAATACTTTGATAAAGATGAGCATTTACTCTATATAGGAAAAGCAAAAAATCTATCCAAGCGTGTCAAAAGCTATTTTAGTTTCACTCCTGAACTTCACCCTAAAACAAATCTCTCCACTAGAATAATAAAAATGCTCCAACAAACTGTATCTCTTCATTATATAGTGGTAAACTCTGAACACGATGCCCTAATACTCGAAAATTCACTTATAAAACAATTAAATCCTAAGTACAATATTTTACTTCGTGATGATAAAACCTACCCGTATCTTTATATTGACAATTCACAAAAATATCCACGTTTTGAGATTACAAGAAAAATCATTAAAAGCTCTGATATAACTTATTTTGGACCCTATTCTGTAGGGGCTCGGGATATTTTAGATTCTGTTTATGAACTGTGTAAACTTGTACAAAAAAAAGGCTGTTTACAATCTAAAAAACTTTGTCTTTATCATCAGATAGATAAATGTTTAGGACCTTGCGAACTTCCAGTCTTGCAAAGCAACTATAAAAAAGAGGTGGATTTTGGGCTTGAGCTTATTGAAAACAAAAAGCTTCTCATAAGTAAGCTAGAAGAAAAGATGCACTTGTATGCAGAAGATATGCGTTTTGAAGAAGCAGCAGAGTTACGTGACAGAATTGAGAAAATATCCCGTTCTGAGATTAAAAGCGAGATCGATTTTGCAAGTGGTGAAAACTATGATATTTTTGCAGTTGCAAATAGTGAAGCTAGGGCTGTTGTAATTCGAATATTTATGAGAAACGGCAGAATCATTTCATCTTCTCACGACTTTATACAACTCAATGTTGGCTATGATGAAGATGAAATGTATCAAAGAGTTTTGTTAGACTTTTACTCAAAAGAAAAACCTCCGATTATTGCACCTATATTGGTGGCAAACATATTTGAAGGGATTGAAGCTATACAAGAGCATCTTAGTCTGGTATTTGAAAAAAAAGCACTTATAAACCGACCTCTCCGCGGCACTAAAAAACAACTGACCGACCTTGCTCTTTTAAATGCAAATGAACTTCTCAAAAAAGACCTTTCTAAAGATTCAAATAAACTTTTAGAAGAGCTTCAAAGCTTACTGCATTTACAAAGAATCCCATCACGTGTCGAAATCTTTGACAACTCTCATATGGCCGGAGTGGCAACTGTCGGAGCTATGGTGGTGTATGCAGATTCAAAATTTGAGAAAAAGTCTTATAGAACCTATCATCTCGAGGCAAAAGACGAATATGCTCAAATGAGAGAAACACTTACAAGACGGGTTCAAAGTTTTGAAAAAAATTCACCTCCTGACTTATGGATTATTGATGGAGGGACCACACTTTTAAAACTCGCACGTGAGATTTTAGATTCTTGTGCTGTTTTTATAGATGTTATAGCCATTTCAAAAGAAAAAATAGATGCAAAAAGTCATAGAGCAAAAGGAAAAGCTAATGACATTCTTCATACAGTTGATGAGAGTTTTTCTCTCAAACCAAGCGATAAAAGACTCCAGTGGGCACAAAATTTAAGAGATGAAGCACATAGATCTGCTATCTCATTTCATAAAAAAACTAAACTCAAACTTGACAAAGAGTCCAAACTTCTAAGTTTACATGGTATATCTCCTGCAAAAGTGAAAAAACTTCTAAATCATTTTGGAACATTTGAAGCANTAAAATCATTGAGCCTAAGTGAGATAAGTGTTGTTTTAAATACAAGTGATGCNAAAGTAATCAAAAACATTTATAAATAAGTTTTCTTTAGCATAGATTATGATATATTTAAGAGATTAATATTCTAGACTATAGATTATAAGGTTTTATTATGGGTAAAGCGACACCAATAAATGAAGAATATACTTTTGATGGTAGCATTATCATCTCTCAAACAGACCTCGCTGGTAATATCACATTTGCGAATAGACAATTTTGTGCAGTTTCCGGATATAAGGCCGAAGAACTTAAAGGAAAGCCTCATAGTATTGTAAGACATCCAGATATGCCTAAAGTCATTTTTGAAAAAATGTGGAACAGCATTTCTTCAGGGCATACATGGAATGGCATCTTAAAAAATATACGTAAAGATGGATTATACTATTGGGTAGACACAGAAATATTACCTATAAAAGATGAAGATCAAAATGTTCTAGGCTACATTGCTTCAAGAAAACCAGCCTCAAGAAAAAGTATCGAAGAAAATGAAGCTACATATAAAAAAATGTATGCTGATCAAAACTAAGGGAGAGATATGTTAATTTATAATCATCATAAAGAATTTCTTGGGATTGATAAAGATGACCTAAATACCTTAGGATGTGAAAACCTTGAAGAGTTAATAGCTGAGTCTAATGATTTTGCAGATTTATTTGTAAAAAAACCTGGCTATATTCACAACTTTAAACATGTTAACTGGATTGACTTTGTTGCTTGTGCAGATTCAATTGAAAACACAAAAGTAATCATCAAAGCTAAGGGAAGAAGTTTTAGATCACTTTTAGAAGTTAAAACTGCTTATCTTTTGGACAGTCCCTCTTCTAAATCTTTTTTGGTTTATCTAACAAATATACGAGAACTACTAGATAGTGACAGCAACGATACCTCTGAAAACTTTCTCCAGACACCGTCTTTACCGATAGCACCTGTATTTACACCGCCAAAAATTGAAATCCAAGAAACAGCTTTTGAGAATCAGCCAAGTATTCCTGATGAAGCAGAAATATCAGTTAAAGAAGTCTTCCCTTCTGCTATAGAACTAGAAGATTCTTCTCAAATGTATCATGATATAGAAATAAATGAAAACTCCCTCGAAGAAGATTTAAAAATTGATTTAGAAATGGATGATACATTTACCATAGCTGAACAAATTGCAGTTGAACCAAAAATGGAAATTTTTGATAATGGATATATCTTTGACCCTCATGTTGCATCTGAAGAACTTGGCTTACCGGTTGACCTAATAGAAGAATTCATTGAAGACTTTATCGCTCAAGCTAAGGAATTTCAAGAAGCTCTTTATACTGCCCTTGATGATGGAGATGATTATAATATAAAAATACTATCTCATAAATTAAAAGGTGTCGCTGCAAATCTACGAATTGAAGATGCACTAGAGAGTTTAACAATTATCAACCAGTCTGAAAATTCTTCAGAAATTAAAAAGCATCTCGATATTTTATATAACATTATTGCTAAGCTTGCTGGTGAAAAGATAGAAATCACTCAATATACTGCTGAAGATACTCCTGCCGAAGAAATTATTGATGACTTTCATGATTTTGACGAGGAAATGAATGATTCAGAACTTCTATATATAGATGCAGTTACAGATTCTAGAACTGAAGACACAGACTTAGATTTGGAAATTTTCAAGACCCAAGAACCAAAAATTAAGATCCACGAAGATGAACTAGACATTAGAATAGAAATTCCTGAACTAGCCGATGATGATTTTTTAAAGAAAGTAGACGACGAACCTGTTAGTGAATATGTAGCAGAAGAGATGAAAGAAACTAAAATTATAAATTATCACATAAATCATATAGCAAGAGAGATCGGTCTAAGTGAAGAAAATTTCATGGAGTTATTTCAAGACTACCTAGAAGAAGCTCACATTTTATCTGATGCTATATCAGATGCTATAAAAGAGAACTTACCTCAAAAATGGAAAACTAAAGCACAGCAACTTAAAGGGATGAGTGATAATATGAGAGTAAAAGATTTAATGAAAGACCTTCAGAAAATGATAGAGACACAAGATCTTTGCGTAGCAGAAGAAGCAAATACACAAATAAAAGAATTATTAACAGAAATTTCGAAAATTAAGGGATAAACAAATGAGATTCGGATTAAAAAACAGACTAAGACTTATTAGTTTATTACCAATTTTTGTATTATTTATAATTGCATCATACTATACTTATGATTCATTTATTAATTTCAATACCGCCAAAGAACTTCAAAATAAGTTATCTGAGAATCGAGAACTCAATGACCTAATTGCAAATATATCTCGGGAACGTGGTATGACAGTAATATACCTTGGTAACTCATCTCCAAATACACTTAGTTCTCTTCTCAAACAAAGAACAGTAGTTGATGAAAAAAGTCAACTTTACTTATCACAAATGAGGAATACGAGTTCTTTACATGACCACAGCAATGGGGTAAGCATATGCAAGGCATGTATTGATACAAAATCAATTTCAGACTCTCTAGAAGATATTAAAAAGATACGTTTACTAGTTGATAAACAAGAAACCAACTTTACTGATGTTTATCAAAATACTTATGGAAAAGCGCAACATAATGCTATTGTACAACTAGAGGCTATCACAAAGAATCAAACAGATCTTGAAATTCAAGAACTATCAAATATTTATATTTCGCTTGTTCGTCTTAAAGAATTTACGGCAGAAGAAAGAGATTTAATTTCATACACTTTAGCACGTTCAATTTCAATAGATATACAACAGCAAAACAGATGGATTTCGCTCATTGGAAAATCTGAAATATTTTCTTATGATAGACTCAATAATCAGTCCCTTATTGAAGGTCTAGATTTAATTTTTGACAACGAAGATACTATTGAGTTAGTAAATGATATTAATACAGAAAGAGCAAATATCATTTCCACATCTAACACGGGAAAATATGAATTAGGTTCAGGTATATGGTTTGCAATGTTATCAGAAAAAGTAAGTCTCATTGCAAAAGCAGAAGAAATGGTTTTAGATTTAATGGATACTAGGGCTACTCAAGTTCAAGAAGATGCCCTTCAAATCCTTATGCTATCTCTTACTATTTGGTTGATTTCCGTCATCATGGCTATATTAGGATATTTATTATCCAATGAGATCGCCGAAAATATTAGAAATCTAGAAAATGTTCTTCGTGGAGTTGCAGAAGATACAAGAGATACACATGACCATGCTATTGTTATTGACCTTCATACTTCAAGTGGTACAGCTGAAGCATATAAACTTCTTGAAACTATTATTCAACAAACTCGTAATGATAAAATTGCCGCCCAAGAAGCAAGTGAAGCAAAATCAATGTTTCTTGCCAATATGTCACATGAGATCAGAACTCCATTGAATGGAATTGTTGGATTTACTGAACTCTTAAAAGATACTGGACTAGAAGAAGAACAAAATGAGTTCGTAGAAATCATTGAAAAATCATCAGAAAATCTTCTTGAAATTATAAATAATATTCTTGATCTTTCAAAAATTGAGAGTAATAAACTCGAAATTGAAGACATTGTTTTTAAACCTATAGAAGAATTTGAAAATGCTGTAGAAGTATATGCGGTACGTGCAAGTGAAAAACATATTGACCTTGGTTGCTACATTGATCCTGAACTCGAACAACCGCTTAAAGGTGATCCAACAAAAATTAAAGAGGTCATTATTAACCTTCTATCTAATGCAGTTAAATTTACTAGCAGTTCAGGAGCTATCAATGTCAATATCCGAAAACTAGATAGTGAACAGACAGGAATCACAAAAGTAAAATTTGAAGTGCAAGATAGCGGGATCGGTGTAAGCGGTGAACAAAAATCGAAAATATTCGAAGCTTTCTCTCAAGCAGATACTTCAATTACCCGCAAATATGGTGGTACAGGTCTAGGTCTTACTATTTCTAGCAGATTTATTGAACTGATGGGTGGACAACTTGACTTAGACAGCAAGATGGGAGAATGTACTACATTCTTCTTCACCATTGAATTTGAAGAAGTTGAAACATTGCACGAGACAAGTCGAGGAAATTATTCAAACATTAATGCTCTTCTTCTTGAAGATACACATAAAATGAAAGCTCAAACAAATTACCTTAAAGAGTATTTAGACTTCTATGGTGTTAGCTACACAACTTTTAAAAATAAAAATGAATTAGAGAAGCTACAAGCACGTGTTGATTATGACTTATTATTTGTGGACTATGATTATTGTAGTGCAGAAGAAACTCTTCAAGAATATGCAGCTCAAAACGAAGCATTTGTACTTTTAACAAAAGCTACATATATGAGAAAGCTAGATTCCCTTCATCTAAATATTCTTAAAACATTGTATGAGCCATTAAATAATACAAAGCTAAAAACACTTCTTGAAAACTATCAACTCAAAAGCTCTAAAACAAAAAAAGTTACAAAAAAATCTCCTAAAAAATTTGATATAAATACTTCCAAGTTTGATGCGAATATTCTTATTGCAGAAGATAATATCATTAATCAAAAGTTGATAAAACGAACTCTTGAGGATATTGGACTTCATATAACTATAGCAAACAATGGTCTTGAAGCTTTTCAAAAAAGAAAGGATGGAAGCTTTGACTTAATCTTTATGGATATTCAAATGCCTTTCCTTGATGGAGTAGAAGCTACCAAAGAGATTTTAGAGTATGAAGAAGATTATAATCAAGTTCATGTTCCTATTATTGCTCTCACTGCTAATGCATTAAAGGGAGATAGAGAAAGATTCCTAGAAGCTGGGCTTGATGAGTATACTACTAAACCTTTAGTTAGAGATGAGATTATAACTCTCTTAAATACATTTTTAGCCGATCATATTGTAGAAATAGAAAGTTCTGCTGAATCTAATAAAGTTCCACAACTTGATGAAATCGAAGGATTCAATACGGAGCCTGAATCAAATATAGAACAACCTCATACCATAGAAAATTCAATTGAATCCGATCAAGCTCCAGAATTTAATGAACTCGAAGAGTTCAGCGAAGAATCTCAAGAAGCTTCTAGTGAGACTAAGGAGCATGTATATAAAGCAGATATTTTACTCGCTAAAAAAAGCTTATTTGAGGCTAAATTATTTTCTAAACTATTGGATTCTCTTGGCTATAGTTATGATGTGGCAAATAATCACGAAGATATCCAAAAGTTTATCGAAGATGCAACATATAAAGTTATTTTATTTGACGGAGAATGCGAAGAACTTGAAATACCTACCTTCTCACAAAAAATTAAAGACTTTAATGCTAGCAAAAAACTTACAACAAAGCTGATTCTTATATCTGATCCTTCAAGTCCCGATAATCCAGATGAAAAACAGTATGTAGATGAAGTAATTCAAAATGTGGTAAACAAAGATTTACTAAGACTTGTTTTTGAAAAATTTATTTAAGGGTATAGCATGTCAAAAGATAACTTAACAGTATTGGCAGTAGATGACGATATAATTAACTTAAAACTTCTAAAGTCAATGCTAATGAAGAGCGGTATAGTTCAAGAGGTAATCGAGGCTAAAAATGGCTCGGATGCTATAGATGTACTTAAATCAAGAGATAATATAGATTTAGTACTCTTGGATATTATTATGCCTGTTATGGGTGGGATAGATGTATTAAAAGTTGTTCGAGCAGATGATAATCTCTACCAAGTTCCTATCATAGTATTAACTACCGATGAAACAAAAAAGGGTGAAGCTTTAGAGTTTGGCGCAAATGCTTTTTTAATGAAACCTATTAGAAAAGATGACTTAATCTCTAAAATATCTACAGTAATTATTTAAAACAAATTCTATATAAGAATTTGTTTTAAGACCTCTTCAATTCGTTTCATTCCAACAATCTCTAAAGTTTCTCTTACTTCTTTTGGAATATCTTCTAAATCTCTTTCATAATTTTTTTGAGGGATAAGAACCTTGGTCATACCAGCTTTATGTGCTGCTATAAGCTTTTCTTTTAATCCACCAATTGGAAGAACATCCCCATTTAATGAAACTTCACCAGTCATAGCAATTTCTGAGCGAATCTTCTTTGAACTAAGGATCGATGCTATAACAGAAACCATAGCTATTCCGGCTGATGGACCATCTTTTGGAGTCGCACCGTCTGGAACATGTAAGTGAATATCATAACGTTTATATACTTCACTAGGATCCACTGGAAGTTTTTCATCTTTTTCTTTAAAAGTTAAAGGTATATTTTCTGCATCTATCTCTAATCTGCCGGTATCTATTAATGTCTTCACAACACTCATAGCAATACGCGCTGATTCTTTCATCACTTCACCTAAACTTCCTGTCAACTGTAAATTACCCTTACCTTTGATGCGAATCGTCTCAATCTTTAAAACATCCCCACCGACTGCCGTCCATGCAAGACCATTTACTAGCCCTACAACAGGTATTTTGTCAGTTTTTTCTATTTCAAAAACAGACTTGTCGAAAAAGTCTTTTAAATTTTTCAAACTCACAGACACTTTACCCATTTCAGGTTTTTGTAAAATTTCTTTTGCTGCTTTACGACACATATCTGCTATACGGCGACGAAGATTTCTTACACCTGCCTCACGAGTAAAACTATGAATTAATTCTTTGAGTGCTGGCTTAGATATACTTAACTCAGAATTTTTCAGTCCATGCTTTTTAAGTTCTTGAGGAACAAGATATCTTTTTGCAATTTCAAATTTTTCCTGAGGAGTATATGAACTTACCTGAATAAACTCCATTCTATCTCTAAGAGGCGTTGGAATTCTTCCAACATCATTNGCAGTGGCGATGAAAATCACATTACTCAAATCAATGTTGAAATTAAGATAATAATCTCTNAATTCACTGTTTTGCTCAGGATCAAGAATCTCTAAAAGCGCNGCTGTGGGATCTCCNCTTTGAGAGCGGGAAACCTTATCNATCTCATCTAAAACAATAACAGGATTCATTTTTTTAGCATCAATCAAACCTTGCGTAATACGCCCTGGCATAGCTCCAACATAAGTTCTTCTATGTCCACGAAGCTCATTCACATCTTCAAGTCCTCCTAGTGCTATACGAATCAAAGGGCGCTTTAGTGCTGTCGCTATCGAATTTGCAAGTGAAGTTTTACCAACGCCCGGAGGTCCTGAAAAACATAAAATCGCTCCTGCAGCATTTTCATGACTTATTCCACGAAGTTCAAGCAACTCTTTGACTGCAAAATACTCAACTATACGTTTTTTAGGCTTTTCAAGGGAAAAATGGTCTTCATCCAACTGCTTCTCAACATCTTCAATCTTTAAAGCTTTTCTTGCCTCATCGCCAAAAGGAATCTCTAATACCCAATCAAGGTATGTTTGAGTCATAGATGCATCTGAAGAATCCGGATGCATACGAGAGAATCTTTCAATCTGTTTAGAGATTTCTTTATAAGCTTCTTCACCCATTTTAGATTTTTTCGCTTCACATTTGTTGCGATATTCTTCTATCTCTTCATCTCTAGCGGTATCTGTGCCTAGTTCTTTTTGAATCTGCTTTAGCTGTTCTTTTAAGAAGTACTCTTTATTCACCTTCTCAATCTTCGTGTGAACTTTACTTTTTATCTCTTTTTGAAGTTTGTTTGCTTCAATCTCTTCAATGAGGTAATCAATCAAAAGTAAAAATCGCTCTTCCGTATTCACCTCAACAAACATTTTATACGCTTGTTCTTTTTTTAACTTCACCGTCGAGCAGATTAAATCAATAATACGGTTATGATCATGATTTTCTTCTATAGTTTTAAGTAAATCAGGTGGAAAATAATTACTGACACTTGAGAGTGTTCTTACTTTCTCTCGGACAATCTCTAAAATTGCATCTATTTTTAGAGAATTTACTGTGGTGCCTTCTAAAACATCCACATGAGCAATTAATGGTTTTTCACTTACAACAGAAAGCATCTTTGCACGTGCCAAACCTTGAAAAAGAACTTTCACTCTCCCATCAGGAAGAGCAACTTTTCTCATGATAGAACCAACCACGCCGGCATCATATAAAGAGTCAAATTTTCTTTCCCCCTCATGGGATGCTTTTGTAGCACACACAATCACTAAAGAGTTCTCTTCTATAGCTTTTGTTGCTGCACTGATATTGTCTTCATCACTTAAAAAAAGTGGTGAAATCATAAAAGGATATAAAAAAAGTTCATCTTCTCCTATTACAGGTATATCCGCTGGAAATTCTCCATAGTTGCTTAATTTCATATTTGTTATCTCTCTTTTAATTGTTTAATATTTCGTCTTCTAAGTCTTTAAATTCCTCAGGACTTAAAACACCTTCTTCTTGTAAAGCTTTTGCTTTTCTAAGTTGCGATTTTTGCATAGAACTAATATATTTTGTAGTTTTATTTTCTACTGTTTGAATATCTTGATAATACGACTGTGCATCAGGACCAAAAATTTCTCTTCTTAGATTTTGATATTCTTGCTCGTTAAGTATACCCGAGTCTCTCATCTCTTTAGCTGCTTTTAATTCTTTATTTTGTTTTTTCAAGGCTATCTTAAAGTCTTGAGGAGTTTGAGTAGAAATATTTTCTTGAGGTGCGATATATTCTTCTTGTAAAGTATTTCGAGAAACTACACTTTGAGTATCAGGTATCATAAATGCATACCAACTTTCAGTTCCGTCTCCTTCAAACCATGCTCTATACCATTTAGTTTTTGCCTTATCTATAGCATCCCACTCAATCCACGTTTGAGGTTTTATACTTCTATAGTACGCTGCAGACCTTGGCTTATCCAATCTTTCATATAGGTTTGCTATGGATTCATTTAAAATTGCTTCAGCCATACGAAGATTTGTAAGCATAGTATCTACAATTGGATAGTACATAGAGTTTGGATATGATCTCTTAAAAACTTCACCCTCAGCAATTGCATCTTGCATTAGAACCTGATCCCGTCTTGGATTTGGTAACGCCATGTACTTTGCTTTTATTTTCATAAATTCTGCAAACTCTCTCTCATTGGCATTCGCATATCTTTTTACATATTCATTTGAGAAATGTTCACTTAAGAGGTACTCATTATAATGCATATGTGCAAGCGAAAGGATGAGTGTCGCTTCTGGTAAAAGAGGTGAACCAATATGTTCACCTTGAAGAGAACTATAATAACTATCTGCCTTTTCAAGATCACGATTAGCAATCGCAGCTACAAGCTGGGAATACCAATAAATTGCAGGTTTATTATACTCATCAACATCTTTGGAACATCCGCTAAAAAGAACAAATGACGCAAGAAGCGCAGCAATAATACTAGGTTTGAGTTTCATATATTAGTATCCTAATTAAAATAATACGTTATTCTATCCAAAAGAGATGTATATATGATTAAAGAAGGTACATTTTATGCTTTATGGTGCTATAATAACCGATATTTTTCAAAGGATTTGAATGAAATTTGATATAAGTGTCCCTCTTTTAGGATTTGAAAACGTAACCCAAGTTGAGTTGCAAAAAATTGACGATATTTTTATGAAAATGCAATCTGTGACAGAAAAAAATATCTCATTTACCCTCATTAATCCCTTTGTTTTAAGAGAATATGACTTTGAAGTACCTAGTAATATCCAAGATATTATCGAAGCGGATGAAAAATCAAATCTTTTGATTTTAAACATTGTTCTAATCCAAACGCCTATAGAAGATTCTATAGTAAACTTTATAGGACCTCTAATATTTAATACCGACAACAACAAAGCAGCACAAGTTATTTTGTCGGATTCACCAAAGTATACTGTTGCGGAAAAAATCTCTAGTTTTTTGAAGAAGTAGCTCCATAAGATAAAATTACTTTACATTTCTAGAGTAATTCTACTATAATGATAAATATTATTATCTTTTTGGAGTAGTTTATGAAAAGTATAGATGTTTTGATTGACAAACAAAAGATAGGTAAACTATTTTTTATCAAAGAGAAAAATCAATACGGATTTAACTACACAAAAAACTTCAAACCAATCTCCCTTATCATGCCCTATAAAGATGCGACATATATCTGGAAAAGCAAACTTCACCCTATCTTTGACATGAATATGCCTGAGGGTTATTTGTTTGAAATATTTAAAAATTATCTCATGAAAGAGTATGGATATTTAGATGATTTTTTACTTTTTTCCTCTCTTTGTTCAAACATCCAAAGCAGAATAACTTATGAGAGCTGGTTTGACAAAACTGATTATAAAACTATGGATTTAGAAGAAATACTCAGCAATGACACAGCTGATACTTTCACCAAAATCTTAAAAACATTTTTAAATAAAAATGCGATTTCTGGCATACAGCCAAAAACTCTCGCTTTAGTTGAAGATAAACTCAGTCTTTCCACCAAAGAGTACATCATAAAAACTTGGGGAGAAGAGTATCCAAACCTTGCCCAAAATGAGTATTTTTGCCTAAAAGCTGTTGAAAAAGCAGATGTTAAAATACCAAATATACTTCTCTCACACAATAAAAACTTCTTGCTTGTTGAACGTTTTAACTACGACAAAACAAACGATGAATTTCTTGGATTTGAAGAAATTTTAGTTCTTATGGGAAAAAATAAAGAGGAAAAATATAGCGGAAGTTATGAAGCTATAGCAAAAATAATATATACGGTAACTACAAACAAGCAACAATCTATGCAAAGTTTCTATAAAACAATTATAATGAGCTATTTACTGAAAAATGGAGATGCTCATCTAAAAAACTTTGGTGTGATTTACGACAAAGAGTTTCAAACCATATCTTTTGCACCAGCATATGATATAGTCAACACTTGTGTTTATATCTACAAAGACAAACCTGCACTTACAATGTTTGGCAAAAAACTATGGTTTGGCAAAAAAGATCTTTTAAAATTTGGTGTCAAAGAGTGTTATCTCTCTCAAAGCGAAGCTATCAAGTGCTATGAAAAGTGTAAAAGTGCCCTAGAAGAGATTATTGTAGAACTTGGATTGTATATTGAACAAAACCATGAGTTTAAGAGTATTGGCTCAAAAATGATTGACACTTGGAAACTCTCACTCAATGAAACCACACACAAGGAGTTGCCAGATGAAATTATACGAAATTGGTCCAAAGATTAAGCAACTTAGAAAAAGCAAAGCCTTTACCCAAGCACATTTATCGAAGCTATCTGGAATCAGTAGAGTTACGCTAGGTAAGCTAGAAAGAGGTGAAGTAAGTTCTGTTTCGATTAAAACTCTCGATATTATCTTAGATACCTTATCCTACGAGATAGATATAAAATCAAAAAATACAGAGAGTTTTGGACTCGCTAGTTTGGATGATATTCATTAGACTTCTCCTAATACCAATATTAAATGGAGCAAGACTTATGTAACACACAAGGAGAATTCCGTTACAGTGGGATTCATGCCAAAATATTAGGTGCGAGCTCAGTAAAATACCTTTAAATTTCACGCATCACATTTCCCTCTAATTCACCACTTTTTCAGAATAAATACTTAAAATAAGTTGTATAATAATTCGATATACTCATGATGATTAGATTGTTTTTTACGCTTGACAGTAAAGAAACTGTAAAATTCATACACTAGAACCCAAAGGAGGATAAAATGAAAACCTTTAAACTCTTGCCGAGGCTGCTTGCCGTATTTGGACTGTCGATGATGGTTTCTCTGTCAGGATGGGGAGCATGTAGTGATAATAACAATCAGAACGCTTGTGAAAATGCACAGTGTTTTTGGGATGATCAAGGGACTAATGGGGCAAATGATGACGTATGTGTGACGCCTACAAATATTTACAAGCTTGTTATTGATAGTGTCATAGTAAATGAAGCGGTAGGCAATGCAATTGTCATTATTCGTATTGATCCAGCAATATCTCCATATGATACAGTGAGTGTTCAGTGGGCAACCTCGAATGTGACGGCTGAGGCAGGATCAGATTACAATACAAGCAATGGAACATTAAATATTACGAGTATAAGTAATACTGTGAGCATACCGATCACAAATACGGCGGGTTATGAACC
>JGI10211J34971_10001886_pt1 | contig 17247 bp, 22 predicted proteins | sample Etolagsediment_FD_34971 | JGI IMG/M metagenome (IMG submission 34971) | reverse complement strand
GTACACATCTTATTTGTATTTGTTTTTGGAATTTTTTGCCAAAAGGTATAAAATGAATATACCTTACGGGAAAATTAGTTTTGCATATTTATTTGGCGTATATTTTTTTGTATAAAGCAAGTCTTTCTATCGCAACATCTGATAACAATCCAATTAGAGAAATAGGAAGATTATTCTTGACATCCCTTATTACCCCTGCTTGTTTTAAATATGCTGTTTCTTTTTTTTCTCCTGGGAAACCATAGACAGCTAAATATCCAACAAAAATACAATCCACAAACAATTTTTCTCCATCTAATTGGTATATTGCTTGTTGACCACTAAGCAATTTATCTCTAAAAGCTTCTGCTGTTATATACGTTAATTCAGGAATGTTTGTATTTTTAGAGTCAATAAGATTTACCATTAAATTAGGAACACCATTTTGTGTATTACTTGAAACTGTGATATTTTTATTAACAGAAGCAGCTTTTGCAATAGTAGTTAGTTCAAGTTGCCTTTTACATCCACCTTTAACATTTACATTCGCTTTTACTTGATCTAAAATCCAATTAGAATAATTAATAGCAGAAGACACATTCCCTTCTAAATCAATTGGTAATGTAGTTACACCGGAAGTTCCAATATCAATTGCTGTACCATAAATTTTGCAAACATCATTTTTTAATGCTGTTACTTGTAATTCGTGGCCTGCATTGAAAGTTGCCATTAAAAGGTCGGGTTTCTTACAATATTTCTTTGTTACTTTCTTTACTGTTTTTTGTAAAGCTTGTATATCAAGTGGTTGACCATGTGGAACGAAAACAACTTGCCATCTCCATACTTTGGGCACTGTTTGTCCCATATAAGTTACCAACACTTGTGGAAATCCCTTTATCATATGTTAACCAAATATTTTTTTTTGGGGTAAAAATTGGAAATTAATTTTCGTGTTCTATATAATGTTAACAAAATGGGAGAAATTTGGAATTATAGGGAGTGTTACTAAACTGCTTAGTTATTTTGGTGCATATTTTTATTATTTGCGTTACAAACAAAAAGAAAACCAATATTTAGCCGATTGCATAATAAGTGAAGTAAGAAATAGCGGCAATTTGTTTTGGAAATTAAGCCAATGGATATGTGCAAGAGCAGAATTTATGTATCAATTGGATGACAATTATTTAATAAACCAGTTAAAACATTTTTATGACAAATGTCCTCATCATGATTTTGAGGAAACTAGACGAATAATAGAACATAACTACAAGAAAAAGTTGGAGGAAGTTTTTGAAAGTTTCCATAAAACACCAGTAGCAAGTGGAAGTATAGGACAGGTGCACATTGGTAAACTGAAGAATGGAAAAAAGGTGGCAGTGAAAGTGAGACATCCGAAAATCGCCGACAATATCCAGTTTATGTGTGATGGCATAAACAGTGTAAAAAATTTTATTTACAGTCACAATTCAATAAAAAATAATTATTTGGGGTTTGATTTGGAAGGTTTGGATAAATATTTGCTGGAACAAACAGATTTTACGAAAGAGGCATCACATTTAAAGACAGCCCAAAATCTTTTTAAGAAAATAAATATTGTGAAAGTGCCAACACCATATTATTGCAGTGAAGACTTGCTGGTTATGGAATATATAGATGGAAAAAATATAGATGAATATAGAAATACCCACAATGAAAAAGATTTTAAGGAAATAATGTATAAATTCTGGTTGTTAATAAGGGAAGGTATAACGATAAAAAATTTTTGCCATGCAGATTTGCACAAAGGTAATTGGAAAATAAGTGGAGATAAAATAGTGATTTATGATTTTGGGATTGTTCTAAATGACAGACGTTTTTTTGAAGATTACAGGAATATATGGGAAGGTTTTGAAACGAGAGATTTTAAATTATTGGGAAAAACAATATCGAGAAATGCGATAATAAATGGTTCACCAATTTTGGCAAATGAGATTGAATTTTATATGAAAAAGAATTGTGATAATAATACAGGAGATATATCTAAGGATGTGAAGATATTGCTGGATTTTATGAATGAAAAAAATATTGTAATTAATTTTGGAATAGTAACATATTTGCTGGCATTTAATTTAGCAGTTGCCAATTTTAAAAATTTTACATTTGTGGAAGGTAATAAATCTTTTTGTGAAAATTTCTTGGATAGAAATGCACTTCTAAAAGATAGAAGTCGCAAATATTCAATGCAAAAATTAACACAAGATTTTGAAAGAGTTGAAAAAAAATTTATGGAACTACACAAAAACGATATAAAAAAAATGATTGAATTAAAAGATAAACAGTTGGAAGCTATTGACGATGTCCTCAACCAAATATCAGACGAAGAAGAATCCAGTGAACCCGAAGAATGAGGTTCCCATTGACATTTCCACCATGGATAAGCAATCCCTTAAGCAAAAGAATGTTTTGGAAGTGTACGACCAGATTGCCGAGAAATTTGACAAAACCCGAACATATTTATGGCCGACAGTTAAGCAATTTTTAGAAAACATCCCGCAGCATTATTTATTATTGGAGGTTGGTGTAGGAAATGGCCGCAATTTAGATGGTGTAAAATGTCATTGTATGGGAATAGATGTTTGCCAGAAGTTTTTAGAAATGAGCAAATCTAAAGGCGAAATGGCCCGAGCAGACCAAGCATTGTTGCCATTTAGAACAGAAACATTTGATGTTTTAATATCCATTGCAGTTTTCCATCATTTGCCAACAGAAGAGGAAAGGATGCAATGTGCAGAAGATATGATGAGGATTTTGAGGAAAGGTGGTAAATTATTTTTGCAGAATTTTGAGAAGAGGGATAGCCAGACTTCGGATATATTTTTGAAGTGGAAGAATCCGGACAATCAGGTATATAATCGTTATTATCATAGATTTACGGAAGACGAGTTGCAAAACTATTTTAAGGATTATGAGTGTGAGGTTATACGTGAAGCAAATAATATAATTTTTATTATTACAAAGTGAATGGATGGAATAATATGGAGTAAATATGCGATAGATAAGAACAATAAATTAATAAATTGGCAAAAAACATTAGAAGGTAAATATGTGAGCAAACATTTTGCAGTATCAACCCAACAATTTTTTCTGGAGAAAATAGAAGAATTGGATGGAGATTGGCAGCATAAATTTATGGTAAATATTATAAAAAATGCAGCAATCCCGAAGCAATTATATTATATGCCATTAGTTACGATAATTATGAGTGTAAAAAATGGTGAACAAACAATTGTAAATAGTATAAAGTCAATAAGCAAACAAAGTTATAAAAATGTGGAATTAATAATTGTTGACGATAAAAGTACAGATAATACTGTAAAAATAATAGAAGAAACACAAGTAAAAATACCAATAATATTGTTAAAAAATGAGGAAAATAGGGGATGTTATTATTGTAGGAATAGGGCATTAAGTAATGCGAATGGCGAGATAATTGGGATACAGGATGCAGATGATTTGAGTGATAAATATAGAGTTCAGAAGAGTGTAGAATGTTTAGTGAGAAAGAATGTGGAATTTGTGCTGGCAAATGGACGCAATATAAATCATTTGTTGGATAATGTTTGCAAGGTGAAAGTGACAATGGCGACATTTGTTTGTAAAAAAGAATTTTTCGCCAAATATGGGACTTGGGATGAAAACACAAGACACAGTGGAGATTTAGAGATATTAGACAGAGCATATTTTAAAAAATATGGGGAATATAAATTTAAGAATTTCTGGTATTGGCTGAATTATACACCTTATGAACCCGATTTTTATTATCATATTTATGAAGATTTGTATTTTATTGGAACAGATGGTGAAAGAATAACAATAAAAAATGGATTAAAAAAGAGGATAAAATATTTGAATGAACGGAGGAATTATTTTTTACAAAAAAATGTTGCTTAAAGTAGATGGCAGATTTATCAGCGAAAGATGTTTTTAAAAGAGATGCTTATAATAAAATAGAATCGCTTGTACAGAAGATACGGGATAAGTTGCAGAAAGATATGACACCGGAAGAAAGGAAAAGATTGTTAAAAAAAATTGCAATGGTGATAATGTTATTCCAAGTGGATATGTTATATCAGAAGACGACGAACACAAGTGGTATTGTTGCAATATTAAATAGTTTTGGATTAACTGATAGACAAGCAGAGAAGGTGAAATCATTATTTTTGAGTGGAGCAAATGTGGCAACTTTAGCGATAATGATTTATAAATTTATGAAGGAGGAAAAATAAAAAAAATAAATTGTAACAGAAATTATGAAGATTCACAGATTGAGTGACAAGGAGATAGATTCTTTAAATATTCCCATCCAGAAGTATGAGGAGGACATTAAATTTAAGGAATTTAAGGAACAGGCATCTGGTCTTTTAGGCGAAACTGGAATGAAATATTTGAAGTATATGTTGGCATTATATGTTTTAATAGATTTGTATAGTTTTACAAATCCGGAGAGAAAGAATGTTTTAGTGAAAGCGATGGAAAAGATGGGGTTAAAGTCAACAACTATAGCTAAGATTGATAAAAGTTTAAAAACAGGATTAAGTGCAAGTTATATTACACTTTTATTGATACAAAAGAAGAATGAGCCTAAAACTTTGTAAATTCAATACTTTTAAGAAATAGTTGGTTATTTTCTTTGCATACACTGTATTTAAGTGGAATAAGTTGTTCATACATATCGCAATTGAATTTGTATTGACCATTAACTAAGTCATTAAAATTTTCGCATTGGGGTAAAATATTATGTTGATGTATTATTTTGCCATTATCAATTATTTGGATATTGTTAAATTCAAGAAATGGTTGTTTAATATTATCAAGATNGTAAAGGTTGTAATATTTTTTGTCAGAATGTTGGAGGTTGTCAACAAAATTGTTGTTAAAATGAAGTTGCATTAGTTTAAGATTGAATATTTTTTTTATAAAAAAACTTATATATATGTCTTCTGTGATAGAATTAAATGCAAATGAAAAAATAAATTTGGAATTGGTGGAAAGTATTAGTATGAAAACATTGGCAAATAAATTGGAAAATCGTATTAATGTTTTCCATATTTATAAAAAAGGTGAATATCATTTAGTTAATGTTTTTCCAGATGGGTCTTTAGATTGTGAAGATTTTGTTTTAGATAAAAAATGCAAAATTATTTTAGAAAATGGAAACTCTAAAACACAAATTAATTTAGACTTTAAAGCAAATATTTCCGATGTTGACGATAACAAACCGACTGATGCAATTGACCGTTTTTTAACAATCCATCCTAAAGAAGGGGAATTAAAACATTGGTCAGCCGAATCTATACAAACAATCAACATTCCTCATGAAAAAATGTCAGTTATTAATGGAAAATTTCGTGAATTGGGTTTTGGAGATTTTGGCAGCAATGGAGAAAAGTTTTTGCAATTGATTGAGGAATGTAGTTCATCGTCAACAACTGGTAATATAAGTTTCCGATTTTTCTTTATGGAAGGTAAAACATTTTTAAAATCATTCCATTATCAGATGTTTTTAATTTTAAAGAAATTTATTGAAAAATTAATTGTATCTCACAATAATTTTAAGGAATCCCATTATGTTCTGGATGTTTTTGTATTTGTTGTTCCAATGAAAGAAAAGCATTTAGGTTCAGCAATGATACATAAATATGTGAAAAATGAGGAGAATGATTTAATATTGCCGACTAAAGCGGTTATGAAAATTAACCAGAGGTTTTTGTCAAGCAATGCGAAAGATGAAATTAATTGTAAATTGATACAGACATTGTTCCATGAGATGTTGCATTGTTTAGGTTTTGGTTATTGGGATTTGTTTGGAAAGAATATGACGGCAGAAACTTACAAAGTTAACAATATAGAGATTTCTAATATTATGAATTATGAGAAAACAGTAAGTATTTATAGGAATTTGTTAAAAACAAATAGTCTACAAGGAATACCATTAACTAAAGATATGTCACATTTTAGTACATATAATAGAGCAGTTTTAAAAGATGGAAAACTATTTGGTGTATTGCCCGGAATGAAATATGAATTAATGGGTGATAATGACACTGGATTAAATGTATTTTCTAAGTTAACTGCAAGTGTCATTGAAGGATTGGGCTATCAAGTTAATTACAATTTATGTGATGAATATATTTACAGTCCACTTCCTCACAAGTTGGAAATAAATTATACTAAACCAAGTGAAAATCATTATGCAAAAGGATTAGAAAAATATGTTGTTATTTTGCAGAATGGTCAGACTAAATTATCAGGTATTGACACATATTGTGTTAATGAGAATACAGAATATGTAATAAACAATCGTCACAGTTATAGTGTTTATGTTGTGAGTGCTCTGGAGGATGATGAAAAATATTTGCTTGGAGAAAAAGAAGGAGTTTATTATAATGATACAAATGTGGTAATTTCTCCGAACAATCGTACACCTAATCTGTTTTACATTGTTAGTAGTATAACTTTTGCTGGTGTACCAATAATAAAAGTACAACCAAATGCAGTGAATTCTAAAAATTGTTACAATCACAATTCACTGAAAAGATTAATGGAAGAATTTGTTTCCGGAAAATCACCAAGATTACAATAATCATTTTCCCCAGATTCTAACATCACCAGTTGGTCTCCATCTCCTTGCGCTTTGTAAAGGAGTATCAGTATTGTAAAAAGTGTTTCCTATATAGTTGGGATTAGGGTTTATATTATTAGCACCAAACCCCCCATACCAAGGTAAAAACCATCTTTGGTACCAAGGAGCAANTGGTGGNCCAAAAGGAGCAGAAGCAGTATAAGGNANAGCGGCAGTACCGCCGTTATAGTAATATTGAGCAGATTCGGCGAAGTAGGGGCCATTTTGGTCACCTAAAACACAGGTGCCATATCCGTTTGGGTCTACATTCCATCCACAATTATTGCAAGCCAGACATGCATTCATACCTTTTCCGCTAAGACTGTTACAATCACCACAGTATTGTGGGCCATATTGTCCTTCACCGTCAAAGCCTTCTTGATAAAGATTTTGGGAGTAGACAAGGATATAACAGACTAAAAGTATGGTTATAATAAAGGCACAAAGAGTATACATTTATTATTTATTAAGATTAAATTTATCCAGTAATTTGCTAACCCCTTCATATGTAAGAAACATGACACCTTGTCCGGGGGCAACTCTTAGCAATCTGGCAACACCTCCACGCCAATATCCTTTTAATCCATGGGTTTTGTAAACATCTTTAAACAGGTTGCTAAAGGATTCTTTGTTTCCTTCTTGCATTTGTGTTTTAATGACGTCCATGGGTGTGGAAATGGCGACAGAGAAGCAGCCAGCGCCGACACCTCCTAAAAAGCTGTGAGTGGAAGAGAAACTGCCGTTTTTTGCTGTTATGTAATCTTTGTAGTGTTGGTAAAATAAGAATCGGCTGGCTTGATTTAAAGATTGCCGACCTAAAGTGGGGGTATATCCTTGATACAATCCTCTGATTCCTTCCATTTTAATAATATCTTTAATTTTTGCATTTGGGTTTTTAATAAGTTTGGTTTTTATGGTTTCAGAAGGGACGGTTACCAATGTGGATTCAACAAAACCGGCGAATAAACCGGCACTAATTGTAGCGGTGTTTCCAGAGATGCCTAAACTGTTGAGTTTATTTTTGCCAATATCAAATGCGTAAAATCGGGAGGCGACTTTAGGTATATTGAATGCTAAAACAGGGGTTAAACCACGGAAGAAAGCGGGGTAACCACCATTATTGTAGATATTTTTGCTGGTTTGTAAGAAACTGAGTTTTTGGTTTTTAAATTGCATTTGTGTTTTAATATTTTCTGTAGGCCATGTAATAATTGCTTCAGTAGTTCCAGCTAAACTTCCGGCAAATATATTTTTAAAGGCATCATTATTTTTGTTCATATGTTCTAAACAGATAAAAAATGCCAATTTGCGTCATTATTAAATTGGCCAAAAAATGCCATCCATTTGTCCAATTGTGCAATTATTTTTTTATTTCCAATTTTATTTTGGTCAACCATATGCAAAGTGGTTTCACTATAAATTTCTCCTAAAGAAAGAAAACATTTTTTAGTTGGTTCGTGATATCCAAAGTAAAAATCACCAAAAAAATCACCTATGTAAAAATCAATAAAATCATTTCTCTCATCAATAATATGTCCACTATCTAAAAAGATTTTGTATGCTGGGCAATTTTTGGGGATATCTTCGTAATAAAATACATTTCCATAAATTACTAAATCTTCATATTCCATAAGTTTACAACAAAAAAAATTGATTTTTTCTAAAATAAAGCTTAAAATAATATATAAGATGACCAGCACTCTTCTCAATTACAACTTTAACAATTTGGATGACAATCATCCGAAATCAAGCAATGTTGTGGGTGTCAACATCAACATGATGAATCACCAGAAAACATCTTTGCATCATTGTCAGATGTTAGAAAAAGAAGAAGGATTGATTATTGATTACAATGAGCCATCATATTATCAGGAATATATAAGAGAGAATGATGTGGAAAAGAACAGAGATTTTCGTCCAAATTTTGGAATTATTGCGGATAAAGTGGGTTCAGGTAAATCGTTTGTTGTGTTGGGTTTGATTCGCAACAGACAGTTGGTGAACTTTACAAGAACGATTAGTGATTTGAAAAGTTGTTTGGCCAATTCATTCAAGAAGCAGAATACTGTTCCAGTAACTGTTTCTACAAATGTGATATTAGTGCCACACAACCTTTTTAACCAATGGAAAACATACATTACCGAATTTACCGATTTGGATGCAGTTTTTATTGGAACAAAAAAAGAATTCAACCCTGTTGAAAAACAAATGATAGATTACCGAAAACTTACAAATGAGCAAGAAAAATCAGAAACATTGAGTCAGTTAACTCAAGATAAGCTTTATTTAATTTCTGGAAAAATGTGGAACAACTTTGCTGATACATGGAATCAACAGATTCAGAAGAAAGTTAGCAGAATTTTCGTGGATGAAGTGCATTCTATTAGCATCCCCAACACAATCCGTATTAAATCCAATTTTATCTGGTTTATCACTTCTTCCGTTGCCGATATTGGTGGCCATAAGAACACGGGATTTATCCGTGATACGATTGACAATTTCCACAATTTGGGGAAGCAATATCAGGATTTTATGGTGATTAAGAATAAGGATAGTTACATTGATTCCAGCTTGAAATTGCCGGCACCACAAGAGACGACGATTCGTTGTAGGAGTTCAGTGATTTTGGGTATTTTTAATGGGATTATTAATGAGGATGTAAAGAATATGTTGCTTGCAGAAGATGTGGATGGAGTGGTAAAGTATTTGGGGATTAAAGCGGAGAGTGAGAGTGATATTATTGGTAAACTATGCTCCAACATGGAGAATGAGTTGGCCAATGCTCGCTTGAATTTGGAATTTAAGAAACAGATGCATTATGCTTCAGATGCAGCTAAAAAAGATGCAATTACAAGAGCACAAGAAAAGATAAACACTTTGCAAGATAAGATTGACAGTGTTAAGAAGCGTATTACGGAATCCAACATGGATCCAATTATGCACATTGATATTGAGAATCCGGTTATTACAGATTGTTGCAAAAATAAGTTTGAATTGGAGTCAATCACGAGTTATTATGAGTACAAGGAAAAGAAGGGAGACCGCAATATTACTTGCCCAATGTGCAGACAGAAGCTGGACATTAAAAAATTGGTATTTGTTGGTGAAATGAAAGATGAGAAACAAGTGAAACAGGAACAACAAAAAGAGGATTGGAAGAATGAAGACCATACAAAGATGGAGAATTTGGAACATCTTCTTAAGGAAAAGATTGCAACTGACAAGAAGATATTGATTTTCTCAGAACATGAGGGTAATTTTGATACAATCAAGGAAACTTTTGCAAAAGCAGGAAGACCAAATCTAAGCCCTGTTAAAGGAACAATTAACCATATTACTTCTCTTATTGAGAACTACAATAGTGGAGAGGTTCCAAATCTTTTTCTGAATGCAAAATATTGTGGTTCTGGTCTGAATTTGCAAACAACAGATGTTGTAATTATCATGCACAAAATGACCGAGGATAATATTAAACAAGTGATTGGTCGTGCCCAACGAATTGGTAGACAGGGTCAATTGCAAATTTATTTCCTTTACACTGATACAGAGTAGGTGTAATCACCAAGGAATTCAATGAATAAAATATTATAAAATGAATCATAAAGAAAATCTATTTTATCTCTGTTTCTTAAATCGCACACTTCAACGAATTCAATAGATTTGTCCATTTCATCTATTTTCTTTTTGCTAATACTTTCTAAAAGAAAATCACGGTTTTCTTTGTATGAATCTGTTATTTTGTATAAAAAATAATCAATGTCTTCTATGTTAGTTTCTTCATTTGCCAAATTAACATATTCAACAACTTCATCATAAAATAGGAGTAGTTTATCAATAAAATATATTTTAGTGGTTTTATTAATATTAATATTTTTCATATCATCTTCAATTTTCCGGATATCTCCTAAAATATTATTGTTTCCATAAAGAATATTTTGTAAATGTAAGTTTTCTTCTTTTAATTTTATTATTTGTTTTTTCAGTTCGTCCATAATATATTTTCTATTTTATTTCCATATTTGTTATCATTAAAACAACACATATTACAATTGCCACAAACATTCCAACAGTTGCCCATATAAAATTATTTGTTGATTTCAGCACATAGTAGTATACTGCCATAATTATTAAAAACATAACGCCACCAATTATGCTATAATTAGAGAAATGCAGCAATTTATCCATTTTTTCCGACCTACTTATATTTTTTAAATAATAGGCAAACATAATATATATAAAACCGATTGGTAATGCACCATATAATATGCCACCAATTTTAAACAATTTCAATTCTAACAGAACCATAACAACACCAACTAATATTCCACTAAAAACAGCATTTTTTAGAAAAATTTGTAAATATTTGTTCATATGATTAATAATATTTTTTTCTGCATTCTTTTATCATTTCCCGTAAAACAACACATTCTTTTCTTTCACCATTCAATTGGCATTTTTCTGCAACATATTTAAACAATATTTCATCACATTCTGGACAAGAAAACATATTTATATTTATTTAATTTCTTTTTAATTCATAACAGGAGCTGATAAGGTATGGTTTAATTTTTTCCATATCAAACATTTCCAGTACTTTGTAAAACTTATCAGTATCCACTTTATCTAACTTTTCCGGCATTAACAAACTTAAATCCGACTGTTCTAAACAAATTTGCACAAAATACTGTTTCCCATTGTTTGGAACATCCAATTCTAATATACTGCAACCATACAATTCTTCTATCCTCCTATTAAAAAAAGGTAAACTGGATGTTTTATTAATAATATCCACCAATTTCTCGGAAAAATGGCAGCCATAAATTAAATATGAATCAATCATATTTAATCATATAATTTTAATATTATGCATTAACGTACATAACATCGCCACCATATTTCTTCCAAATATCCATCTTATCATCTTTAACAATTTTTTCTTCTTCTGTATTTACAAACTCATAATCCCGCAAATTGTTCACTGGATAACCAATCTTGTCAAAAATATCCTCTGGATATATCTTCCAAAAACGCCCTGCCAAATTCTCTGTAAAATATGACTTCCATTTATCTAAATCTACCTTCTTATTTGTTATATGTCCATTTCTTGCTATTTCATCATCATTCTTATTCCTTATATTATATCTCGCCGCCAATTGTAAACTTGTCTCTATCATCTCACGGGAAAAACCATAATGTTTAAACATATTTTTCAAAACCCCATCATAATCCATCATCAACTCCTCAAACTTAACTTCCAAAAAATTGGGCAAATGATAATCCCAATTGTACATATCCATTATCGTATTTCTACTTGATTCCACATACAGATCATTCTTCATCTCAAACACTATCCCATCTTCTATACTCAAAGAATTAATTATTCCCTTATAAGTCATATTATTCAATTTCTTTATCTTCCTATTTGCCCAAGGCTCTATCGTCTTCTTGTGATATTCATAGGCACTCACTATAATTCCACACGGATTCCTCACCATATGTGTACCTATAACCGGCCTATCTATCAACGACAAATCCACTTTACTATGATGTTGCATCCATATATCCGTATCTGGCTCCAATTTAGATTGTCCACAATATTGGTATTTCAATCCATAATGACTGGAAACAGCTCTTAAAACCTTTTCTATAACAACTGTTCCCGTTTTATGATGACAACAGTGAATAATTAATGGTTTTTTCCTCGCATAATGGTAAACATTTCTTGTTTCTTGTGTTAAATTATGTTTTGCAATAACAGAATCAATATCTGCTTTTAAATTCTGGTCTAAAGTATAAATTGGTTTATCATATTCTACATTATTATTTCCAAAAAAATTTAATACCATTTTTATAATCTAACAAAAAAATAAAAATATTAAAACGCCCCTATTCATCATCATTCACACGAATACCCATAAACACCTTGCCCATCTTCGTCCCATTCGGATTCGTATATGACACCCTATATGTAACAGAGGTCGCAGCAAAACATTTCTTCATTCGTTCTATAAATTCCATCTGATTGTTGTTCGGTAAACGTCCTGAACCTGACTGATAATCCCGATAATATTCCTTAAACTCCATAAACAAATCCTTCACTGTTATCACATCATTTTTGTCCTCCGTCACTGTAATACAAGTATCAATAAAATCACTAAAAGGGTCAAATTGTTGCACCAGCAAACGACTATGTCTATCAACCGCCTCTGGAACTGGAATTTTCTCATCACGTTCAACATATTTGCGCACATAATCCAGAAGAATCAGAATATACTGTTGACGATATGTAACATCCTCCTTCAGTTTTGTCTTCAAATTGGGGTCTGCCCTAAATTCATTGTCACGGCGAGGTTCTGCAACAAATCTGTTCGGGAAATTAACACCCTTAAACCTTCGCAAAAATCCTCCATCATGGGCATCATCAATCTTCGGCATCTTATTACAAAGCATAACCAACTTAAACATAGGTACACCCGATAATTCTGGGTCAGGTGAATGTGCTTTTCTGACTTGCATTTTATCATTGCCAGTCAATTCCTTAATGTAATCCAAATTCAAAAACTTGCCTTTTGGAGGCTCATTTACTTGGACATAACGTTTCTTAAAAACACTAATCAATTTGGAATTGTGACCTTCTTGTGAGCTACTAACATTCGTCAAATAAGAATTGTCTAATGTTCCATAATAATCACCCAATGCATAATCGTGCAAAGTAGAAATCACACCCTTTCCATTACCACCACTACCCTCCAAGTTCACGAACAATTCATTCTTATTGCCACCAATCAATGACGATGCCAAGAAAAACAACATAAATTCCTTCACACTCTTGTCTGGCAGTGATTTCTGGAACAAATCCATAATCTCATCCTTCACATCTTTGCGTTTTTTGTCCACGTAATCATAACCAGTTGTAAAACTAATCATATCCTCTGGACGTGATTCCCTAAACAATCCATTCCTTAAATCATAGGTACCATTGTTAAAACCAATCAAATAAATGTTCATATCCAATTTCTGATAAAAACCTTCATCATAGAAATATTCCTTACACGCATTTACCACAGCCGTCTTATAGCTATGATTCTTCAAATGTGTAATCGTTTTTCCCAATCTTGTCTTCTCATCTTCTAATTTATCCGTTGACTCCTGTTCGGCAGTCATCCTTAAAATCTGTTCAGATATCATCATTTCATAGTTCATCAATACACCCTTTACTGTTTTGGAAATATCCTGCATCAATGGAATTGCACTATCCAAACTACGCCAGCGGTTGTCTTCATAACAATACCACATCTCCTTAGAATATTTGTACTTGTTCTTCAACAAATAATACGCCAATTCTGCAAATTCTTCATGAGTATTCCTCGTTGACTTCTTAATCAATGCAATCAATTCATCCTGTTTCTCATATTTTGCTATAGTTCGGAAATACTCCCTCGGTGAATCACCCTGTGCCATCATCTGCAATGAACCAATGCGAACCTTACGGTCACTGCTATGTCTCGCAAATGTTTGCATCCACAATTTTTCACAATGTGACTCATTGTATTTTGCCGATGTAGATGACCATTCTTTCCATAGTTCCAGATTTTCCTCTCCTTCATTATACAAAATTGCTCCAATCTTAAACCAATCCGTATAATCCTCCTTGCGTACATCCGACAGCAATCCCAACAACGCCTTCAAATAATCCTGCGTTTTCTTCGGCCTATCACTGTCCACATCGCAATTCAAATTATCAGTCAACATTGCTACATTTGCCGCCATAATCACTTTCTCCCTCTTCTCTTTCGCCTCTTTCGCTTCCTTCTCAATTTTTTCAATAATCGTTGGATGCTCCTGAATACGGTTCTGAATAGATAGCAAATATAGCAAATCAATGTTTTCTTCTGGTAAATCATACTCATTGTCACCATCTCCGTCAACAATATTTGTAATCTTATATGCTTGTGCATTGTCATTCTTTTTTGCTCCATACATCATCCAATTGTTCCTTTCCACAACAGATTCATCAATAATCTGGTCAACCGAATTAGAACAAATGGCAAATTCCTCATGGTCACGCATCTTTTCAATAACCTTTTTACGAACATAATGTTGCGCCTTGTAGCTTATACACAAATAAGGAAACATCACATGAATACCATCCTTCAATACATTGCGGACTTCATCCTGCTCTGCATGGTCTTTCTCCATAACATAAGCGAACAACTCATCTTCTTGACAAGTTTCACCGGTGATTTCTTGCAATGTATCTTGGTATGCTTCCACCAAATCTTTCCACATTTTCTCTGTGTAAACTCGCTCTTTGTATTGTGACAAATCATAACGTAAATCCAAATCAATGCATATTTTGCCATAATCTTTCATATGACGCTCTGATAAATAGCAACTTTTCTTCTTCTCAAAAACATGCTCCGCATAAATCTTGTGGAATTTCTTTGTATTGTTGCTAATGTTGTATTTTCCCGCCAATGTATCATGGTTCAACGAAGTGTGTGTGTAAGGTTGATCCTTACTAACTTCATGAGCTTTCAGATATTCTTTCAAAGAATTAGACATTTTAGGTTTTCAAACATCTAAACTATAATATTTCATTTTTTTTAACTCTAAAAGTATGGATGAAGATTTCTGGTCATTGCCATGTGTTAACCAAATTAAACCGACAATTATCAATCTTTACAACTTAAAATCCCAAATAGAAACTTTAGTTAATAATTATGACTATATACCGCAAAATTTAATAAATAATTACATAACTTTTTACAATAATTTCGCCCAGAAATTCTTTAATAAAAAAACAGTTAATTGCATTAAAAGAAACAAAGTAGATGTTAAAGAAATTCATGCAAAAATGCAGAGAACCCGTGATACAATAAGGAAATATCAAGCAGAAATAGATGGATTAAACCCGATAATAAAGATTATAAAATATCGGTTAATAAAAAATTATAGGGAATTTTTAGACATTGCTATGACAAAGGCACAACATTTTTTGGAAAACATGACAAAATATTATGGTTTACCATAGTCTGGTTTAGGTTTAAATTCTTCTTCATATCCTTTTGGATATTCATCATCTGTTGGTTTAGGTTTATCTCCTTTAGTAAAATAGGATTTCTGGGTTTTAATGGCGAATATTTCAATGTCACGTGGTTGATTTTGCGCCATTAATTGTTCTAAAGTAACAGACGAGCAATTTCTGGAAATTGCTGGAAAAAACTTTCTGGAAAGTTTCAACATTTTGCATTTTTTAATATTGTTTTTTTATATTTCTAAAAAATTAAAAATTCTCAGTTTATTATAAATGAGTTCTAGTCTTTTACAATGTGGCATTGATAACAACTGTTTAACAGATATTATACAATTAACCAAGTATTTCTTTAACACTCGTACAAAAATTGTCCACAAAATCACCAGCAAATTACCAATTGAACCCGAATTGATTAATGAATTGCAGTCCAATTATGACATATTTTCTAAAAATTTTTTTTCACAGAAGACGATTAAATGTTTAACAAAGTATTGCAGTGAACATTTACCGGATGTGTTAAATGATTTCCAGAAAATGTTAAATATTGCCAATCATTATCGCACACAAATAATAAAACATTCTATGTCGCAACATAATCGTGTATATGTTGCATTGCTGGATACTGTAATACAAATTATAAATGATTTTTCCCATAAATATAAATTAAAGTATTTAGGTCAAAAATAAAATATTGCCCCAATATATGGATCCTATTAACATTCACAATCAAGGTGCACAAATCGGCGGAGAAATTGGCTCTACTTTAGGTGGTGATATTGGTTCTTTTGTTGGTTCTAAAATAGATGGAACAACTGGAGCGGAATTTGGTCAACAGATTGGTTCCCAATTGGGAAATTTAATTGGCACAGATATTGGTGGAGAAGTTCAACAACATTGGTAATCTAAACATCCAATTGGTCCTTCCACCCCCATGCAATAACACTTATTCTTCCTTTTTGTTCCTGTTTTTCCGGAACAATCGCCGGTATTCCATGTCTCCATTTAGTATTCATATCACGGCAGAAGCCATATGTAAATCCATCTGGACAAGGAATGCTAACAACTTTTTTACCATCCACTTCCTCAAATGCAATATCCCTCGTACAACCAAAACTCACACCAACAGTAAAATTCTGCGTCTTCGCCTTCTCTGGCTTCACACCCGCTGCATCAAAATGGAACGGTTTATGTTGACTCTGGTCTTTATACCAGTTAAAACGAGTTGCTGCTATATTCATTCCAAAATATTCACCAATTCTATCAATAACCATCTTAAATGTTGGACAATTATCTTTCCATCCTAATTTATCGTCGGCAATTAAATGAGTATCTCCATGCCAAAGTTTAAAGATGTCACCAAATTGCGTGGCCTCTGCCACCAATCTATCGTAAATCTCGTTACTTCTGGATTGCTGGAAGATATCTGGAACTAAAATAACGTCACGTACTTGGAGTTGCTGTTCGCATTTTTGCTTGCCATTTTCTACTAAAACACGCATGTCAGCTGGTGCATAGTGTGGAGCAAATGATTCGGTATTTTTTATTTTAACAAAATGATTTTTCCGGCAAT
>JGI10211J34971_10001885_pt1 | contig 17249 bp, 25 predicted proteins | sample Etolagsediment_FD_34971 | JGI IMG/M metagenome (IMG submission 34971) | reverse complement strand
GAAGAAATTGGGAAAACTGCTGCAGAGGTGACGGGCAGAAAGGTAAATACAGTACCACAGATTTATATTGAAGGTGAATATGTGGGCGGTTATGACGATCTTATGATGAAGTTAGACGCAGCAAACGCTAACCAATCGGAGGAGTGTCGAGCTTGTGAGGGATAAACATGGGAGGCAAAACCCGTTATAAATCTAATTGGATACTTTTAAAAGACGAAAAATCGACTTCTTTTAGAAAATTCGTTACTGGGAAAGGGGTATATCAAAGGGGTTATCTTACAAAGATAATCGCATTTCTAAAAAGTGATAATGTGAAACATCGAAAAACCGCGATTGATGTAGGAGCTTCATATGGATTCGTCACCGATCAACTCAGTGGTATTTTTGATGAAGTGAAGTGTTTTGAAATCGTAGATCCCATTAGAGAGTGTCTAAAATCAAATGTAATAAATCGCGATTTGAACAATGTAGAAATTTTTGATTGTGGATTGTCTGATACAGAAAAAACAGTGGATGTTTACTTCAACCCTAGATTTACTGGACATTCGTCAGTACACAGGAATCCTGATATTAATAGTGATGATAACACTCTTTCTTGCAAAGTTAAAACATTAGACTCTTTTGCATTTGAGAATGTAGATTTTATAAAAATGGATGTTGAAGGTGAAGAATTAAATGTTCTGCGTGGTGCAATCAATACGATTCAAACACACAGACCTATTATTTCTACTGAACATAATCATGAATCTCCAGAAGCTATAAAACGATCATATGAAATTGTTATTTTATTTGAAAGTTTGGATTATGAGTTTGTTCGTTCTATTGCTGGAGATTTGATCTGGTTCCCAAAGGAGAAGTCATATGTACTCTGAAAAAGTAATTGATCACTATGAAAACCCTCGCAATGTAGGAAAGTTTGATAAAGAAGACAATGATGTTGGTACTGGAATGGTCGGTGCACCTGCCTGTGGTGATGTAATGCAGTTGCAAATAAAGGTAGAAGATGGTATAATACAGGATGCCAGATTCAAAACGTATGGGTGTGGAAGTGCTATTGCGTCTTCTTCACTTCTTACAGAATGGGTAAAAGGTAAGAGTCTCGATGACGCGGCGAGTATTAAAAATACAGAAATCGCACAAGAACTCTCTTTACCACCAGTGAAGATACACTGTAGTGTCCTTGCAGAAGACGCAATAAAAGCTGCTGTCGAAAACTACCGAAATAAAAAGGAAATGTAATGTCATTACTAGATTTTAGTACAACGTATAAACCATTTAAGTATCCTTGGGCCGTTGAACTATCAAAGAAACACGAAGAGGTTCATTGGATCGAAGACGAAGCGGAGTTAAGTGAAGATGTCCAAGATTGGAAAACAAAACTCTCCGAAGACGAAAAAGAATTCATCACGCAAGTATTGCGACTGTTCACACAGTCTGACGTTCAGGTTGGGGAGAACTACCACGAGTTACTCATCCCTAAATTCAAAAACAATGAAGTGCGAAATATGCTCTCTTCCTTTGCGGGTCGAGAAGCCGTCCACCAACGAGCCTACGCATTGCTCAACGACACGCTTGGTCTTCCCGACGAAGAGTACCACAAGTTCCTCGAATATAAAGAGATGGCGGACAAAGTAGATTTCATGAAAGAGGGCGACACTTCGTCTCATACAGGTCTGGCCCTTGCGCTGGCACAGTCTGTATTCAACGAGGGCATGTCTTTGTTCAGTTCCTTTGTCATGTTACTCAATTTTCAACGGTTCGGTAAGATGAAGGGTATGGGTACTATTGTCGAGTGGTCTATCCGTGATGAAACTCTACACGTACAAGGTAATGCAAAGTTGTTCAGAACTTTTTGTGATGAACATCCCCGTATTGTCAATGATGAACTCAAGTCGAAGATATATACTATGGCGCGGAATGCCGTAGACCTTGAAGACAAGTTTATCAATCTTGCATTCAAGGGTAACGAGGTTCAGGGTTTGACAAAAGAGGAAGTGCGTCGATACATTCGACATATTGCAGATCGTCGTCTTTTGCAACTTGGACTCAAAACTAAGTTTAGACAAAAAGACAATCCACTCCCATGGCTTGATTGGGTGTTGAACGGTGCATCTCATGATAACTTCTTTGAGAAGCGAGTCACCGAATATTCCGTAGTCGGCATGGAAGGCGAATGGGGGTGGGAAGAGGTAGCATGAAATGGAATATGAATACACCTTGGTTTGCACAGTATGTGACAGTCACGTAACACTTATAGTAGAAGACAATGAAGAAAAACCCACACACTGTCCAATGTGTGGGTCTCCTACTACGGATGAGTGGGAAGACTAATGTGGAAATACTGCGGTGCACCCTTCGAGCCCGACGAAGAATACTTAGAACAATTCGTCGGGTTTGTTTATCTTATCACAGAACTTGATACCGGTAAAATGTATGTCGGTAAAAAGAACTTCTGGTCAACACGAAAACTCCCCCCTCTTAAAGGACAAAAACGTAAACGTACTGTTAGGAGACAATCCGACTGGCGTGATTACTTTGGGTCAAATGAGACTCTCAAAAACCTTGTCGAAGAAAAGGGCGGGGACAAGTACGAAAGAGAAATTTTAAAACTCTGTAAGTCAAAAGGTGACCTGTCCTACGAAGAATTGTTAGAACAAGTTCGTCGTGATGTTTTACGTGACGACAAGTACTATAACGGTATCATTCAAGTACGAATCTCATCAAGTCATTTAAGGTCCGAATAATGGGTAACATTGCCGCGGCACATTGGGGACACGATTCGGTCATATCGTTCTACAATGCAGAAACCGACACGTTTCATGTCATCGAGTTAGAAAAACTTACAGGTATAAAACATTATCGTGGCCATGCTCGTCTTGACGAACGTGAAGATATTCTTAGAGAGTGTCTGAAAATTTCTGAAGAAGAGTTCGGTATCAAAAACGATTACGATGTTTTTATCTTAGGATCAACAACGATCGAAAAGAAATATGTTGAAGATAAAGATCCTTCAATTCTATCTAGAAGTATTGTTGATAAAATCTTTAATGTTAAAAATTTTTGCTTAAACCATAGACACCACAACGGTCATGCTTACGGTGCATATGCACAATCCCCTTGGTTTGGAGACGAAACCGCTATTTTCACCTTTGATGCGGGTGGCGATGATGGGTTTACATTTTTATGGGAAGCCGTTGGTGATAACGTTAAGTCAATTCAAAAACCTTTCTGGGAGGATTATAATGAACCGTTAATTGGTTACTATGGAAGAAATTACAATCATGCAATAGGTCATGGTTGTGTGAATATTGTAAACAGTACTCCCTCTATTTTAGATTTAGCTGGTAAAGCAATGGGTGCTGCGGCATACGGCAAAACCGACACAGATTTTTATAAGATTGGAAGAAGATTATTTCGTTATGAATGAAAATATGGTAAAAAATAGGAACCCTATGTGGTGGAGTGTCTGGTGGGATAAGTACAACAATGCGACAGATAGAAACGAGTTTTCGAGTAAATTTTTTAATTCGCCGGAAGAAAATAATATCTTTCAAATAATGATGGGTAAAAAACACGTAAGGATGGAAGAAGAATACGATATCGCGAAAGGAATACAAGACGAATTCGAAACATGGGTCATGAAGTTTTTATGGGAAAATGAAGATGTCATTAGGAAACACAAAAATCGTCTGGTAATAAGTGGTGGATGTGGTCTCAACGTTTTGTTAAATAGAAGAATTCAACGCGAATTTGGAGCGGAAGTATTTGTTCCACCCGATGTTATTGACTCAGGTCTTCCTTTTGGTTTTATCTCAGGATTTATGATAAAACGAGGTATGAAAAACAGTAGACGAACCATCACCTATGCAGGTCCAAAGATACGTGATCTAAATCAATTGGATGATTATAAAGAAAAATATAATCACTTTGAAATTTCCGTTGAGGATCTGGCTCTTCGTTTGAAAAATAATGAGATCATTGGTCTCATACAAGGTGGTATTGAAGTAGGTCCACGTGCATTGGGAAACAGATCCATCTTATGCGATCCTAAAGGTTGGGACAAAAAAGACAAAGTCAACGAGATCAAACGTAGAGAACTTTATCGTCCCTTTGCGCCCGTTTGTCGTAGAGAAGACGCCGAGAAATATTTTATTGCAGACAACTACGACAACTTATCNTACATGAATTTTGCAGTCGATGTTCGNGAAGAATACGCAGAACAACTTGCAGCGATCACACANGTTGATAACACCGCNAGATTGCAGACCGTCACCGAAGATCAAAATAAATTACTATATAATATTTTGTCTGCGTTTGATGGTGTTTTGCTCAATACATCTTTTAACGTTCGTGGTAAACCGATACTAAATACTTTACAAGAAGCATTTATGGTTTTGAATGAATCGGAACTCGATGCAGTTGTTTTATACCATGATGAAAAATTATGGTATTTCAATAATGAAAAAATATAAATAACTTTATACTTTCAAAGAGGTTTTTATTGTGTTACGTTTTCAACAGTATCTAGAAGAAGGGGTAAATGATCCCGCAATCTTCAAAGCAGTATTTCTTGCAGGTGGGCCTGGTTCCGGTAAATCTTTCATTGTAGGAAAGACCGGTCTTACATCAATGGGATACAAAGTTGTAAACTCTGACGATGCTTTTGAAGCGGCAATGAAAAAGGCAAACATGGAAATGTCGCCTAGTAACATTTTTTCGCCAAAGGGTCAAGAACTACGTGGTAAGGCAAAACGTCTCACAGGCACGAAACAGGCGCGTTACATAAAGGGCCGACTGGGTCTTGTCGTTGATGGTACGGGTAAAGACCCAGCGAAGATTGCTAGTCAAGCTCGAGAGATCCAGAAGTTGGGATATCAAGCGGCAATGATTTTCGTCAATACAGACCTCGATACCGCTCTCAAACGCAATCGCATGAGAGCACGATCACTCCCCGACGCAGAAGTAGAATCCTACTGGAAACAGGTTCAACGTAACACTGGTAAATTCCAGAACATGTTTGGTAAAGAAAATTTCCTTGTGGTTGATAATAGTGAAGGCAAAGATTACAACAAGGAAACACTTCGTGCATTCCGTGATATCAAAAGGTTTACTAATAAAGAAGTGACACCAAAAGCGAAGAAGTGGATTGAAACTGAACGACAAGCAATTCGACAGGCGGGCCGAAAAAAGTCTTGACAACCCCTATAAGTATCTGTATAATGAGTTTTACGCGATAAGGAAATATTATGGCAATTACGAAACCCCGTTTACAAGTTTATGAGATTCTAGATCAGGTATCAAAGAAACGTGCTAAAAAAGACAAGATACAAGTCTTACAAGAAAATGAGATGATGGCATTAAGAGATGTACTAAGAGGTACATTTGATGAAATTATCCAGTGGAATCTACCCTCTGGCCCTGTACCCTATACACCGGCCTCTGAAGAAACACCCGCAAACTCCCTATTAAAAGCTCACATGAATTTTAAATATTTCGTGAAAGGGCTATTGGAATCTGAAAGATTAACTCCCGTCAAACGGGAAAAAATGTTTATTGACATGTGTGAGTCAGTACATCCTCGTGATGCTGAAGTGTTAGTTGCTATGATAAACAAAAATCCGCCCATCAAGGGCATAACCAAAACACTGGTAAAGGAGGCATTTCCAGATTTAATCCTGAAATAATTTCCCACGTTACAACAATAAGGAGAGAGTATGGTTGAACCAAATCAACTAGAAAGACTTAGAAAAGACTCGCGAGAGTTGGGACATTACATTCATAAATTGCAAAAAAGGGGGAAAGCAGATATTGCATATAAAGTTGCGAAACGACAGACGTTTTTAGAGACTGCAATATCACAAGCTGAAACTCGACTAAGGGGGTGATCCTTATCTGGAACTGGCCCTCTAGATGAGGGCCTTTTTCATTTAACTGGAATCTAATTTATGCCTACATATGATTTAAAAAACACAGAGACCGGAGAAGTAAAAGAATTTCTGATCTCTATTTCTAAAAAAGAAGAGATGGTCGCATCTGGTGATTGGAAACAACTACACACTAGCACTCCAGAACTTGTTACTCATACAGGTTCTATTCTTAATAAGACATCGGGTGATTGGAAAAATAAACTCGATCAAATCAAAAAACAATCCGGTGGTAATTCTGGGTTGTCCGCAGAGAAAAAACGCAAATACGGATTCGTTGATAACTCGATACATAATTGATGAAAACTAAACAACAAATAAACGAGTCAATGAATATTCGTATTGACGATCTACGTACAATAGATCCTGTTACCGAATCTCAGAAAGAGGCTTACGCCGCATGGAGAGAAGGCGACAATATCGCCATGGTGGGCACTGCGGGTACAGGTAAGACATTCCTTGCAATGTATCTCGCACTTGAAGAAATCATGGATAAGAGTACCCCGTTTGATTCTCTACGTATTATTCGCAGTGCCGTACCCACACGAGAGGTTGGATTTCTGCCTGGCACAATTGACGAAAAACTGGATGCATTCACTGGACCATATCGTGCAGCTGCCGCGGATCTGTTCGAAGATGATCGCGCATATGAAAAACTCGTGCATAATAAATATATACAGTTTGAATCAACATCCTATATAAGAGGTGTGACATTCGATAACACAATTGTTCTGGTGGATGAGATGCAGAATCTCAACTTCCACGAACTGGATTCCGTAATGACACGGATTGGACATTGTTCTAAAATCATTTTCTGTGGAGATTACAAACAGTCTGATTTCAAACAGATGTCCGATAAACAAGGAATCAATACTTTCCTTGGATACTTGAACAACTGAAACACTTTTCGGTCGTTGAGTTTAGTTGGGAAGATATTGTCCGGAGTGGTCTCGTAAGAGACTACATAATGACAAAGGAGTGGATGGGGCTATGAGTGACCTATTCGATTTTGGTTTTACGGCCGTAACGGAAGACGAACTCGAAGTAGTACAGTCGACCACGGCAAAGGTAGAAACCACAACAGACACACTAGATAAGTTGTACAATGCGGTTATACCGTTACTCAACAATCTAAAAGCAAATCCAGAGAAGGATTACATTTACTGGCCTAATCGGTTGGAAAAAGTAGAACAATTCGAAGATCACCTACAAAAAATCTACAGGGGAGAGTGATGAACAGAGAAGCAGTTTTTGAACAGTTAAAAATCGACGAAGGAGTTGAACATGAGATTTATCTTGACCATCTTGGATATCCTACTTTCGGAGTCGGTCATCTCGTGCTTGAGTCAGATCCAGAGCACGGATTACCCGTCGGAACAGTCGTATCAGATGAGCGCGTTGCGGAGTGTTTTGACAGAGACCTCGATCTGGCAATAAGCGAATGTGTTGCACTATATGGTGCAGACATCTGGGAAGCATTTCCTGGCGAGGTGCAAGAGATCCTCGTGAATATGATGTTCAATATGGGACGCACACGTCTGGGTAAGTTCAAGAAGTTTAACGCTGCGTTAGAACAAGGCGATTGGGCGACCGCAGGACTTGAAGGACGTGACAGTTTATGGTATCGTCAAGTAACGAACCGTGCAGAACGTCTCATGTCGAGAATGGACAATGTCTAGGAAAAGACAGACTCGTAGATCTGACTACATACCTATGCGTATGGAACAACTCAAGGTTGAAAGAGATAATCCACACAACTCGCCCATCGATGCTGAGTGGTACAATCGTATTATTCAGGAACTCGATTGGGCTAACATGATGACTGAAGAGTCTGAACAAACTAATTGTTTCATGGAGAAAGAAGAGAAGTAAATTATGGCAAAGTATAGCCGATATGATCCTCGTAATAAAAAGAAAGACCGACATAAAAACCAATATCTAGGTAGGACTCAAAAACCTATCCGAAGAGAATTGGATGAAGATGATCGCAATCTTCAGAGATATTACGAATCGTTTAGAGTGAAGTAAAATGAACAATTGGTTCCGCGAACCAATCTCTGGACAACCTATTTTTGTTAATGAGAATTACGAGATAGATTGGCGCGGAACGATTGGAGTTGGTGATATATTGTACGGGTTGAATTGTGCTCACCAGTTGGCACATATGTTCAATCATCCCATTAAAATGAATGTATTCTGGACTCATGGTGAAGATTATAACTATCACTATGAAGATCCAGAAACAATCATTGAACGTACTCATTACCTTCACAATATGTATCATCGTCAATCCGATGTTACTCTCAATCACATCTATAACTCACCCACCGACCATGAGATTGAAAAACTTCGATGGCGTGGGTTTGGTCACACAAGAGAATCTCATCGCGTATTACAATTTCATCATTGGATGTTTCGAAAAGAATTGTGGCATCGGGGATATTCCAAAAAGGTTGTATTCTGGAGACCCACCTTCAATCGAGAAATTCCTAATGGTGGTAAAAAATGGAAAATGACGTTTACTGTTGGAGAATGGGAACGTATTATACAGTTCCTTGAACTCAAGGGATATAATCTTGTTGAGTTGGGATATAGAACGCCCGTTAACGAAGCCTTCTATCACATACGAACGTCATCGTTTTGTATTTTCTACGATGGTATGTGGCAGTATATTGCAAGAAATTTTTGTAAACCGGTGATTACTTTAGGGGGAAGTTCTATTTGCAAAGTCCATAGTCCACAGGGAGTTCACTTTTCAAAACCACATGATGAAAAGAACCACTTTTGGGATTACCTATATAGATTACCGAACAATGAAAAACACCTTTATAGGCGTGCAAACCGATATAAAAAACAATTAATGGATAGTATAAATGTTTCAGATTGATCGTGCAGTGATAGAAATCAACGGGGGGTGTAACTTCTCGTGTAGTATGTGTCCACAGGATATGCGTACTGGTGGCAGACACAAAGACTTTTTGCGTAAAATGACTCTCATCGAGTTTGAAGCAAATGTCGCAGACTGTGCAAAACACGGTCTCAATGTAGTCAACCTTGACGGTAGTGGTGAGGCAACACTGAATCGTAATCTACCAGAGTATATCAAGATTGTCAAGCGTTATGGCGCAAAGGCAGTTATCTTTTCAAACGGTTTTAACATGAAGGGTCAGTTCATGCGTGACTGTGTCGATGCGGGGCTTGATTTCTATCGATTCTCATTCATTGGATCAAATCGTGAACAATACGACAAGTGGATGTATAATCGTATCGGTAGTGACTATGATATTATCATAAATAACATACGTGAGATGAAAAAATATGTAGACGAAACTAATTCATCTTGCACTGTCGCGACGTACCACTTAATCACTGATAATGATAACCTTGATCGAGAACTTGAGGAATATAAATCAATCGTTGAAGATTTGGGTGTAGCTACTGAAATATGGAAAATGCATAACTGGAGCGGAGTGTATAAACCAGAATATGACAGAAATGGAAGTGTTAAAACTTGTGGTCGTCCTTTTAGCCCCGATGTCGTTATACGGGCTGGTGGTCTCAATGGTCGTTCAGGCGCAGTTGCGCCGTGTTGTCAAGTCCTTGGAAGAGACGAAGAAGCAGTTCTTGGACATACAAGCGAATCAACCATCGAAGAAATCTGGTACGGAGAAGCATACGAACGATTGAGGGAACAACACCGAACAGGTGACTATCCTGACTTCTGCAAAGGATGTGACTTCTTATTGGACGATCCAGAAGTTTTGGTTTACTCTAACTTTGGTCGTGACAACTACAAGATGTACGGCACTGAATTTGATTTGGACGATTATCGCGATGTCACAAAAACCTGAAGTATGGATGATTCAAATTTCCGACAATCCCCGTTCGATGTATTATCGTGGACGGGTTGAAGAGTCGTGGTCTGACTATAATCTTAAATTTTTTAACGCGATCACTCCACAGAATCCCACCAAAAACGAATACTTGACCTTTGGTAAAAAACGTGATACAATAGAGTTTACTGATACTGAAATATCTGTGTGGTATAGTCACGCAGAGTTATGGGCAAAGGCAAGGAAAAAACCTATATTGATTATTGAACATGATGCGTTACTTTTAGAACCAATTCCTGATGAGATATTTGATCATGATATGGTTTGTTTAGGACACCATCGTAAACCAGATATATGGTTGCCAGGGCTTGCATATTATCTAACGCCTAAAATTGCAAATGACATGGTTCGAAGAGCGAAAAGTTCTAAAATTGATGCTAATTCTGATAGTTTTATTCACCAATATTGTGAAAGATTTGGTGTGTTTGAATGTAAGTATGCGTATCAAGTTCAGAATAAATCTATAGGAACAACAATAGAGCATCGTAAAAAATGAAAAGATTGATATATCAAGTTTGTTTGGGGAAATCAAAAGACTCCAAACTATACGCGCATTGTATTGAAAGTGTTAAAAGATATTGTAAAAAATATAAAATCGATCACCTTGTTCAAACACAACCCGTATTGTGTATTCGTCCAGATCCTTTCATGAGTAATCGTTCCGAAGAGTCGTGGAAAAAACACGGTGGGTTCCTACCTATCTACGAGAAGGAGAATGCGTTTCGTCGCGAGTTCCTACACAAGTATGATCAGATTGCAATTGTAGATGCGGATATCTTTATTCGTGATGACGCACCAAATATCTTTGATGACTTAGATAAGAACACAGTGTTTGGTGCAGTTTGTGAACGTGAGATGCCTATCAACGAGAAGTACAAGGCAAAGATCACCAATTATTCAATCATGCAGTATAAACCACTGCACAACACAAGAGTCGACTTCAAGCCCAACAACCTTGGGTTTGAGTTTTTCAATATGGGGTTGATCCTTTTCAACACAAAGAAACTAGAACCGTTTTTGCGTGGACAAGACCCACAACAGTTTATTGAACGTGGAGAGTTCATGGACTTTGTGAATGGTAAGGGTGCGTGGAAATGGTCTACTGATCAAACCCTGTTGAACTTCTGGATCAAGAAACATCGTATACCGATTCAACACCTAAGTTGGAAGTGGAATGGGTTGTACACCGCAAACACCAATATACCTGAGTGCAACTTCATACATTTCTTTTTAAAAGATTTACTGCCCTCACAGGGGGAAAACGTCGAAGAGTTAATGAAACTGATATGAAATCCTACGAAGAAAAAACACAGAAATATGCCACGTGGGGGGACAAGTATCTTCAACACACCGATGTGTTGTACTCGATACAATACGAGGACAAGTTCAAACCAATTAATGTGCAACTTTGTTTGTGTGAGGTTTGTGACAGCGACTGTCCATTCTGTTCTGTGGCTGCGAGACCACTCAAGAGTTACATACCGTGGGAGAAACTAACAAAGATGTTGGTTGACTTCCGCGAGATGGGCGCAAAGGCATTAGAGATTACTGGTGGAGGTAATCCTATGTTGTATCGTGATCGACAGGCAAAAAAGACAATCAGTGATGTTGTGGAGTTTGCAGGAGAACTAGGTTTTGATATTGGTATCATCACCAACTCAGAGAATATCGAACGTCACCTCAACCCCGAAGTGTTCAAGTATGTTAATTGGTTGCGAGTCAGTCTGATCAAACTGGATGAAGGTAAGGCACCAACAGATTACAACTTTGGTTCGTTTCCCCGTGACAAGATTGGCCTGAGTTATATCATCTATGATGGTACAGGTGACGCACCAGATGAACTGTCACGCACCAACAAAATCTATGAAGGTACAACACCGGAGACAATCGAGAAGATCGTAGAGATCATCAAGTTAAATCCAGAGATCAAGTTCTGCCGTCTTGCAGGTAATGCATTGATCAAGAACGCACAGGTTCAGGTGCAGGAGAAGTGGCGTGAGACTATACAACGTCTGGACGCATTTGACAAGTTTTTTATCAAGGAGATCTGGGACAACTGTGAACCCTACGACGAAGGGTGTTATGTGGGTCTGACACGTCCGTACATCGCGCCACACCCCGATGGCGGAGACTATCAGGTCTATGTATGCACAAGTCACGTACTAGAGAAGAGAACCTATGACATGGATTTCTCGATCGGAAGTATTGACAATGTCAAAGAAATATGGGATAATTGTAACTTGCAATATGCCAAAACTGGTGTACCCTATGTAATAAGAGGTGCGGGTGATGGTGGCTGGAAAGATGCCTGCCCGAACTGTTTCTATTTCAACAACAACAAACTGTTGCATACAGTATCGCAACGAATGCACGAGGACGACAGGAACTTCGCATGACAAACGCTTTTGATGAATCATATTATAAGACAGTGAACTATATCGACTTTCTGCAACGGAAAGATCGTTATGTAAAACTTGCAGAAGACATCGATGGATTACTACAGAAACTTCACCTTGACAATGGACCTGTTCTTGACTTTGGGTGTGCAGTTGGTTTTGTAGTTGAAGCGATGGAAGATCGTGGATACGAAGATGTTCGTGGTGTTGATATCAGTGAGTGGGCAATTTCTCAGTGCAAAGAGAAGGGACTGGATTGCAGTCATGAAGTAGATTATGATGAAAACTGGGGACTGACGTTTTGTCTTGATGTATTAGAACATATGTCTGAGGAAGAGGTGGACGATTTTCTTGATCGACTCATAAGTCGTGCAATTGTTTTTCGTGTGCCTGTATGTGCAAATGAAGGTGAAGACTACGTTCTAGAATGTTCTCGAAAAGATCCTACCCACCAGATTCGGTGGACTGCGGAACAGTGGATCGAAAAGATGGAGTATAATGGATACGTCGTTTTGAGTATGAATCTCCCTACAATTTATTCATCCGGAGGTGTCTTCGCGGGACTGGCTATTGCACTATGAAAATCATTTGTCACCGTGGTAACCTGAACGGACCCAATGCAATGACTGAGAACCATCCGATGCAGATCGATAAATGTATCGAGAAGGGTTATGATGTGGAGATTGATCTACGGGTAGGAGATGGTATCTGGTTGGGACACGACGAACCACAATATCCCATCACAAAAGAATGGTTGATGTTACGGTCACGCAATCTGTGGATTCATTGTAAAAACATTGAAGCGATGATATTTCTTCGTGAACGTGCACCTCATCTACATTATTTCTGGCATCAAGAGGATGATTATACGTTGACTTCACAAGGTTGGTGTTGGGCATATCCAAATAAACCTGTGCCAGAACCAAATCCAGATTCTTTTTATAGTCTTCGTTCTGTGTGTGTTATGCCGGAGATATATAACTCCGACGTAACAAATTTTCAAGCCGTGTGCACAGACTATGTTGAAACTTATACTATTTGATCTTGACGGTGTTCTCGTAGATGCAAAAGGAATCCACTACGAAGCACTAAATCAAGCACTAGGTGAGTTCTGGGCTATATCACCAGAAGAACACCGGAACATTTATGATGGTCGCAAGACAGTCGAAAAGTTGCAGATGTTGACCGAACGTAAGGGTCTCCCCGTAGACTTGCACGACTCTATCTCCACTGAGAAACAACTTCTGACGGTTAAGATGTTGCATGACCTTCCGCAGAATAAAAAGGCGCAAGCACTGTTCAAAATGTTGGAAGCGCAGGGATACATGATTGGAGTATGTTCGAACAGTATTCGTCGCACTGTTCTCACTGCACTGTCTAAGTCCGGACTTATCGAGTATTGTTCTGTTATCCTATCCAACGAGGATGTAAAGAACTCTAAACCCCATCCAGAGATATACTGGAAAGCAATGTCAATGATGGGTGTCCTACCCGAAGAAACCATGATCGTGGAAGACTCTCCGCCAGGCCTTCTCGCGGCAGAACGTTCACGTGCACACTACATACGTGTAGCAAACCCGACTGAAGTAAACATTCAGAATATCATACCTAGAATCAAGGAGATGGATCATACTATGAACAACAAGTGGAAAGATGAAAAACTAAATGTTTTGATTCCTATGGCCGGTGCGGGAACACGATTTAGTCAAGCAGGATACACATTCCCCAAACCTCTCATTGATGTCAATGGTAAACCCATGATTCAAGTAGTGGTAGAGAATCTGGGACTCGATGCCAATTTTATCTTCGTGGTGCAGAAAGAACATCGCGAGAAGTTTCATTTAGAAAACATGTTACCTCTTATTTCACCCAACTGTAAGATTGTTGAGGTGGACGGGATTACAGAAGGTGCTGCATGTACTGCACTTCTTGCGAAAGAATACATCGACAACGACGCACCATTGTTCTTCGCGAACAGTGATCAGTGGGTAGACTGGAATCCTGTGCAGTTTATGTATGACATGCAAGAGACAGAGGCAGACGGTGGTATCGTAACATTTAAGGCAACACACCCCAAATGGTCGTTCGCGAAGGTTAACTCATACGGTGTTGTCACAGAGGTTGCCGAGAAGAACCCGATTAGTGACGACGCGACTGTAGGATACTACTACTGGAAACATGGTTCAGACTTTGTCAAGTACGCAGAACAAATGATCGACCGTGACATTCGAGTCAACAACGAGTTCTATGTCTGTCCTGTATTCAACGAAGCTATTGCAGATGGTATGGAGATTCGGACTCACACCGCAAAGGCCATGTGGGGACTAGGCACACCCGAAGACCTAGAGTATTTCTTGAAGGAAAAATAGTGAAAGTCGCAGTTTGTGTAACAGGACTGGTAAGATCAAAAAGTCCGCATGGTAACGTAAAACGTTATGCGGATATACATCGACAACGTTTTCCCGATGCAGATTTTTTCTACACGACGTGGAGCGACCAACGCCCTAAGTTTGAGAAATACTTTGGTACTGATCAGAAGTGTTACTACTACGACCAGCCAGAAAAACCTTATCATCCATACATCGATGTAGATCCTAAACACTACCTACATGAATATTATGCAGATCGCGTCACGTGGGCAAAAAGATTAGATAAATCCGCGTGGACGCATCACCATGCAAAACAGATTATCAACTATGCATGGTTGGTACGAGACATGCCAAAAGACTATGATGTGTTGGTTCGAATTCGTTTTGACAGTGTAATATCGAAGCATAATCAATTTGACTTTTACATAAAAGATGCGTATAATAGTGGTACTGTACATGGATTTGCGGTGACTCGAGCGGAACGGTTTAATGAGTTTTATCACTCCGATGCACCAAAACACAAGTATTATATGTTAGACCAAGGTATCATTCATCGTGCGGATAAGTTTGATCCACAACTGACAATTGATGCATGGAACGAACAACGGTTATTGGCTGCTGAGTGGGGATGGTATCAGGCATTGAGTCATCCGCACGGAGGTATACACAAGAACCATCACGGGTTCATTAATCACGATGGACACGTGCAAGACATGTTTGTATTGGAGCACACATGAAAAATATTATTCTTCAACATTGGACAGGCCCTCTGGGTGAGTTGGAAGAAAGATCGAAAGCGAATATCGAAGAGTACGCAAAGTTTTGTGGAGCAGACTATCAACTCATAAAGGGTAACGTGTTTAGGAAACATCTGTCGACACCATGCCAAAAGATGATAATGTTAGACCCACAGTTCGATGAGTACGACACAGTGGTCATGATGGACATCGACATGTTCACTCGCAAGGGAATGACCAAGAACATATTTACTGACGACACGGGTGTCGGTCGACACTACGGAATCCAACCATCTTTACGCAAGAAACTGTGTAATCGTTTCCCCTTGTTGGGTGATGAACGATATCCTTACTGGGGTGGATCAATTTACCGGTTAGAGAAAGAGGTGCGTCAACAACTTCGTGTACACATGATTGATTGGGAAATGGATCATTTCAACAACAATTATGAGGACGAAGGTATTATGCACCGTCTCGCAGTACGTGCAGACTTTACCGAAGAGGGTGCGTATCTGGATGACGACAAATGGAATCGTTCTTCGTTTGAAGAGAACGTAAGCGATGGATATATAATTCACGTAAGACGTAAGATGAAGAACACGCCAGGCAGACCTTCGCCTAAACAGGACAAAATTTTAAACTATCGTAAACTTGTGGAACGAGGAATCATCGATGCCTAATCTAATATATCAATACTGGGATGGGAATGTAAAACCTAGTGCACAATATGGATCTGATTGTATGAAGGCCTATGCGGATAAAATAGGCGCAGATTATTTGTTTGACCGCAATGCAAACTTTGGACAATCTTACTCTTTAGGTAGAACCGCACCCTATTACGGTTGTTTCAAACCTGTGTTTGATGACGCAATGTTGAAGTATGACAATATTCTTTTTTGTGATACAGATGTATTTCCACTAGAAGATTGTAATGAAAACATTTTCGATTCGTTTAATGGTGAACTCGCGATGGCGACAGAACCACTGCAACCACAGTATCGATACGATCCAAATCTAAAGAAACAGTGCAATATCCAGACCGAAAAACAATGGGCAAAACTGGTAACCAATAAGTACGGTTGTGAGTTACCTACAGACGACAAGGGACGATACAAAGTGTATAACTCTGGTGTAGTGTTATATTCCAATGAGGGTCTTCGCAAATGTCGAGAACAGTTTCAACCATTCAAAGAATATGTTGACATGTTGGAACAAGATCCATTGCTTCGCAGTAAAACAGTGTATGTTGCCGATCAAGGATATCTTCACGCGATGGCCACGTCGATGGACATTGACTTCGTAGAGTTAGATAACGAGTGGAATAGATATATTACGTGGTGTCCTTATGACAACGCAAAATCGTTTGTCCGCACCGCAGTTGATCCTCGCACACCTGATACCAAGTTTGTGCACATTCAGATGCGTGGTGCAGACAATCAATCGGACAAATGGCACTGGACGATTGCAAACAAACCAAAGCAAGAGTGGTTGCCAATGGATAATGGAACAGTTATAAAATGATTTATTGTTTAGGATTGTCTCGTACAGGGACAACGTCATTCTCAAATTTTCTCGCACAGTATGGTCTTAATGTCATACACTATCCCACACCAATGCAGTTGATGGCTGGTGCGGGTGATGGTGCATCTGACATACCTGTGATACCGGTGTACAAAGATTTGGACAAGATGTTTCGTGATGCAAAGTTTGTGTATCTGACACGAGAGAATTGGATAGATGCCGTCGAACCTTATTTCCTACGTAAGGCAGGACGTAACTATAACGAGGCAACTACATCCCTTCGTGAACAGGTTTATGGGTCTGTGCAATGGAACCGACAAAAGTATGGGGACGCATACAAAAGACACGACGACGATGTGAGAGAATATTTCTTAGGTCGTGATGATTTTTATGAGATGGATATTGTTGG
>JGI10211J34971_10001884_pt1 | contig 17251 bp, 13 predicted proteins | sample Etolagsediment_FD_34971 | JGI IMG/M metagenome (IMG submission 34971) | reverse complement strand
TAATTGACAAATTTTGACCCGCCATGAGCACATGTGGACTGCGCAATTTCGTTTTCATGGTGGGGAAAGATCAAATCTTGGCCGCCGCCGTGGATATCGAAGGTGGGGCCTAAGTGCTTTTCGCTCATGGCCGAACATTCGATGTGCCAGCCCGGACGCCCCCGCCCCCATGGGCTTTCCCAACCGGGTTGATCATCCATGCTGGGTTTCCACAACACAAAATCAGCCGGGTCTTTTTTGTAGGGAGCCACTTCAACGCGCGAACCGGCAATCATTTCATCTCTGTTACGCCCGGACAGATGGCCATAATCTTTATAGCTGGACACCCCAAACAGCACGTGCCCCTCCGCCACGTAGGCATGACCTGCGGCAACCAATTTTCCGATCATCGTGATCATGTTGGCGATGTGTTCCGTGGCACGCGGTTGAACGTCGGGACGCAAGGCCCCCAGCGCGCTCATGTCGTCCAAAAACGCCTGTTCGGTGCGTTTGGTGATGTCGGAAATGCTTTCCCCGCTATCCAGGGCGCGTTTAATGATCTTGTCGTCAACATCGGTAATGTTGCGCGCATAGATGACATGGTCTTCGCCATAAATCTCGCGCAGCAACCGATACAAAACGTCAAACACCACCACCGGGCGGGCGTTGCCGATGTGGGCGTAATCGTAAACCGTCGGCCCACACACGTACATGCGCACGCGCTTTTCATCAATGGGAACGAAGTCTTCTTTTGCGCGTTTGAGCGTATTGAAAAGCTGGATGGTCACGAATTTACCCTCTTTGGCCTCTGAGTCTGGCCTCGGCGCGAGCAGGACCAATCAGGGGCAAGAACACCTTCAGCTCCGGTCCATGATCCAGCCCGGTCAAGGCTTGGCGGAGCGGCATGAACAAATCCTTGCCCTTGCGCCCGGTGGCGGTTTTGATCGCTGCCGTCCAGGTTCCCCAAGTGGTTTCATCCCACGGCTCTTGGGGCAGCAGGTCGGCGGCTTGTTTGAGGAAGTCTGCATCCTCATCGGCCACAACGGGGGCAATCTCCGCCGTGGCGATGTCTTGCCAGATCTGCACGTCAGCCACCCGTTCCAGGTTGGCCCTGACGGCGTTCCACAGCGGCTCGTCAACGCCCGAAGGCAGACGACCCATGACGTCCCCATAGGCGGTGCCGTGCAACACTTGAGCGTTAACCCGCGACAGCTGAGCCGGGTCAAACTTCGGCGACGCGCGGGAAAAATGGGAGAAATCAAACAGCCCAACCAGTTTATCCAGGCTGTCTTCCGCTTTGATGTCGTCAGAAGTGCCCAGGTGCGCCAAGTAGCTGGCCAGCGCCAGCGCTTCCACGCCATCGTCGCGCAAGTCGCGCAAGGCCAAGGAGCCCAACCGTTTGGACAATCCGCCGCCTTCGATATCGGTCATCAGCGGCAGGTGGGCAAACGCCGGAACGGGCGCATTCATGGCTTCAAACATTTGCACCTGAAGCGCCGTGTTGGCGACATGGTCTTCGCCGCGAATGATGTGGCTCATCCCCATATCGCGATCATCCACGGCGCTGGGCAGCATATACAGCCAGCTTCCATCATGGCGGCGAACCACCGGATCGGACAGTTTGTCCGCTTCAAAATGAACCGGGCCGCGCACCAAGTCGTCAAACTCAATGACCCCTGGGATCAGCTTAAAGCGCCAGTGCACCGGGCGGTCTTCGGCGATAAACTTTTGTAATTTTTCCGCTGAGGGCGGCGTGTAAATCGGCGGCAAGCCCCGGCTGCGCAAACGCTTGCGCATGAAATCCAGCTCTTCGGGGGTCTCATAGCACGGATACACCCGTCCTTCGCTTTGCAATTGCGCAAAGGCAGCTTCATAAGCCGCCAAACGATCCGATTGCTTTTCTTCTGCGTCCCAGCTGACCCCAAGCCACGTCAAATCTTCGCGAATGGCGTCGGCGTATTCGGGCTTTGAACGCTCTTCGTCGGTGTCGTCCAGGCGCAAGATCAAGCGCCCGCCCGTGTGCTTGGCGGCGAGCCAATTGATCAACGCCAAACGAGCATTGCCGACATGGAGATAACCCGTAGGGCTGGGAGCAAAACGAAATGTGGTCATGAAATTTAAGCCGTATAGCCGTTGGTGAGCGGGTAGCGTCGATCGCGGCCGAAAGCCCGCGAGGAAATCTTGACGCCGGGTGGTGCCTGACGGCGTTTGTACTCCGCCCGGTCCAGCATACGCCAGACTTTTTCGACGATTTTTGCATTATGCCCCCGATGGGCGATGTCTTGCACCGACATTTCTTTTTCGATCAAGCAGTACAAGATATCATCCAAGACGTCATAAGGCGGCAAGGTGTCTTGGTCCGTTTGGTTGGGTTTCAGCTCCGCACTGGGGGCCTTGGTGAGAATGCGCTCTGGCACCGCCGGTCCTTGTGGCCCCAGCAAACCGGCCGCATGATTTGCATTGCGCCATGCACACAACTGGTAAACACGGGTTTTATAGACGTCTTTCAAGACGTTATAACCACCACACATGTCCCCGTACAAGGTTGCGTAGCCCACGGACATTTCGGACTTGTTGCCGGTCGAAACCACCATGAAACCAAACTTGTTGGACATCGCCATCAAGATCATGCCGCGGGTCCGGGCCTGGATATTTTCTTCCGTGGTATCAGTACCGTGGGCGGCGAATTGGTCTTTGAGCAACGTATCAAACACCTCCATCGCCGGTTGGATGGGGATGGTGTCAAGCCGCACGCCCAGCAGCTTCGCCGCATCCTGAGCGTCTTCCAGGCTTTCCTGAGAGGTATAGGGCGACGGCATCATCACGCAATGCACACGCTCCGGCCCCAACGCATCGACCGCCACGGCGGCTGTTATGGCGCTGTCGACCCCACCTGACAGGCCGATCATGACGCCGGGAAAGTTGTTTTTGCCGACATAATCCTTCAGCCCCAAAACCAAGGCCTTGTAGATGGCTTCATTTTCGTCCAGCGCACCGACATTCCGCCCCACAGCCGGGGTCAAGGTGTCATTGTCCCAACGGAACGTCACCGCTTCGATACAGCTTTCAAACGCGGGCAGGTGAACCTTAATGTCACCCGACGCATCCAAGACGAACGATGAACCATCAAACACCAGCTCATCCTGGCCGCCGACCTGATTGACATAAACCAGCGCCAAACCATTTTCCCGCACCCGTTCGCGCGCCAGATCAAGGCGAATATGAGGTTTGTCCATCTCAAACGGGGAACCGTTCAACACCAAAAGAACTTCCGCACCATCTTTCATCAGATTGTTGGCGACGTCTGGGACCCACATGTCCTCACAGGTCATCAAGCCCAACTTAATGCCACGAAAGGTGACCGCGCCGGGTTTTCCGCCGGGCGTAAACAGACGCTTTTCATCAAACACGCCATAATTGGGCAAGGCATGTTTGGGCACCACCGCCTTAATCATGCCGCCGTCGAGCAACAAAGCCGCATTGTAGAGGTGCGCATCATCCACCCAAGGGGCGCTGATCAACAATCCCGGCCCACCGTCGGTGGTCAGCTTCGCCAGCGCCAGAACAGCCTGTTTAACGGTGTTTTGAAAACTGCTTTTCAACACCAAATCTTCTGGCGGATAGCCCGAGATCACCAACTCTCCAGTCATCAACAAGTCGCATCCCAGCTCCTGCGCTTGTGCGCGCATCCGGCGCACCAATTTAACATTGGCGGCGATATCGCCCACGATGGGGTTGACCTGAGCAAGAGCAATGGTGAATTTTTCGATCATAAATTTCGTTCAATATTTTATGTAAGGGTGGAGATATCCATTCAATATGGCATCCGATTGGGCGGAGGGTAGGCCCCGTCCTACCCCCTGTCAACGCAGCATACTCTGCAAAATCGAACCTTTTTGGTCGCCCGCATACGCAATTTGTTCTATTATCCACCCACTCTTGTGAACAAATGTGGGCCGTTATCCTTAGAATAACATGAGGAAGGGGCATAAGAGGCAGAAATAAAATGAATAATCAGATCCCTCCCGTTGCGGGTCCAACCAAAGCCGTACCCTGCTCGGGTGTTGCGCAGGACTTTTTGGACGACTACACCGAAAAATTAATTGAGATGATTGAAAATGCTGAGCACGTGGTTCAGGTTGACGACATCCGTGCTTTTTTAAAAACCTACAAGACCAGCCACACAGACACCCTCAACCCAGTCATCCGATCCCAGTACCAGCAATGCTTAACCCGTTGTGAGCAAGAGGTTTTTGACCCCGCCACCCGTCGCGAACCGTTCAAACGGGTTATTTCGGCCCGGATTGCCGACTTGTTCCCAACCTCGCCTGAAGCAGACAATAAGGGCGGGTCTGTTTCCCGACGGATGTTGCCTGGACTGTTTGCAGCCCTGGAAAAAATGGTCGGTCGCGACTTTTTCACCGATGGCGATCGCATTTGCACCGACCTTGCGGCAGACTTAAAACGCCGAGAACAGTTCTTTTTGTGGGAAGACCTCTACACGAATGAGCAAGCCCAAGACGCTGTCGACGATCTTTTAATGGCTCTGGTACCGCATTTTAGCAATCCGATGAAACGCGTAAAGTGGATGGTCAATATCATCAATGCCGATTTGGCCAACCCCATAGAGTATTATTTTGAAGGTGCCACATTCCACGATTGGATATTGGATGAAGACGGCATGATCCAAATCCTGCGCCACTTGTTTCGCCATTTAAAACACCAAATGACCGTCCCTGAGTTGGCCAAAAAAGTCGCTACAAAGTATGGCATGCCTGAGGCACACGCCCTTCTGGTGTTTATCAACGCGTTGGATCACACTGATAATCACACTGAAGTTTAAAGTTTAATTCGGTTACTCACATAAATTCAGATGGATTTGCGCGCCGCTTGTCGGTACCTTTCCCCCATAAGCTTTGCCTATGGCTTATAATGATTTACCGTATTGATAATCGGGGAAGGATCACTGGATACATGACGCGTACTTCGGCCAAAGAGCTTGCCCAGCAACTCCGGCGCAAGCGTTCCAGCGCCATGGCCCAGGCGGTGGTTTCCGCTTTCACGGAACGTTTGCAAGAAGAAGCCGTTAAACAAGGCGGGTATCTGTCGCAAGCCCACATCAAACAACTCGACATTGAATTCCAGGCCAAGGCCGATCAATTGACGAGCGTTTTTGAGCAAGCCTTTCAAGACGCTGCCCGCGAACAAGAAGAACTGAAATGGAGCGCAATCAAGCGCCCCGCCTTCGACCGCCTGATTGTGAAGCGTTTTGAGCACCTGTTCGTGCATCGCGGTGCGGATGGCATCCCCCACGGCTCCGTGTCCCGACGTTTGCTGCCCGGATTCTTTTTGGCCCTCAATATGATGCTGGGACCGGATGCTCTTCGTAAATTTCACAACCGCTGCGATCTTGCCGTTGACCGCATCATGAAAGGGCAATTGCCCGTAGATTGGGATTTTGTCGACCAAGACGCCAACGTCCTCGAAATCATCTTAGATGCGCAATATGCCATCGCGATGCATTTTGAAGACACCGCCCGGCGCAGCACCTGGTTCACCCAGATTGTCAATTCCCATCTGGCCCCGCCGACCCACGATCACGCGGCAGACGCCAATTGGGAACTTTCCCACCGGGCTCTGCACATGTTGCTGAACAGCCTCATGAGCGATCTGAACAAAGCGGTGGCTGACGACTTGGCGTGGCGTCATTTCAAAGATCGCCATCCCGAAGCGGATCGCACCAGCATCGCGGTCATCTTGGAACGGTTCAACTAGGCCGTAAACTCTTAATCCGACCCGTTCGCCTGATCGGCCATACGCTCTTCCTTGAGCTGTTCGGCCAACAAGAACGCCAGTTCCAAGGCCTGGGTCGCGTTAAGGCGCGGGTCACAATGGGTGTGATAGCGCTCTGATAAGTTCGCTTCGCCAATGTCCTGACCACCGCCAACGCATTCGGTCACGTCTTGTCCGGTCATTTCAAAATGCACACCGCCCGCATGACTGCCTTCGGCCTTGTGCACCTGGAAAAACGCTTTGACCTCCGCCAAAATCGCATCGACGTGGCGGGTTTTAATGCCAACCGAGCTTTTCACCGTATTGGAATGCATCGGATCGCACGACCACACCACTTTGCGGCCTTCGCGTTCGACGGCGCGGATCAAGCCCGGCAGCACGTTGCCGATTTTTTCCGCCCCCATGCGCGTGATCAAGGTCAAGCGCCCGGCTTCATTTTTCGGGTTCAGCGCATCGATCAAACGGATCAGTTCATCGGGCTCGATGCTCGGTCCGACTTTGCAGCCGACCGGGTTGCCGACGCCTTTTAAATATTCAATGTGCGCGCCGTCCAGCTGACGGGTGCGTTCGCCAATCCACAGCATATGCGCGGACGTGTCGTACCAATTGCCAGTCAAGGAATCGACCCGGGTCATGGATTGTTCGTAGTTCAAAAGCAACGCTTCGTGCGACGTGAAGAACGAGGTTTCACGGATTTGCGCAGTGGTTTTGGACGTCATTCCACACGCGGCCATGAAATCCAAGGCTTCTTGAATGCGCACCGACATGTCGCGATAGCGCTCGCCCAAGGGGCTGTCTTCCACAAAGCTTAAGTTCCAGCGCTGGACCTTATGCAAATCGGCAAAACCGCCTTGGGCAAAGGCGCGCAACAGGTTCAAGGTCGCGGCCGACTGGTTGTAGGCCTGGATCAAGCGTTGCGGGTCGGGGATACGGGCCTCAGGCGTGAATTCCATGCCGTTAACCATGTCGCCCCGGTAAGACGGCAAGCTGACGCCGTTGATGGTTTCCATGTCCTCAGAACGCGGCTTGGCGAATTGCCCCGCCATGCGACCGACTTTAACCACCGGGCACGCGGCACCGAACGTCAACACAATCGCCATCTGCAACAGCACCCGAAAGGTGTCGCGGATGTTATCGGCGTGGAATTCGGCAAAGCTTTCGGCGCAGTCGCCGCCTTGCAGCAAAAAGGCTTCACCTTTAGCGACTTCAGCCAGTTTGGCTTTTAAGCTGCGCGCTTCACCGGCAAAGACCAGCGGCGGAAATTTAGCAATACGTGCCTCAGCGTCGTCCAACACCGCTTGATCGGGATAGGTCGGCATCTGGATGGCTTTTTTGCTTCTCCAGCTCGCAGGTGTCCAGGGTTCGGACATGGCAAAATTCCTTTTGTTCGTTCATCTCTCAGCGCGCGCCTTAGATGAACCGGGGAGATCCTAGGGCTCAGGGTCAGAACCTATTAATTTGATGCATTTGGTTTGTGTAAAATGTTTCCTGGCTAGGAAAAGACTTGCTGGAAGTGCCATTCACTTTCAAAAGTCTTTGACGACGTCCAGGGAGCATTTTACACAAATCCGTTCCGGACGGGACGATTTTTACGCCTGATGTCGTTGCTAACCCCTTGCAATGGGGAGCATTGCGGCGGGGTTAGCGCCTAATCAGTCCTAAAAATCGTCTCCGCCAAATTCATCAAATTAATAGGTTCTGACCCTTTGGCCAGCGTGATACGCTGAATCGCTCAATTTTTCCAGGCTTTTTCCGGTACAAGGGCGCACAAAATGATCGTTTGCCCTTAAATTTTAAGCCTCAAACATCTTGATCGTGATCGGGCAGCTTGTCACGCATGGTCACAAACTCTTCCGCCGCCGTCGGATGAATGCCCACGGTGGCGTCGAATTGGGCTTTGGTGGCCCCGCATTTCAGCGCCACGGCGAAACCCTGGATAATTTCCGGGGCATCGTCACCAACCATGTGACAGCCCACCACGCGCTGGCTGTCGCGTTCGACAATCAGCTTCATCATGGCGTGGGCGTCGCGTCCCGTCAGGGTGTGCTTCATGGGGCGAAAGCGCGACATATAGATGTCCACCGGGCCGCGTTCGCGGGCTTCGGCTTCCATCAGCCCCACGGTTCCCACGGGGGGCTGACTGAACACGGCGGCGGGCACGTTTTCGTAATTCATCGGCATGGGCCGACCTTGGAACTGGGTGGCGACAAACGCCATGCCTTCGTTGATGGCGACCGGCGTCAGTTCAATGCGCGATATGACATCGCCCAGGGCAAAAATCGACGGCACCGAAGTTTGGAAATAGTCATCCACTTCGACCGAACCGTTGCCCGCCAGCTTCACGCCCACCTCTTCAAGACCTAAGCCTTTGGTGTTGGGGGTGCGTCCGGTGGCGTAAAAAACTTGGTCGCAAGAAAGGGTTTCGGTGCCATGCAAACGCACCGAATAGCCGTCCCCCTCGGGCTCGATGGAGCGCACGACGCATTCACGATGAATGGTGATGCCTTGCTTTTCCATTTCATCGGCCAAGGTGGTGCGAATGTCTTCGTCAAAGCCGCGCAGAATATTTCCGGCGCGAATGACGATGCTCACGTCCGCACCCAGGGCGTTGAACAGACCCGCAAACTCGACCGCAATATAGCCGCCGCCGACGATAACGATACGCCTCGGAAATTCCGCCAAGTCCAACGCTTCATTGGACGTAATGGCGTGCTCGATGCCCGGCACGTCGGGCAAATGCGGCCATCCGCCCGTCGAGATCAAAATCCGCTCAGCCGTGTAGGTTTTGCCCGCCACTTCCACCGCATGCGGGCCCGTAACGGTGCCGCGACCGTCCAGCAGGGTGACATTGTTTTCGCGCAAGATGCGCTGATAGATGCCTTCCAAGCGACTGAGCTCGGTGTTTTTGTTGGCAATCAGCGTGCCCCAATCGAACGTCGGTTCCGCCACGTCCCAGCCGTAGCCCCGTGCATCAGCAAAGCTGGTGGCGAAGTTTGAGCCGAACACCAACAGCTTTTTCGGCACGCAGCCGCGCATCACACAGGTGCCGCCCACGCGGCTTTCTTCCACAATGGCGACACGCGCCCCGGTGCGCGCCGCCATCCGCGATGCGCGCACACCGCCGGACCCGGCGCCGATGGTGATCAAGTCGTAATCATATTGGGACATGTAAATTTCTCGTTCTCTAAAGGCCTGGCTCGAATGGTTATGCTGCAGGAATATATAGGGTTAAATACCGCCCAGGCACAGATACTTCACTTCGACAAACTCTTCGATGCCATACTTGCCGCCTTCGCGGCCGAGGCCGGATTCCTTGACCCCACCAAAGGGTGCCACTTCGGTGGAGATGATGCCTTCGTTGATGCCGACGATGCCGTATTCCAGGGCTTCGGCGACACGATAGACCCGCCCCACATCGCGGGCGTAGAAATAAGCCGCCAAGCCAAACGGCGTGTCGTTGGCTTTTTGGATCACATCGGCTTCGTCACTGAACCGGTACAATGGGGCCACCGGGCCAAAAATCTCTTCGCTGGAACACGCCATATCGCTGGTGACATCGGTCAAGATGGTGGGGGTGTAAAACGTGCCGCCCAGTTCATGACGGGTGCCGCCGACGACCACCTTGGCCCCCTTCGCCACCGCGTCCGCCACCAGTCGTTCGACCTTGTCGATGGCGGCTTGGTTGATCAACGGACCTTGAGAGACACCGCCCTCGCTGCCGTCGCCGACTTTCAACGCGCCAACGGCCACCGCCATCTTGGCCGCGAAGGCTTCATAAACGCCGTCTTGCACATAGATGCGGTTGGCGCACACACAGGTTTGTCCGGCGTTGCGGTATTTGGACGCCATCACGCCCAAGATCGCCGCGTCCAAATCGGCGTCATCAAAAACGATAAACGGCGCGTTGCCGCCCAGCTCCAACGAGACTTTTTTGACCGTATCGGCGCATTGCTTCATCAGCAACTTGCCCACCGCCGTGGAGCCCGTGAACGACACTTTGCGCACGATCGGGTTGGAGGTGATTTCAGCGCCGATTTCTTGAGGAATGCCTGTGACCACGTTGAACACGCCTTTGGGAATGCCTGCGCGTTCGGCCAGTTCCGCCAGCGCCAAGGCGGAATAGGGCGTGTCCTCGGCAGGCTTGGCGACAACCGTGCACCCCGCCGCCAGCGCCGGAGCGCATTTGCGTGTGATCATGGCGTTGGGGAAATTCCACGGTGTGATCGAGGCCACCACGCCGATGGGCTGCTTGATCACCTGAATGCGGCGATCCGGCGCATTGGTGGGGATGGTTTCGCCATACAGGCGTTTGCCTTCTTCGGCGAACCATTCGATGAACGACGCCCCGTAGACGATCTCCCCCATGGCCTCAGTCAGCGGCTTGCCTTGTTCTGCCGTCATCAAAGCGGCCAAGTCCTTCTGATTGGCCATCACCAAATCAAACCAGCGCTTTAAAATCGCACAGCGTTCCTTGGCCGTTTTGGCGCGCCACGCGGGCAAGGCTTCATTCGCCGCTTGGATGGCGCGGGCGGTCTCCCCCCGGCCCATTTGCGGCACCGTGCCCAACACCGCACCCGTGGCGGGGTTGGTCACGTTAAAGGTCTTGGCGTTGTCCGCATCGACCCAGGCACCCCCGATGTAGGCTTGCTGGCGAAAAAGGCTGGCGTCGTTTAAATCCATGGGGGTATCTCCGAGGTGCGGCGTTCATGAGGAATCCTAGATTTGGGCGCAGTATAACTGTGCGCAAGGGCTGTGTTAACAACTCCTCGACAATTCAGTGCAAATCCGCTTGAGCTTCCCGTCACTGGAACGTATAGGCTTTATTCCTATGAACACACAAAATGCCCCCTATCGTCTTTTCCGAACGCTCGCACTGGTGAGTGTGCTCAGCGCTTGTGGTGACAGCTTAAATTCCGCCGATGCCAGCAATGCCAAGGCCGTGGCGCTGGGCGAAAAGCTCTATGTTGAAAAGTGCGCCGAATGCCATGGCCAAAATCTTGAAGGCCAACCGGAATGGCGTTCTCTCAAAGAAGACGGCACGTTGCCCGCACCACCCCACGACGACAGCGGCCACACTTGGCATCACGATGATCAATTGCTGTTCAAATACACCAAACTGGGTGGCGCTGGGGTTGCCCCGCCCAGTTTCAAAAGCGCCATGCCGGGCTTTGGCGCAGACCTTTCAGACAGCGAAATCTGGGCCGTGCTCAGCTACATCAAAAGCCGCTGGAGCCCCAAAGCTCAAGCTCGCCAAGCTCAACTGAACCAACAGCCATAAAGCGCGCAAAAACAAGGGGAAGAGGCCTTGACCCTCCCCCTACTGGAACCCGTAAACTTATCCTTGAGCTTTTTTCCAAAGGTTCATCGGCAAGGCCCCCTGATAGGACCTTGCCCCCCTTGCAAACTTCGACGCGTCGGTGATCCGACGCGTCTTTTTTTCAGTTAAACCCTGCGCCCGTCACTTCATTTTCCAGCAACCCCAAGAACGCCTTGCGCAGCTTGCGGTCGCGTTTCAGGTGCCATTCGCGGCTCATGGCTTCGCCGCGCAATGTGTAGCGTTCGGCGTAGAGCAACACCCACGCGCGACCGCGGGTGGATTTTGCGCCTTTGCCCAAATTATGGGTATGAAGGCGGGCGTCCAAGTCGGTGGTCCAGCCCACATAGGTGCGCGGACCGCCTTCCCCCTGACTTCCCAGGATGTAGACAAAGCTGCTCATCGGGTGAGCTTAACGCCTAAGCGTTATTCAACCGTTACCGACTTGGCCAGGTTACGCGGTTGATCGACGTCGGTACCTTTGATGCAGGCGGTGTGATACGCCAGCAATTGCACCGGAATGGCGTACAAGATGGGCGCGACGAAAGGGTCAACCTGGGGCAACGCGATGGTGGCTGCCGCCAACTTGCCGAGTTTTTTAGCCCCCGGCTCATCTGATAAAAAGATCACCCGGCCGCCCCGAGCAATGACTTCTTGCATGTTGGAGGCGGTTTTTTCAAACAACTCGTCGGTCGGCGCGATGACGATGACCGGCACGTTTTCATCGATCAACGCGATGGGGCCGTGCTTCATTTCGCCCGCCGCATAGCCTTCGGCGTGGATGTAGCTGATTTCTTTCAGCTTCAACGCACCTTCCATAGCGATGGGGTAACAGGTGCCGCGGCCCAGATACAACACGTCGCGGGCCTCCGCGATTTCTGCGGCCAGTTCTTTCAGGCGTTCGTCGTGGTTGAGCACTTCGGCGGCGCGTGCAGGCACTTCGATCAAGGCTTCCATCAAGCGCGCTTCGCAGTCGTGTTCGATGGTGCCCTTGGCCCGGCCCATGGCGATGGCAAGACACGCCAACACCACCAACTGGGTGGTGAACGCCTTGGTCGAAGCGACGCCCACTTCCGGCCCCGCATAGGTCAAAAGCGTACCGTCGCTTTCCCGGCTGATGGTGCTTTCGGGCACGTTGACGATGCTCAAAATATGCTGACCCTTGGACTTGGCATAGCGAAGCGCTGCCAAGGTGTCCGCCGTTTCGCCCGATTGGGACACGAACAACGCCGCGCCGCCGTCGACCAAAGGTGCTTCGCGATAGCGAAATTCAGACGCCACGTCCACTTCGACCGGAATGCGCGCCAGTTTTTCGATCCAATAGCGCGCCGTTTGACAGGCGTAATAGGACGTCCCGCACGCCACCATCGTCAGCCGCGTCACGCTGCCCAAATCAAACGGCAAATCCGGCATGGTGATGGTGCGATCTTGGGGATTGATAAAGCCCGAAAGGGTGTCGCCGATGACTTGGGGCTGTTCGTAAATTTCTTTGAGCATGAAGTGACGGTAGCCACCCTTACCCACCGAGGCATTGCTCAAGTCACTGACCCGCACCGGGCGTTCGACGGCATTGCCATCCGCGTCGAAGACCTCTGCCCCCGAACGGCTCAACACCGCCCAGTCACCGTCTTCGATATACATCACGCGATTGGTCAGGTGACTGAGCGCAATGGCGTCGGAGCCCAAATACATTTCCCCATCACCCAGACCGATGGCCAAGGGGCTGCCGCGCCGGGCGCCGATCATCAAATCGTGCTCGCCGGCAAAAATGATCGCCAGGGCAAAGGCGCCATCCAAACGATTCAGCGCCTGAGCGGTGGCGTCTTTGGGCGACAGGCCTTCGTCTAAATAAGCCGTGATCAGGTGCACCACCGCTTCGGTATCGGTGTCAGAAGCAAACACGTGGCCCTTGGCGGTGAGTTCTTCTTTGAGCTCTTGGAAATTTTCGATGATGCCGTTGTGCACCATGGCGACCTTGGCCGTCATGTGAGGGTGGGCATTGGCTTCGTTGGGAATGCCATGGGTGGCCCAGCGGGTGTGGCCGATGCCGACGTCGCCTGCCAACGGGTTCGCTTGCAGCACAGTTTCTAAATTCTTCAGCTTGCCTTCTGCGCGACGACGCTCAATTGCGCCATTGACCAGCGTTGCGATACCGGCGGAATCATAGCCCCGATATTCCAAACGCCGCAGCCCTTCTACGATTTTAGACGTGCACGTATTTTTGCCGATGATACCGATGATGCCGCACATATGCCGGGCTTAGCCTTTCGTCTTCTGGTCTTTTTCAGACTGCTTGCGTTCGCGAAATCGTTCTGCCGCACCGCGCACGCTTTTTTGATCGGCGCGCGTGGTCACAATATCATTTTCGCCGACATCGCGGGTGATGGTTGAGCCCGCCCCGACAATCGCACCGCTGCCGACCGTAACGGGCGCCACCAAGGCGGTATTCGATCCAATAAACGCCCCCGCGCCAATGATCGTCTTGAACTTCATATAGCCATCGTAGTTACACGTGATGGTACCTGCGCCAATGTTGGCCCCGGCCCCAATGTGCGCATCGCCGATGTAGGTCAAGTGATTGACCTTACCGCCCACATCCACTTGAGCATTTTTAATTTCGACAAAATTGCCGACCTTCACCCCTTCGGCCAAATGGGTGCCGGGGCGCAGCCGGGCAAACGGGCCGATGACGGCCTGATCTTCGATCGAGGCGCCTTCCAAATGGCAAAAGGCCTTGATGTGCACATGATTGCCGACCGAAACGCCGGGACCAAAAAAGACATTGGGCTCGATCACCACATCTTTGCCGATCTTGGTATCAAAAGAAAAATAGACCGTGGACGGATCAACCAAGGTGGCCCCGCCCTTCATGGCCTTTTCCCGCAAGCGGTCCTGGGCAATGGTTTCGACCAGCGCCAATTCGATGCGGGAATTCACGCCGATCAGCTCTTCTTCATCGCCTTCGACAACGGCACAATTGAACCCGTCTTCGCGCGCCAAGCCGACGCAATCGGTCAAATAATACTCACCCTTGGCGTTGTCGTTGCCAAGGCGGGCCAACAAGGATGGCAAAAACGCGCCGTCAAAACACATCACACCTGAATTGCACAAGCCGATGTCGAGCTCTTCGGGCGAGGCGTCATTGGCTTCGACAATCGCCAACAGGTCGCCGTCTTCTTCGTCCACCACCAACCGACCATACGCCCCCGGATCGTCCGGCAGAAAGCCCAGCACCACAACCGTGGGGGCAAAGCGTTTTTCGACGGGCAGACGGGCTTCGAGCATGGCGTTAAGGGTTTGTTCCTTGATCAAAGGCGTGTCGCCGTACACCACCAGGACGTTGCCGTTAAAAGTGGCACCGTCTTTGTTCAAGACGTCTATGCCCGCCTTCACCGCATCGCCGGTGCCCAGACGCTCATACTGCACAGCGGTGGCGTGGGGGGCCACGGCGGCTTCCAGATCCGGCATGTCGGGACCGACCACAACAACAATCTTTTCCAGATCCAATTTGGCCAAGGTGCTGAGCAAGTGTTTGATCATAGGACGGCCCGCCACGGGGTGCATCACCTTGGGCAAAGTGGACCTCATTCGTGTACCGAGACCGGCGGCGAGAACGATGGCGGCTGTTTTCTGCTTGGACATTTGGACGGGCTCACCTACATATCGGGGCATAACGCTATAAAACGGGGCATAATTGAAGAATCGACATCAATTTTAAAGGACGTGGCGCAAAGTGCCACAGACGAGCCCTTCCCGCCAAGTCAAAGATTACTACGGATTATTTCACGATGAATGAAGAAAACAAAAGAACCATCCGCGCCTTGATTTTCGATCTGGACGGAACCCTCATCGACAGCGCCCCAGATTTGCAGGCCGCAGGCAATCGTATGCTGGTCCCCCTGGGTCGGCGTGAAGTCAGCGTGCAAGAAGTCCAAATGATGATTGGCGATGGCGTGCCCAAGCTGGTCGAGCGCTGTTTTGTCGCCACCGGAGACATCCCCCCGGAGGCTGAGTTCCAACAACACGTCACCGCGTTCATCAAAGACTACGAGCCCCGCTCGGCGGAACTGACGGTGGCATTCGACGGTGCCCATGAGGCTTTACAGAGCCTCAAAGCCCAAGGCATCAAGCTCTCCATCTGCACCAACAAGCCCTATGGCGCGACGATGTCGATCCTCTCAAAGCTGAATTTGGCCGCATATTTCGACGTGGTGATCGGCGGCGACACCTTGCCTGGCATCAAAAAACCTGATCCCCGCCACCTGTTGGCGGCGCTTGAACACATGGACGTCCCTCCCGCCCAGGCCGCCATGATCGGCGACAACGCCAACGACGTGAACGCCGCCCATGGCGCAGGTTTACCCGTGGTGCTGCTCTCGCACGGCTACACCAAAACCCCTGCGCGCGAACTGGGTGGCGAAGCGGTGATTGACCACTTCAAAGACCTCCAAACCGCCCTGGCAACGCTGAAATAAGCGCTCAGATAAACGCTCAGGGGCCCAACACCCACAAACCCGTCTTGACAGGGCAAAGCCAGCACCGTATTACCAGCCCTGCCTAAAACAATCGGGCGCGTAGCTCAGCGGGAGAGCACTGCCTTCACACGGCAGGGGTCACAGGTTCAATCCCTGTCGCGCCCACCATAATTTAGCTATGATTTCAATAGCTTATAAAGCCTCGTTGACGATCAGTCAGCGAGGCTTTATTGTTTCTCTGTCGTATATAAACGTATATAAAGCGTTTGATATCAGATAGATGGGGCGTTGAAGATGACGAGCTGGCCAGCACACATCGCAAATGGGAAGCCCGTCGCTGTCGTTTACGACATGGCGCACACGAAGGCACTATACATCCGCGTCAAGAACAGTGGCCAAAAAGGCTGGAAGTCCAAAGCAGCCGGAACGTCCAATCACGACGAAGCCAAGAACCGCGCCATTGCTTGGTATTTTGAACGTGAAGGTGATTTGAAGGCTGGCTTCCAGCTCAAGTCCAAGCAGTTCAAAGATGTCGCTGAAGCGTTCCTCGACAACTACAAATCCAATTTAGATGCTGGCCTACCGAAACACTCCGCAACCGCATACGCCGAAAAGAAGGCGCTGATCCATCGCTACTTTCTACCGTTTTTCGGCGACATGGGCATTGATCGTGTTGGGAAAGCCGGGATCGAAGATTATATAAAATTTCGCATGACGTTTTGGGAAAAGCGCATTGGTGCTGGTGACGACTTTATTGAATATGAGCGCGGTGGACGCACGATCAAACGCCGTGTGAAAGAGGGCAAGCCTTCAGCGGCGACTATCAAGCGTGAAAACGCAACGCTGAAGCAGATATTTGATTACGCCCAAGATCAAGGCTGGCTAACGTTAGCGCACAAACCAAAAGTGACGGACATTGGCGGGCGTAGTGAAAAGCGCCCAGCTTTCACGCGCAAGCAAATGCAGCTCATTCTTGGTAAAAGCTGGCAGCGTAAATCCGACAAAAAACTCGCTCGCACTGTTGTTCATTATCGAGATCAGCTCGCGCTCTATATCGCGTTTTTGTATTACACGGGCATACGCCCAGGCGAAGAAGCGAACGCCATCAAGTGGAAGCACTTACAGACGGACTTGGATGAAGCCAACAATGTTGTTCGTATGATTGTTGTGAATGCTGAACGCGATGGAAAGACAAAAGGTTCGGCTCGTAAAGTCATCCCGAAGGGCGGATTATGGACAGTGTTGGACTACTACCGCGCCAAACAAGCTTTGTTTTGCATGGATGATGATTACATTTTTTGCACGTATGAAGGCGACAAAATCCACTCCATGAAAAAAGCATTTTCGCGCTACATGGATGAGCTTGGCGTCACGCATGACGCTTACGGGAAGCCCTATAGCCTGTATAGCCTTCGACATAGCTACGCGACGCACAACATCAAAGAGCTTGGCGCGTGGATCATTGCTAAAAACATGGGACACAGCGATGTTAAGATGCTCGAGAAGCATTACGCACACGACACGCCTGTCGATCATCACGACAAACTTTCGTAGCGCCCTACTTAACCAGCCATGCTTACTACGTTGGCTGACATTGATTGGGCTCACTTCAAGATAACGTAAAATATCTTTCGCACATTTGATTAAGGCTGGTGGCCCCGATCTGGTTAAGGTGGTGATTGCGAGATCA
>JGI10211J34971_10001883_pt1 | contig 17251 bp, 18 predicted proteins | sample Etolagsediment_FD_34971 | JGI IMG/M metagenome (IMG submission 34971) | reverse complement strand
TAGACAAAGATCTAGTAAATATCATAATGGCGAGATTATTTGGTTTCTCAATTGAGGATAACGAAAAAACTCCACCTGGGCTAGTTTCTCCGGTTCCTCCGACAAATTCGGATGGATCGGAGAACTTTGTTAGCTCAGGTTTTTTTGGTTCCTATGTAGATATTGAAGGAGTTTACAGAAATGAACAAGATCTAATAAGAAGATATAGAACAATGGCTCTATATCCAGAATGTGATAGTGCCATTGAAGATATTGTAAATGAAGCTATTGTTTCAGATACTAATGATTCTCCAGTTGCGATTGAGTTATCAAATCTAAATGCAAGTGATTCAATAAAGAAGAAGGTAAGAGAGGAGTTTAGATATATTCTTGAACTTTTAGATTTTGATAGAAAATCTCATGAAATTTTTCGTAACTGGTACATTGATGGGAGACTATATTACAATAAAGTAATTGATCTGAAAAATCCACAAGAAGGTATTCAAGAACTAAGATATATTGATGCATCTAAGATGCGTTATGTTCGTAAACTTAAGAAGCAAGGAAAGGATAGTGTTAGCTCTCTTGAGAGGAATCAAGGAAAAGATAATTTTCAATCATACGATTTTCCTGATGTAGATGAATTCTTTATCTACACACCTGGAGAGAATAGATCATATCAAAGTGGTGAAAAGGGTATCAAAATGACCCGTGATTCTGTAACATATTGTACTTCTGGATTGGTAGATAGGAACAGAGGTTTAACTCTTTCCTGGCTTCATAAAGCTATCAAACCTCTTAATCAGTTGATGATGATTGAGGATTCTCTGGTTATATATCGACTATCAAGAGCACCAGAAAGAAGAATTTTTTACATTGATGTTGGAAATCTTCCAAAAATTAAAGCAGAACAATATCTGCGAGATGTCATGATGCGTTATAGAAATAAACTTGTATATGATGCTAACACTGGTGAAATTCGTGATGATAAAAAGTTTATGTCGATGATGGAAGATTTTTGGCTTCCAAGAAGAGAAGGTGGTCGTGGAACAGAAATTTCTACACTTCCTGGTGGACAGAACCTTGGTGAAATCACTGATATCAACTATTTTCAAAAGAAACTTTATAGAGCACTGAACGTTCCTGAAACAAGAATTCAAGGCGAAGGTGGTTTCTCATTGGGTCGTTCTTCGGAGATCTTGAGAGATGAAGTTAAATTTTCCAAGTTTGTTGGAAGAATGAGAAAAAGATTTTCAGCAATGTTTAATGATATTCTGAAAACTCAACTAATTCTTAAAAATGTAATTACTCCTGAAGATTGGGAGTACATGGCTGATCATATTCAATATGATTTCCTGTATGATAATCACTTTGCAGAACTTAAGGAAACTGAACTACTTCAACAAAGAATTAGCATTGCTGAACAAGTTCAACCTTATATTGGAAAGTATTATTCCAATGAATATGTTAGAAAAAAAGTTCTTCGCCAAACTGATGAAGAAATTTTGGAAGAGGATAAAAAGATAAAGAGTGAAATTGAATCTGGAGCAATTCCAGATCCCTCTATTATGGGATTTGAAGGTGAACCATCTGTAGGTGATATTAATTCAACCACACCAAGTTCTCCCCCATCAATTCCAACTGAACCAGAGCCTGATGAAACTCCAGATGGTGGTACCATCTAAATAAACAAGCTAACACTTTTATAGAATATGGATGAACTAATGGATTTACTGGTGAAGGATGAAAGCCCTTCACAAATTAGCGACAAGATTAAAGATATTCTTTTTGCAAAAAGTGCTGAAAAAATTGAAGCTATCAGACCTGATGTTGCTGCTTCAATCTTTGATGATGATATTGATCCTGACAATGAAGCACCAGAAGATACTTTTGATGGAGATTATGATGTAAATGATGAATCTGATTTTTCAAATGAAGCTGATCTCACTGACGAGGTGGGTGAAGAAGAATAATAAATAAGGATATTAGAACTATATCAAAGTAAGATGACTGCGCTAAAACCTGTTGGTATTAACTCTGTGCTGTCCTCAAGTGGATCTTCCGTTCAATCTGGTGCGATATCACAACAGAGTGATATGATTAGAATTGCGTGTGAAGGTGCTGGGGTTCATGTAGCTATTGGTACTAACCCCACTGCTACAGCAGATAATTTTTATGCAACCACATTTGATGAGGCAAAAATTTCACTTGGACCTGTAGCATCACAAAGAGTTGTTGGTCTAACCACAGGATCTTCTACTATTTTAGATTTCCCAGAAGGAACAGGTTCTCCTTTTGGTGTAGGTGATGCTGTTACTCTTACAGTAACTGGTCAGAGTGATCTTGATTTTGAACATAAGATTGTAACTAGTGTTGATGCAACCTCCAATTTTGGTGGTTTTTATTCAACCAGAATTACAGTTGATCATGACTCAAGTGCTGGTCCTGCTTTCAATTCACGATGGGCACAGTTGAGAAAATCATTCAAGGTAGCTGTTAAAACCAACTCTGGTACTGGGACAGTTTTCCTTCAACAAGTTCAAGTATCCTGAGGTAAACCAATGAAACTAATCAGAGAAGAAATCGAAAATGTAGATTTTATCGTTGAGGAACGCAACGGTAAGAAAAACCTTTTTATTGAAGGTATCTTTCTTATGGGGGAAATCGCCAATAGAAATGGCAGAATGTACCCCATGAATGTACTGAGAAAAGAGGTTCAAAGATACAATGAAAACCACATTCAGTCAGGTCGAGCACTGGGAGAACTTGGGCATCCCGATGGACCTACAGTTAACTTGGATCGTGTCAGCCACAAGATTGTTTCGCTTCGAGAAGAAGGTAATAACTTCATTGGAAAAGCAAAAGTCCTTTCAACTCCTATGGGCAAGATCGCCAAATCACTCATTGAGGAAGGAGTTAAGTTGGGTGTTTCTTCAAGAGGTATTGGTTCACTTAAGTCTACCCGTGAAGGGGTAAATATTGTTGGTGATGACTTTATGTTGTCAACAGCAGCTGATATTGTTGCAGATCCTTCAGCACCTGATGCTTTCGTTGAAGGTATTATGGAAGGTAAAGATTGGATCTGGGATGGAGGAATTCTCAGAGAACAAGAAGCTAAAAAAACATATAAAACCATTAATACATTGGTTACAACCAAACAACTGGACGAGCAAAAACTCGACCTGTTTAATAATTTCCTTAACAACCTTTGATTAGTTCATAGGTATTTGTAAAGGTAATGAATTACTAAATAAATATAGATTATAAGGTTAATCGGAGCAAGTTCAAATGTCTCGTGGAGATTTACAAGAAATGGAGCAATCCAAAACTGCTGTGAACGCGAACGCAAAACCCGCCGAGCCCATGCAGCACCTATCCAACCCTGGTGAAGGGTTGTCTACTTCATATGAAGATCTCGGTGGTCCTACTCCCGAGAACTATCGTCCTGATGATGATTCAGCAAAGCTCAAAGAGCCTAAGATCAAAACAGTTAAGGACGTTGTCAACAAAGGCGCTAAACCAGCTGACTCTATGAAGGGTATGGCTAAGGAAGAAGCTGAAGTTGAAGATGAAGAAGTCATTGAAGAGGATGTTGAATCCTCTGAAGATGATGTTGAAGAAGTTGATATCGAAGAAGATGTTAACGCTCTTCTTGGTGGAGAAGAACTCTCCGAGGAGTTTAGAGAGAAAGCAAGAGTAATCTTTGAAGCCGCTCTGAACTCCAAGATCAAAGAAATCCAAGAAACTTTGGAAATCCAGTATGAACAGCAACTGGAAGAAGCTAAGGAAGAGATGAAAGAGTCTCTAACTAGCAGAGTTGATTCGTATCTTGAGTACGTCTGCGAAGAGTGGATGACCGAGAACGAACTGGCTGTTGAAGCTGGCCTCAAGACAGAAATGACTGAGTCCTTCCTTTCTGGAATGAAGGGACTCTTTGAAGAACATTATGTAACTATCCCTGAAGAGAAATATGATGTACTTGAGAGCATGGTAGAAAAACTTGATGATATGGAGACTAAACTCAACGAGCAAATCGACAAGAACATCAATCTGAACAAGAGACTCGCTGAGTCTGTAGCAGATGGTATTCTTGATCAGATTTCTGAAGGTCTCGCGACCACTCAGAAAGAGAAGCTCGCTTCACTCGCTGAAAGTGTTGAGTTTGATAGTGAAGAAGAATATCGTGAGAAGCTGGAATATCTGAAGGAGTCTTACTTCTCCAGAGGTCCCGCTCCCAGTAAAGCTTCTGCTCCTCAAACCCTCTCTGAGGGTGTAGATTCAACTCCAACACCTGTTTCTACAGGTATGGAGCAATACATGAGAGCACTTGGAGCTTTCAAAAAGAATTAATTCTTAATTCGTTCAAACTAATCACTAAAAACTTTTAAGAGGTAAAAAGCAATGTTCCAATCCGAACAATTGCAGGAAAAGTGGAGTCCCCTTCTCGATTATGAGGGTCTTGATCCTATCAAAGATGCCCATCGTAGATCTGTCACCGCTGTCCTGCTCGAAAACCAAGAAAAATTCCTCCGTGAGGAAGCAGCATTTAGTCAGGGTATTAACCTGATGGAAACCCCCACCAACTCTGCGAACGCCGCTGGCGCTTCCGGTGGTTTTGGTGGTGGTGCAGAAGCAGCCGGTCCTGTTGCTGGTTTCGACCCCGTTCTGATCTCACTGATCAGACGTGCAATGCCTAACCTGGTTGCTTACGACCTGGCTGGTGTTCAACCCATGAATGGTCCTACTGGTCTTATCTTCGCGATGAGATCACGTTATGAGACTCAATCTGGTACTGAAGCACTGTTCAACGAAGCTGATACCGCATTCTCTGGTCAGGATGATGGTTTCAACCTTACCGCTGGATTCAGTGATGTAAACGCTGGTTTGGGTACAACCGCACAATCTGGTACAAACCCCTCTGTTCTTAACCCTGTTGGTACAGCAACATCCACTGCTTATGACGTTGGTCAGGGCATGGTTACTGGTGATGCTGAAAACCTGGGTGCAGGCACTGGTGATCAATTCAACCAGATGGCTTTCTCCATTGAGAAAGTTACAGTTACAGCTAAGTCCAGAGCACTGAAAGCTGAGTACAGTTTGGAACTGGCTCAGGATCTCAAAGCTATCCATGGTCTGAACGCTGAAGCAGAACTGGCTAATATCCTTTCAACTGAAATCTTGGCTGAGATCAACCGTGAGGTTATCCGTACCATCTACAAGGTTGCAGAACAAGGCGCTGTTTCCAATACAGCTACTGCTGGTGTATTTGATCTGGATATTGATTCCAATGGTCGTTGGTCCGTTGAGAAGTTCAAGGGTCTTCTGTTCCAGATTGAAAGAGATGCTAACGCGATCGCACAAAGAACTCGTCGCGGAAAGGGCAACATGATTCTGTGTTCAGCAGATGTTGCTTCAGCACTCACAATGGCTGGTATCCTGGATTATACTCCCGCACTGAACGCTAACCTGAACGTTGATGATGCTGGTAACACATTTGCTGGTACTATCAATGGTAAGTTCCGTGTTTACATTGATCCTTATGCAGCTAACCTGACCACAGCTAACGCTTCTGCTGGTAATCAGTATTACGTTGTTGGTTATAAGGGTACTTCACCCTATGATGCTGGTTTGTTCTACTGCCCCTACGTTCCTCTCCAGATGGTTCGCGCCGTTGGTGAGAACACCTTCCAGCCCAAAATTGGCTTTAAGACCCGTTATGGTCTTGTTGCTAATCCTTTCGCTGAAGGTACTGAGCAAGGTCTCGGTAGACTCCGTGTTAACTCCAACCGTTACTACAGAAGAGTTGCTGTTAAGAACCTCATGTGATCCACGATTACATATTACAAAAGGAGACCCTTCGGGGTCTCTTTTTTATGCAAATAAATAAGAGAGGAGATTATGATATACAATGCCATACAATCTTCAGAGAACAAAAAAAATATTTGGTAAAGATACCACTGTTTATAATGTTTCTCAAAATAAATGGTCAACAGTTTTTAGTAAAAGAAAAATTTTCAGCGATATAGTGAGTTCTGAAGCAGCAAAAGTAGCGGAACCATACAGCGATATGAATAGTTTTTCTGAATAATAGGATTGAATAAATGTCCGATTTAGTATCATTTGCATCACAAATAGAAGATAGAAATTTTCTTACACCAACAGGTTTTAGATTTAGTGTACAGAAAGCAGATAAGATTGCTTTTTTTGGAACATCTTGTAATATTCCCTCTTTGAATCTTGGTACTATTGAACAACCTAATTACTTGAGAGGTATTCCAAGACCTGGTGATACTATTGATTTTGAGGATCTTATCTTCAATTTTTTAGTAGATGAAAATCTTGAGAACTTCAATCAAATACAAAATTGGATTAGAGCTCTTGGTTATCCTGAAAGCCTTCAAGAAATTTACGATTGGCAAAATGATAAAAATTTAACAGATTATAATTCTTCCCCAAATAGTAGTTTAAATAATCTTTATTCTGATGGAACTTTATTGATTTACAGTAATGATTTTACACCAATCATCAGAGTGAATTTCAAGGATATGTTTCCATACTTTCTAACTAATATTCAGTTTAATAGTCAGGTATCAGATATTACATACTTGACAGCAGAGGTAAGATTCAAGTATACTAACTATGAGATTGAATCTATAGTTTCCTGCTGCTAATGTATGATTTGGAAGGAATCCAAAAGATGTGGGAAAAGGATTCCAAAATTGATATTGATAACTTACACACTGAATCACTGAATATTCCTATTTTACATGCCAAGTATTATGACATGTATAATACCATTATGTTACTTCGTAAGAAAGCTGAACAACAACGTAAGAACATAAGGCATGAGAGATATGAATATTATTCAGGTAAAGCCGATCCAGAAATCTATGTTAAAGATCCTTTTCCTAAAAAGATCAGAGATAAAGATACTATGACAAAATACTTGGATGCAGATGAAAGGCTCTCAGGAGTTTCACTGAAGATTGAATATTATGAAGTAATGCTCAATTATCTTGAAGAAATACTTAAACAAATTACCAACAGAACATATCAAATTAAAAATAGTATTGATTATATGAAGTTTCAATCAGGTCTTGGGTGATAGATAAATACCTGTAGGTGAACTCCTACATGTATGGATGTTATCATTGAAAAGATTAATGAAGTCTATCTAAAGCTGAAGATAGGCGAACCTCATATAGAACATGAGATTAAAGATCGATTCACCTTTGAAGTAGAAGGTGCAAAGTTTATGCCGCAGTTTCGTAAAAGAAACTGGAATGGAGAAATATCTTTATATAATCTTCAAACCAAGAGAATGTATGTTGGTTTGCTTGATAAACTCATAGCTTTTTGTGAGAATGCAGGATATACATATGAGTTCAAGAATAATAAGTTTTATGGTTTACCTTTTGAGGTAAATGAATGGGTATCAGAAGGTGGTGTGAAGGATTATATGGCATCCATCACAACAATGAAACCAAGAGATTATCAGATCTCCGCAGTTTATGATGCTCTGAGATACAATAGAAAACTTCTTATCTCACCAACTGCATCCGGTAAATCTTTCATGATATACACGATTGTGAGATACTTTGTTGGATCTAAGAAAAAAGTTCTTCTAGTTGTTCCTACAACATCATTGGTTGAACAAATGTTCAAAGACTTTGAAGAGTATGGATGGGATGCTGCCAATCATTGTCATCGAATCTATGCAGGTCGAGAAAGAGTGAATACAAATGAAGTAACTATCACCACCTGGCAATCTGTATATAAATTGGAACGCACCTTTTTTGAAGAGTATGATGTTGTGATTGGTGATGAGGCACACTTGTTCAAGAGTAAATCCTTAATTGGTATCATGGACAAGTTGCACCACGCAAAGTATAGATATGGGTTCACAGGTACTTTAGACGGTACACAAACCCATAAGTGGGTGTTAGAGGGGTTGTTTGGTCCATCATACAAGGTTACACAAACTAAGAAGCTTATTGATCAGGGGCATCTTGCAACACTTGATATTCAATGTTTAGTTCTCAAGTATAAACCACAGAAATTTGAAAACTATGAAGATGAAATTCAGTTTCTAATTGGAAATGAAAAAAGAAATAATTTCATCAAGAATCTTGCATTAGATATTAAGGGAAATACCTTGATTCTTTTTAGTCGAGTGGAGAAACACGGTGCTATACTTTTTGATCTGATAAATAATCAAGCGGACGATAATCGTAAAATCTTCTTTGTTCACGGTGGTGTGGATGCTGAAGATCGAGAAAAAGTTAGGGAAATTACAGAAGGTCAATCTGATGCAATCATTGTAGCATCATACGGAACTTTCAGTACTGGCATTAATATTAAGAACCTTCACAACGTTATATTTGCCTCTCCATCAAAGTCTAGGATTCGTAATCTTCAGTCTATTGGTAGAGTCCTGCGAAAAGGCAAAAACAAGGTAAGTGCAAAACTATATGATATTGCAGATGATCTTACCACAGGTTCTCGTAAAAATTACACCTTGAATCATTTTATTGAACGTGTGAAGATTTATAATTCTGAAAATTTCAATTACGATATTGTAACAATTAATATAAAGGAGGATTGAATGATAGAAGACGATTTCTATGCCACAATAAAAATCAAATACACAGGAGAAGAAATATTTTCTAAAGTAGCAGCTTCTGAAGAAGATGATAGAACAATGCTTCTTTTATCTAATCCTTATCTAGTTGAAGAAGTTCAGTTAAGAGGACAGACTGCAGGATACAAGTTTGAACCATGGTTAAAAACTTCAAATGAAGATCTTCATATTATTAATATGGATGATGTTCTAACAATATCTGAATCAAATAATATTGAAATGATACTTTGCTATAATGATTGTATTCGTAAGAATAGTAAAACTAACTATTCAAAGTTAGATCGTAAAATGGGGTATTTGTCTTCAGTAACTGAAGCTAAAGAAGTTCTAGAGAAACTCTATAAGCTTAATATTAATAGCTAAGCTGTCCCTTTATCGGTAACAAACCTATTTTATCTGTTAAAAGAGATTGTGACAAGCAAGTATGATTGTGATATACTTGTAAGAGATAAAGATTTATTATGGTGGCTTCAAACAACTATATGTACGGTACTATGGCTAGACCCAAAAAGTCTGAGCACTACGTCAACAACAAAGACTTTCTGGGAGCCCTGGAGAATTACTTTGCTGCTGTCGAAAGAGCTAAACTCAACGATCAACCAAAACCACCTATTCCCAGATATATTGGAGAGTGTTTTCTAAAGATTGCAAATCATCTCTCATACAAACCTAACTTCGTGAACTATATGTTCAAGGATGATATGATTTGTGATGGTATTGAGAACTGTGTGAGATATATTCATAACTTCAATCCAGAGAAATCCAAGAATCCATTTGCATACTTCACTCAAATCATCTATTACGCTTTCTTGAGAAGAATTCAACAGGAGAAGAAGCAACTGGAAATTAAAAATAAGATTTTGGAGAAATCTAACTTTGATGAAGTATTTGAAAGTGATTCTGATGGAAACTATTCAGATTACAACTCAATCAAGGATGCTGTTCACAATAAGTTGAGGTACTGATGGAAGTAGCAATCATCACAGACACTCATTTCGGTTGTAGAAAAAACTCCAAGTTGTTTCATGATTATTTTGAGAAGTTTTACAAAAACACATTCTTTCCAACAATTGATGAAAGAGGAATTAAACATATCGTTCATATGGGTGATTGTTTTGATTCTCGAAAAGGTATTGATTTCTCAGCACTTGATTGGTCGAAGAGAGTTTTCTTTGATGAGGTAAAGAAAAGGGGTATTGAAGTTCACCTGGTTGCTGGTAATCACGATACATATTATAAAAATACAAACGAAATTAATAGTGTTGAACTTCTATTGAAAGAATATGATAATGTACATGTTTACTCAAAGGCCACTGAAGTCAACATCGCTGGTTTAGATGTAGTATTAGTTCCATGGATATGTGAAGACAATGAAAAAGAAACTCTCAAACTTATTGAAAAGACAACTTGCAAGATCGCGTTGGGGCACTTTGAATTCAAAGGATTTAGAGTTAATCGACAAATCGTCATGGATCATGGTACTGAGATCAACTCATTTGAGAAGTTCTTACGCGTTTTCTCGGGACACTACCACACTCGAAGCGATGATGGCAGAATCTATTATCTCGGAAATCCATACGAAATGTTCTGGAACGATGTCAGTGATCGGAGAGGATTCACGATCCTGGATACAGAAACTCTGGGACACAATTCAATAGACAATCCTTACAGATTGTTTTATAATGTATACTATGAGGATAATGATTATCAACTTCTTGATGTCACTGAATATGAAGATAAGATTGTAAAAGTTATCGTTCGTAAAAAGAGTGATATTAATAAGTTTGAAAAGTTCATTGATAAACTTCAATCAGTTGTAGCTGAACTGAAGATTGTTGAGAACTATGATTTCTCTGGTTGGTATGAAAAAGATTCTGAAACATATGAATCTGAAGATACCATTACTATCCTTGATAGATACATTGAGGATTCTGAAACTGAACTCAATAAATCAGTTATTCAAGAACTGGTTAAAGACATTTATCAGGAAGCTTGTGAATTAGTTTAATGTATATCATTACAGTTGTTGGAAAAGAAAGAGAAGGAGCATACTCTGTAATTGATGAAGATGGAGAACAGGTTCTCTACATCTTCGAAGAAGAGGATGATGCTCTAAGATATTCCTTGCAGCTGGAAGATCTTGATTATCCTGAGATGACAGTTCTGGAAATTGAAGATGAGATAATGATTAAAACTTGTGAAATGCATGATCACAGGTATACCATCATTACAAAAAATGACATTGTAATTCCCCCTCATACCGATAATGATTTGCTTTGAGAAGATTAGATGGAAAAATTTACTTTCTACTGGAAACCACTGGACAGAGATGTCTCTCAATGTAGATGATACCACTCTAATCATCGGTAGCAACGGGGCTGGAAAGAGCACAGTTTTAGATGCACTTACATTTTCCTTATATGGAAAATCTTTTCGTAAAATTAACAAGGCTCAATTAGTTAATTCAACCAACGACAAGGGTTGTATTGTTGAGATTGAATTTACCGTAAATTCAACATCATGGAAGGTTGAAAGGGGAATCAAACCTAATGTGTTTAAACTTTATCGTAATGGTGAAGAACTCAATCAAAATCATTCTTCAAACGAACAACAGAAGTGGTTGGAACAAAATGTTCTGAAGATGAATTACAAATCATTCACACAGATTGTAATTCTGGGTAGTAGCACCTTTGTTCCATTCATGCAACTTCCTTTATCAAGTAGGCGTGAAGTTGTTGAAGATCTACTGGATATCAAGATCTTTTCTTCTATGAACGGTTTGATCAAAGATAAGATTCGTGGCGTAAAAGAAGAAATCAGAACATTAGATCTTAAGAAGGAATCACTCAAAGATAAAGTTGAAATGCAAAAAGACTTTATTGAAAAAATTGAAACCAAGAGTCAGAGTTTGATTCAAGAAAAAGAAGAATCAATTAGTAAACTTCTGATTCTTGAGAATGGTTGTATGAATGAGAATGATAATCTCAATAAAGAAGTTGTAAAACTTCAGAATGATTTGAAAGAATATCAGGATGCTGGNAAAAGACTTCGTGAGTTTGGTGGAATCAAAGGTAAACTATCTCAGAAAATATCAACAGTTGTAAAAGAGCACAAGTTTTTTTCTGAGAATACGGTTTGCCCTACCTGTGATCAAGATATTGAGGAATCTTTTAGAGTAAATAGGATTAAGGATTCTCAGAATAAGGCGAAGGAATTGCAGAAGGGGTATGAAGAATTACTCGGAGCAATCAAAACAGAAGAGTTGAGAGAATCCAAATTTTCTACTATTACCTCAGAACTTACTAACTTACTTAATGACATTTCTAAAAACAATGTTCAGATTTCTGGATACCAAAAACAAGTATCTGGATTGGAATCAGAAATTCAAACTATTACCAGTCAGATCGCGAACAGAAATATTGAACATGATAAGTTAGAAGAGTTCAGAGAAAATCTTTCTAAAACATTTGAAGAGTTATCAAAACAAAAAGAACAAATTGCATATTATGATTTCACATATAATCTTCTGAAAGATAGTGGTGTAAAATCTGCAATCATCAAGAAATATCTCCCTCTGATTAATCAATCAGTGAATAAGTATCTTCAGATGATGGATTTTTATATAAACTTTTCTCTTGATGAAGAGTTTAATGAAACAGTTCAATCTCCTATTCATGAAGATTTTACATACTCATCATTTTCAGAAGGAGAGAAGATGAGAATTGATTTGGCACTTTTATTCACATGGAGAGAGGTTGCTAGACTTAAGAATTCTGTGAATACAAATCTATTAATCATGGATGAAGTTTTTGATTCATCTCTTGATAGTATGGGTACAGAAGATTTCCTTAAGATTATTAAATTTGTTGTGAAGGATGCAAATATCTTCGTGATCTCTCATAAAGGAGGATTGGAGGATAAGTTTTCCAATTGTATTCAGTTTGAAAAGGTTAAAGGTTTCTCAAGAATTTCTGATAGTGTATGAAGTTTTGTATTATTTTAACCAAAAATGTTAGGGTTTCCTGATAAATAATAATGTGAGATTGGAGGTTTTTTATGCACAATCTTGTATCTCGTAATGAGTTGGCATCATGGATTTGGGATGAAAGAGAAGAAGTTGATGAAAAGTATGATCAAGTAAACGAGTATTTTCTTTGTATCTCAGAATGTGATATTATCGACAATGACGCAAGGAGGTTCTGTAGGCACATCCTTACAGAATAGTGAACACACAAACTATTAGGAGCTATATCCACCTAAGACCCGCCCCCATAAAGGGCGGGTTTGGTACGCCTGGAGAAGTGTCACACTCCACCTATACAAGAAACCATTTTCGTGTATCATAAGAATGTAGAAAAACACACCACTCATGTCCATTAATTACGAGATCAAATCACAACTGGCTAAACTCCTGGCTACTGAGGATCTGGTAGTGGAGAATCAACCTGTAGAAACCGCCTCTTTTGATGTAGAGAAACGTATTCTTACTCTTCCTCTTTGGAAAAAAGCAAGTGAGAAAGTATACGATCTACTTGTTGGACATGAAGTTGGACATGCACTATTCACACCAAACGAATGGGGATTTGAGAAGAGTGTTCCTTCTTCTATTGTGAATGTAACTGAGGATGCTCGTGTTGAGAAACTTATGAAGCGACGTTATCCTGGCTTGTCCAAGAGTTTCTATCATGGGTATTCAGAACTTGCAGATCAAGATTTCTTTTGTCTTGAAGAAACAGATGTAGAGGATATGAATCTGGCTGATCGTATCAATCTTCACTTCAAGATTGGTAGATTTGTTGATATTCCTTTCTCTCCAGAAGAATATGAATTTGTTGAACTAACTGAGAAAGCTGAAACATTTGATGATGCCGTAGAAGTTGCGAAAAAAATATATCAGTTTTGTAAGGATTCACAACCATCCGAAAAGGAAAAACAAATGATTGATATTCCTCAATCTGGTTCTCAAGGTTCAACTGGAGATGGTGGTGAATCTCAACAGCAAACTGAACAAGAAGATTCTCCTCAAGGTGAAACTGATGAGAGTGGTGAACAATCAGATACTAATGAAAGTGATGATGATTCACAAGAATCTAATGATACTGGGATTGAAGCTCATACTGATAAGTTGTTCAATGAAGGTGTTGAGGAACTTGCAGATTCTTCTAGTAATGCATATCAAACACATTACTTTCAAACCCCTCAAATCAATATTGATCGTGTGAAGATTCCAAATTCAACGATTCATCAAATTGTTGATGATTACAAGAAGAAAACTCTGGAATCGGAACATATTAGTTCTGATTGCTATAACTATGTTGATAAATTGTTTCGTGAATTCAAGAAGTCTGCATCTTCTGAAGTTAACTATATGGTGAAGGAGTTTGAGTGTAAGAAGTCAGCTGATCTTTATTCTCGATCTTCTGTATCAAAGACTGGTGTTCTTGATTGTTCTAAACTTCATACTTACAAATACAATGAGGATCTATTCAAGAAAGTAACTATTATTCCTGATGGTAAGAATCATGGTTTGATTTTTATTCTTGATTGGTCTGGTTCCATGTGTGAAATCTTGATGCCTACCATTAAACAACTTTTTAAGTTGATTTGGTTCTGTAATAAGGTATCCATTCCCTTTGATGTATATGCCTTTACTAATAGCTTTACTCACTCAGATCCCAAATTTGTTGATGAGTATGGTAGATTGAAAAGCACCATTGTTAACAAAGTGGATGATTTGTTTATTGATAACTCTTTCTCAATGATGAATCTTCTTACAAGTGATGTAAGTCGTAAAGAACTTGATAAGCAGATGTTGAATCTATTTGAAATTGCTTATTCAATTAGGAACTACACTGAATATAATTATCCAAGTGCTCTTTCTCTCTCAGGAACACCTCTCAATGAGGCTATTATTACTCTTACTGAAATCATCCCAGAATTCAAAAATAGAAATAATCTTCAAAAAGTTCAGTGTGTAATTCTCACTGATGGGGAAGCTGGTCCATTGAATGCTTGTCGATTTGTTCAGACTTATAGCAAAGATTCATACTGGGGAACTATGAGAGTTTCGGAAAAAGATTATTTCCGCAATCGTAAAACTGGAAAAACTTATAAGTATGGATATTCTTATTATCGCCATACAGAGATCTACCTTAATAATTTGAAGGATATGTTCCCTGAAACAAACTTCATTGGTATTCGTATTGGTAGTAGTCGTGAACTAAGTTCTTTCATCAAGAGATATACAAACTTTGATGAAGATTGTTTAAAGAAATTCAAGAAAGAGAAGTATTACAACATTCCCAATACTGGTTATGATGCTTACTTTGCAATGATTGATTCTGCACTTGAAAACAAAACTGATTTTGTTATTGAGGATGGTGCAACCAAAGCCAAAATCAAAACTGCTTTTATGAAGAATCTTAAAGCTAAGAAACTAAATAAAAAAGTTATGAATCAGTTTATGGATCTGGTTTGTTAAATCAGTTTTGAAACTGGCACAAGGAGTGTGGTAGCTCGCCCTCCTTCCTCTTATAATATGTGAGTAACAAACAAACACACCATGGCTCTTTCCACTTCATCAATTGTTGATTCTCTCACCGATCTTTATGGGGAGAATATTACTACTGCTGATATTAAAGCTTGGTGTAGGATGAATGATGTTTCTTATCCTACAGTAACTCGTAAACTCGATTCTTATAAGGTTAGCCGTGGTAAGTGGAACCTTACAGCACAAGAAAAATTGGAGAAGGTTTATCAAGCTCCATCAGTTGAAAACACCGTAAAACAAAACCTTGTTCCTGAGAAAGATGATACCTTCGTCCCTTTTGGTAACTTTAGTGATATCAAAAAAATTCTTAAGTCCAATTTGTTCTACCCTGCATTCATTACGGGATTATCTGGAAACGGTAAAACTTTCCTTGTTGAACAAGCTTGTGCACAACTCAAGAAAGAACTGATTCGTGTTAACATCACTATTGAAACTGATGAAGATGATCTAATTGGTGGCTTCCGTTTGGTTAATGGTGAAACTGTTTGGCATAATGGTCCCGTTATTGAAGCACTTGAGCGTGGAGCTGTGTTGCTTCTAGATGAGGTTGATCTAGCTTCTAACAAAATTCTCTGTCTCCAATCCATCCTTGAAGGTAAAGGTGTATTCTTGAAGAAGATTGGAAAATTTATTCAACCAAAGGATGGATTCAATGTTATTGCAACTGCTAATACTAAAGGTAAAGGCTCAGATGACGGTAGATTTATTGGAACCAATGTTCTCAATGAGGCATTCCTAGAAAGGTTCTGTGTAACCTTTGAACAATCTTATCCTTCTCCAATCACTGAACAGAAGATTCTGGAAGGTATCTCACTTGATCTTGGTATTGAGGATCGTTCCTTCTGTAAGTATCTTTGTGATTGGGCTGATATTATTCGCAAAACTTTCTATGATGGAGGTATTGAGGAAGTTATCAGCACTCGTCGTTTGATTCATATCATTAGAGCCTATTCTATCTTCAGTGATAAGAACAAAGCGATTGAGGTTTGTATCAATCGTTTTGATGATGAAACTAAATCATCATTTATTGAACTCTATGATAAAGTTGATGTTGATTTTGAACTTAATCAAGGGGAAAACAATGTTGATAATCAGGTGAGCGCCTGATATAATTGGGAAAGGTAAACTTAATCATGTCTGATTCTATTTTTTATTCGTCTATGGCTTTTGATAAAGATAAATTTTCTGCAATAGCTGCAGATTCATATGCTGATGGCTATTCTGTGGATGGTATTTCATTTGGAGATTTTGAAGATGAAATTCAAATGGATTTCACGAATGTAGTTGCTCCTGATATTCCTGAACTCACAAATACAAACGGGATGTGGAAGTATAGTGAGCATATTGTTATCAAAGAGATTACAGAATATCTTGGCGCAACATACAATTCACACTATACTTCTAAAGATTCAAAAACTCAAACTCTTGATTTGATTGAATCTATTGGAGATGCTGAAGCATTCTGTAGAAGTAATGCTATCAAGTATCTCTCAAGGTTTGGTAAAAAGAATGGAAAATCTAAATCCGATATTCTCAAAGCCATCCACTATTGTATTCTTCTGTGCCACTTTTCTGGTGTACTGAAGCAACCCCAAGGTAATTATGAAACTTTCTGATACTACGATTAATCTTCTGAAGAATTTTTCTTCTATTAACCAGTCTATTCTTTTCAAACAGGGTAATAAACTGCGTTCAATCTCAGTTATGAAAAATATTCTGGTAGAAGCTACTGTAACTGAAGAATTTCCCAAAGACTTTGGAATCTATGATCTGAATCAGTTTCTGAATGGTTTATCCCTTCATGGTAGTCCTGATCTTGATTTTACTAATGATGAGTATGTTAAGATTGTGGAGGGTCGTAGTCGTTCCAAATACTTTTTTGCTGATCCTTCAGTGATTGTATCTCCTCCAGAGAAAGAGATTACACTTCCCTCTGAGGATGTATCTTTCACTCTTACCAGTCAGCACTTGGAGAAACTAAAGAAAGCTTCTTCTGTTTATCAACTTCCTGATATTTCAGCTGTTGGTGGTTCTGGTGTTATCAAACTAGTAGCACGAGATAAGAAGAATGATACTTCTAA
>JGI10211J34971_10001882_pt1 | contig 17256 bp, 16 predicted proteins | sample Etolagsediment_FD_34971 | JGI IMG/M metagenome (IMG submission 34971) | reverse complement strand
TCTTCGTCTTCATCTTCGTCATCCTCCGGATTGTAGTAGAAAGAATCCATTTCTTCTTCTGTTACTTCTTCTATTTCATGGTAATTTTCTGTTTCTTCTTTTTCTGAGATTGGGGGTATAATAGTCTTTAGTTGGTGAATTTGATCTTGATTTAAAGAATCCGGTATATCGCAGTCGAATTTTATGTATAGATTACCAAATGCTTCTTCGTCTACTATTGGCATACCAAGTCCAACAAGTTTAAATAAATTGTTACCAGACATGATATTATCACCAGTTCGCTTAACGCCTATAACATTTCCGTTAAGATGTTTAAATGTAAAATCAATATCATAGCACTCAGATAGTGAAATACTCTGTGTTATAAATAAATCATTTCCTATTCTTTCATACGTATTATTATCTTCATAACATAAAGTTATTATAACATCTCCTGGAACATAGCCCTTCTTTTCATCACCTTCACCTTCGAATATAATAACATCGTCATCTTGCATCCCTGGTTTAATATTTACAGTTAATACTTTTCTATCTTCTTGTAATTGAGTTTTACCATCTACGTTTACATATCGTTGCCTCTTAACAGCTATATTCTTGCTTTTCCCATTATATAAATGTTTCAGTGATACATTTAGTGTAAAATGTAAATCTTTAGTCTTAGGTAGCGTATCTTCAGCTGGCTCTAATTCGTCGTCAGACTCTACAACAATTCGTGAATTTTTCTTCTGTTTAATACTTTTAGATGGCTTTTCGTCACCAGAGAATTTTTCTACAAATTCAGGAGTTACCATCTTAGAAACGGACTTAGATACTTCTGTAAAAATTTTACTCATATCAACCTGAGATGGATCAGTCTGACCATTTGCGTCTCTTGGTATGTTGATATTTTTGGCAACCTGTTGCGCCATTTTAAAAATTTCCCTCATGTTTTCAGGATTGTCCATTTATAGTTATTGTTTTAATTTTTTAAATCGTTTAGACGCAAATATTAATTTCTTTCGAATTTAAGCTGATCAACTGTTTTGACCTGATTTTCGTCAAACTTTGGTACACCACTAAACCCGTCAGATCCATTAGCGCCATCTAGAGGACTGAAGTTAGAACTTAATTTAAAATTGGAAGATCCATCGATAAATCCAGCCTGATTAGATGCTCCAAAAATATTAAGACCAACAGGACCGTTTAACAATGATTCCACCTTTTCGAATAATTGTTTTCCTGTTATTATATTATTATCTGAGAACCCGGCGGGTACAGACTTTAAACCGGATGGTAATTTTCCCAATGAAAGAACATTTACAAGTTTTACAATTTTATTATCATCAGGTATATTACTTAATAGTTTCTGACAGGCTTTACAAGATGGATGATATATAATGACAAACTCGCTCTGGTCACTCATTTACATGTACCAAATTTAATTAAAATATATAAAATACCGAATAAATAAATAAATAAAAATATTTGTATCAAATAAATGATTATCATTCTTCTGCTACTGCTTGTTGTTGTTTATTTTATATGTATTAATAGAGAATCTTTTACAAATATTATTATTAGACCCTTAGATTTTACTGCGCATGAACAAACAGGATGTAAAGCCCCACTCTTAAATGATAAACCTGGACTTAAGTTTTGTAATGATTCTATACCACGATTTTATGATGTAAGAAAAATTAATAGTCCCACCTATGTAACCTACTATGACATGATTAAAGATCTTGTAAAATCTTTAGGAGATACAACAGAATTTACAAATAATAAATTAGAAGAGACATTGGATTGTGAAGTAGCCGATTATCAGGTCCAGAATTTTTTAAATAATAAGTTAGCAGAAATAATTATAAATAATCCACGATTTCACAATAATGGAAGTTTTAAATTAGAAAATATAACAGTAATTGACGTTAATTTAAAATACTACAAAGATATAGAAGATAAAAAATATATTAAAGCATTATTTAGTTTATACGATACAACTCGGTCTTCTAGTACTCAGGCTTATGCTCTAATTTCTGTCGATGATAATCTTAATGTAGAAAATGCCGGATTAGTTTATCCAAATTTAACAGAAGATACTTCTCGTGTAGCTCCGGTTAAACCTCTTCGTTTTGATATATATGATTCGCTTATTTCTAGAGATTTAAGTAGCTATGTAAATGTACCCGAGAGTAAGAATATTCAGGGAGGTATATCAGATGAAATGCAAAAACTTATAGATGTTTACTATCAATTTAATTAAATATTTCGTCGACTAGATACTACAGATCTATTTTTAAATGATTTAACTGCTTTAGAAACATCTTTTTTAACTTTAGGTTTAACCTCAATATCTTCTTCTTTTTCTGGATCTGGTACTTTAACACCACCAATGGTTTCATCGTGTGCCTTTATTTTCCTAGATCCTACTCTGCTTTTAATTTCTGCTAATTTAGCGTCTGCTAATTCTTGAGATTCTGGAATAACACTTATCTTCTCAAACTGTTTAAGTAGCGATTCTATTTCTTTTTTATCAGACTCTTTTATAGCTAAGTCTAATTGTTTATTTAAGGATTCTATTAGTGTAACAGCTCTTGGTCTTTTAGATTCTATTACATTTACTACATCATCTGTTGTTATTTCTCTAATAATAAATTTAAATTCTGTAGAAAATAATGAAATATTTTCAGATAGTGCCAATTTAATAGCATCCGGTGTAGCATTAATTTTATTTTCTATCTGGAGTCTAGAATCTAATTCTAAATATTCTGAAAATGCCAATTTAATCATCGCGTCATCAATGTCTGTTCTCTTAATTAGAGGTGTACCATTAAGATATCCGGATGGGATAATTATTGATGTGTCTATATATTTTACTTCGTTAACTGAATACTCTAATTCTTCACTTTCTGTAAATTTGCTAATATCAATGTCTAATGTTTTTAATTTCCATACAAAGTTGGATGGTGGATTTTGTAAGTATATGTAATCATCTATAGAAATATATGCAAACATTGGTACAACTGATATAGTTGGAACGGTATCTTTTACAACAAATCTACTAAAAGGAATTTCTAATTCTTTTAATTCATCATTTTCTACTCTAACAAAATCTTTTTCTACAGATATTATATTTACGACTCCGAGATCAGATAACTCAAACCGTTTAAATCTTTTTATTTCTCTAGAAGTTAAACTCCTTGTTTTTAATTCAGTTTTTACACTTTTAACAGTTAATAATTCATAGTTGGATAATGTTTCTAGTTTAAATCCTCTAAGTTTAACATCAGGTTCTTTAGTTATATCTTTTATTAATTCTAAAAGTGAAGTATCTCGAGATGTGTCTACTTTTGGTTTTTTAGGAATAGTTTTTTGTAGTTCTATTTTGTATTCACTTAATTTTTTAGTTTGTTCTTCTAGAAGTCTTGCTATACCCTCTTCTCCTAGATTTTGACTTTGAGCTGTATCCTGTATATATTTTTTAGACGATAATAACGCCTGTGACCAGGGTAACTTTAATTCTTCGTTGTCTGGTATAAATTCCCAAATATTTTCACTAACGATTTGTTTATCGGGGAAAAATGAAGATTCACACTTAGACCCAGTCCAATAACATTTACGAGAGTCTAATGAAAATGAATTAGGATCATTACACGATTCCATGTTTTTAAACCGGCCACATGTATCCAATGTATCTTTTCGTGCTGTTATTACTTTTTTAGGAGAAACACCCTCTCTGAAATATACAATTTTTCCAAATGTATCCTTATACTCGATGAATATATGATAAGGGCTTGTGATATAAACAGCATTCTTATCTTCTTCTGGACTTTTAAAAATTGCTGGTCCTTCTAATATTATTAACTTCTGTTCTGCTAACTCTTTTAATTTAATATGATAAACAGGTATAAAATTATCAAACTTATAGGGTACGCCATAGCTTCTTTCGAAATAGTCTCTGTTTATGGGGTATTCTTTTTGATATTCTTTGATATAATCCTTTGACGTGTAATATACTTCTCCAGGATTCGGAACACCCATTCTAGGTCTTAACGTATATTGCCTCGTAATTATTGGTTCTGTATAAATTTTGTAATCTAACTCTCGTTTAGGTTTTTCTACAGTAACTTGAATATCTTTCCTAGTTAAATCGCTGATTTTCCTTGTGATTTTTATATAATTATCGAAATCATTTTCTTCGATTCCATATTCGGATGTTGGTGTAAATGATTCTTCATAATCAATTCCGAGTAGTATACATAGCTCCTGGATATCATCAGTTGAGTAGTTGCGTGTAGAATATCTTTCATCTTTAAAAGGTGGATATTTCCCCCCAACTAAATAATTACCGTTGTAGAATATGTAATTTTCTGTTGATGGTCTGGTTAATTCTATATGAGGTTTAACATAGATCATTGCGTTATCTGTAAAAAGTTTAAAATACGATTTATTATAAATACTTAAAAGTCTAGTTACAGTTTTTAGTAGTTTAAATCTTCGGGTTACATCTGGAGATACAGTATGAGTTAAAGTAGTCCTGTATATGTCTAATTCTTCTCTCGAAAGTTCCTTAAATACATCATCTATTAGTATATCACTATTTAAAGATGAAATAATCTTTTCCACCTTAGTCTTATTAATAATTAGTTTTTCTCCTTCTTTATAGAAGTATTCTGTTATAGCTACAACATAGTTAATTATGTTAACTTTATCAGTAACTATTTCTTTTACATAAGAACAGAAAGATTGATAATTACTTAGAATCATTTCTGAGAATTTTTTATAATCGTTTACTAATTTTGATTTTGTGTATATAATATTTTCGACTATATAGGCTACATCCCTAGAATTTTCTAACTGACAATTTAAAAATAAAGTATTTAATTTACTCTTTAGGTCAACTCTTTCTCTAATAGATGCTACTCTGTAGATTCTTTGAGATGGTAGTGTGTACTTTTTCTTATTTAATTGTTTAAATTTCCAAAGTTCTGGTGTAAAATGTGGCGGTATTTTTGTAATTTTTAGCACTTCGATTTTAGCATCTTCCCAAAATCTATATTCATACTCCTCCTGAATTATTTTTTCCGCCTGAATTTTATCGATAACTATAGAATCCTTACCAAGTGCGTCAATTAGTTGATCAGTTTTAAACCCGGTTTTGTCTGGTTTAGAATTAATTTCATCTACATATTTTTTATAAGTTGTATATAATTCGATATTTGGCATCCATTCGAGTATAGTATTTAATTTTTCGGCGTCTGTTAATAATTTAAATGCATTTTCCCTCGTGAAGTCATCAGGTGTAACAAATGGGACCTCAAAATTGATTATATCATCTGGTAAAATAGAACCATGTATGTAGTCCTGTAACATGTCTGGATATTGTGTCAAAATTAACAATATTTTTTCTATTAAATATGTATAAGTAGCTTTGTTAAATGTAGTAATAATTTCACCATTGTCTGGTAAATTGTTAGTAGATGCGAAATTAACTCTTTCTTCTAAACTTTCTACTTTTTGTATAGCTGAAGCATTTATACTTAAAATAAAATTATTTAGCTCGTCTTTACCTTTTGTTCTTATTTCGTTAATCTCAGCCATAACCATTTGTATTCTGGCTTCTACTCGCGGGTCCTCCAAGTATAGTAAATCTGGATCTTCTTTTTTTTCTAGATAATAATTTATTTTGTTTATTTTTGATTGTAATATAGCTATAGAATATTTATTGTAATTTTGATCTTCTAACTTTAGTAAATTTGCTGATAATAGACCTTTAAGATCTACTAAATACTCTTCGAAATCTGTATATCTCCGTGTTACATATACGCCCTGTTTATCAAATCCAGGTACTGGTATGTATAATTGGTAAACATACGCGACCTTGTTTTCTAAATCACCAGCCATAGCTATCTTATTATATAAAGGATCAGGAACTGGATAAATTGGCTCAAACTGATCAGCTAGAGTCTCAAAACCCTCTGCTTCTACACCTTTTTTAAGTACTATTTCTATAGTTTTCCCAATGTATCCTCTAGAAACACCTTTAAATGGGACTTTAACAGCTAAATTTTTCCCTGGAACACAAACAATATCATTAGAGCCTATAGAATCTGTCTGGAATGTTTTAGTTGTGTAACTCGAATCTATAATTTCTCTCGTTACGGAATATTTTCCAATTAGTTCTTCCGATAGTATAGCATCTAGCTCCTCTTGATCTTTTGGAAATCGTGAAAATTTTAAAATGGGTACTTTATTTATTCTTAAATTTTGTATATAACTTGTTTCCTTCGATAACAAATCATTATCTCTTAAACACTCTATTAAAATACTTTTTGGTAAACTTCTTAACAAATTCTGCATGTATTTTTTAGATTCTTGTTCTAGAATATCTATGTCTGATATAAGTTGTTTCTTTGGTTCAATTTTGACTATATCCAACAGCGCAACTGTTACTGGTGTATCTATTTCAAACTTTCCGGTTGTATATCCCGTCGGATTTAAGACTTTTGCCTTATAACCCTCCATGTAACGAGACATAATATAAGCTTTATTTTCTTCATAAATATTTAGATCATATAAATATTTAGCTCTAATTTCTGGATCAGTAGAAGTTCCAAGTCTACTATTAGGTTTTCTAAGAGTTATACCATGTTTTTTTGCTAATTTTGTTACAATTTGATCTTCTTTCTTAATAAGATAATCCAGTCTGTCTTCTACACTTAATTTACTTAAATCTATTTTTTTTTTAGTATCGCCCTTCGTTGTATCTTTGTAATCTTTAAAGGCTTGTTTTTCATCGCGTAAAGAGTTAATATAAAATGTATTATATTCTTGTTCATTTATTTCACCCTTTATAAATGCCTGTTTTTTAAGAAGTCTATCCGATCTCAATTCATTAATATAAACTAAACCTTCCTCTGTTACAGGAAAAGATTTAATTTGTGAATTCTCAAATATTTCTAATTCTAACAATTCGGTAAAATATTGCGCATCATCAATTTGTCCCTCTGCGTATTTCCGCATTAATGCTTCTTTGTAACTAGAAATTCCTCGTGTGTATTTTTTAGCGTTCAGTTCTTCTTCAGAAATTACATCTTCTCCAGCAAGTTCTGGTTCTTCCTCGTATACAAAAACATCTTCTAGTTCCGGTTCTTCTTCTAAGTCTGGTTCTTCTTCTACTTCACTATCTGTTTCTCCGTATATAGAAACCTCAGAGTCGTCATCAATCTCAAGGTCAGACATATTAATAACTACAAATATTATTTTCTAAGTATTTAAATCTTAATAAATAATAAATGATATGTTATTTAATACCTGGATGTAAAACCTGCGTTAAGCAGGAGGAATTATTAAAAGAATCGCCAAACCCAAACATCAACGTGAGATACATACCCATGTCAATGGCTAAGAAAACTACTCACACATTTCCACTGTGGAAACATGGAAAACAAACACATTCTGGAGTTCTAAGACCTAATTCTTTTGGTGGAGTTCCTACTCTCTCTGAAATTTTCAGGTGGAGAACACTAAAACAGGGACTTTGTCCAATGTTACAGCGTCCAGCTGGACCACGAGATACATACTATCAGATTTGGCAGGGTCCAAAGACAATGGCCAACAATAGACTTAATTTTCCTAAAAGTAAACTTGTAACAAATTTCGGTAAAAAGTCATGCTTCGGTTCACCAATGCTATTAGGTGGTGGTAATAGCATTAAAGAACAAAAAGCCATAAAGAGTATCAATCAAAAGGTTGGTCAGCGTCTTAAGAGTAGCGCGGTTAAAGCTGGAGGAAAGGGTTCTTTAACTGCCGCTGGTGTAGCTAGTTTAAAAAGTAACAAGAGTATTAAAATTACAAAAGATGCCACTGGCACAACTTTAACTCTTAAAAAGAAGTAAGACGATTATTAGAGATTTTGTAGTATTCTTCTTCTATTTCTATACCTATGTAATTTCTGTTTGATTTTTTACATGCTAATATTGTACTACCACTACCCATAAAAGGATCCACTACTAAAGAGCCTTCTTTACTAAATAGTTTTATAAGGTGTTCTAATAGAGTAATTGGTTTAACAGTAATATGATTATTTTCTCCTTTTTCTTTCTTTGATGGTTTACCTACTAAGAAGTTTTTAGTATATATTTCGTCGAAGTCTTCTGTTACAAGAATATTAGCAGGTACTTTATCACTATTTATTCCAATCTTTTGATTAAAATCTAACAGTCCTGTTTTAAAATTAAGTTCGTTTCGTATAAATGTACAATTTAATGGTTTCATTGCTACACAAATTGGTTCATGACATGATTTAATTTGTGGAGTTTTAAATCCAGAGTATTCTTTTTTAAGTTCTTCTTTCTGTGTTTCTGATAGATTCATACGGTCAATAATGTGATTTACTGACATACCCTTTGGAATACTTTGTGTGTATACCCAATTGATGATGTCTCTTACCTCGAATCCAGCAATTTCCTTTGCCATCGCTATAGAATGATAGAGACGTGGTGCGGAAAAAGAAAGAAAGTAGCCTCCCGGTTTTAATTTTTTATAGATAATTTCAGATACTTCTTTGTAGAAGTCAAATAGCTCTTTTACCTGACTTTTCGAGTACTTCATACCCTTTGGCAAATTTGTAATATGACTATTCTTTTTATCAGCATCTATTCGTTCTTTAGACCATCCAGAGTCTAATTTGTGAATAAAGTATGGAGGATCTGTTAAAACGAGATCGACGCTATTGTCTTCGAGCCTCTTAAGTTCTTCTAGACAGTTGCCATGAATTAGTTTATTCATTAATGGTTAGTATTATTAAAATAATAGTATTTTTACGTTAATTAATTATATGAACAGGTTTTATCGGGGTATAAAAACTAAATACGATATCTAAAAAATATTTAGTTAACTTATTTTCTATTTTAAAGTATGTCTCTTTTAAGTTTTTTTTAAAAACAGGTTTTAATGAATTTAAGATATTTTTAATTTTAACATATTTTGATAAAGGTATTTCTATCATTAGTAAATTTAAATTAAAATGTAATGTATATATTTTTTCATCTTTTTTAGTTTCTACTAACATCCAAAAATTATAAAAATAATCTAAAAACTCATCAAATCTTTTTAATTTTTCGTCCGCTGACATATTCTGTTCATGATATTCTTGAATTTCTTTTGATTTTGATTCGATAAATATATCTGTGTCTTTTTCTCCTAAAAACATGAGTAAATGTTCCGTTTCAAATATAGTTTTCATTAATGTATAAACTGATTAAAATACTAATTTTTTTTACGACATATGTTGTACTTTAAGATACTACTTATATTATAGCATAAAATGGTTAAAATCGTACTTAAACCAACACAGTCTGGTAAAACATCCTGGTTAATTAATGATATGATTGATAATGAACTAGATAGTATCGAAAAAAATTTAAATTCTATTATTTCTATTATAATTAGTCATAACAGAAATATATTGACAACTCAGACATATATACGGATTAAAGAAAAATTTCCAGATCTTTTAGAAATTTCTTCCAAATCATCAACATTTTTAGATGTATATGTAAAAATTACAACAAACCAATGTAACAATGTTATAATATGTGGTAATAAGATACAGTTTAATAATATAACTAAGATTATAGAATATGCTTTGCAACATGAAAAAATAATTCTCCTTTATGCAGACGAGATAGATTTTTATTGGCAAACATTCAAATCTACAATTATAGATATTTATGATGAAAAGATTAATATAATTGGGTTAACTGCGTCTGTTAACAAAAAAATGTTTATGGACTCTGGAGGGAAATTAGATTTTATACATATCGACTATCCTATTACTGAAAATTATAATAAATACATCGACAATGAAATTATTCTAACAGAATTAGATGATCAATTATCCTTGGAAGACAATTATATAAAATGGTTGGATTTTTATACTTTTAGCGACACTGACAATATTTTTTTAGCTGGAAGTTATAAAAATTCTTCTCATTTTTATTTAAAAGATAAATGTTTTCTGAGAGGTATTTGTCCTATAACAATAAATCAGTTTGGATTTAATATATATTTGAAGTCTGCTATAACTCCCGTTAAAATTAATATTGATATAGAAAATGATATTCAGTCAATATTAAAAGTTATAAGACAAAAATATAATATAACTAGACCTATAGCCGTAATAGGGTTTAATTCACCTGGACGCGGAGTAACTCTCCAATCAGAAGAATTTATGTTTACACATGCATGTATATTATTAAGATGTTCTAATGAATCTACGCTTTATCAATTATTAGGTAGACTCACTCATAATTTTAAAAATTCTGTTAAAAATAAATGTAAAATATTTGTAACTGAAAAAATTAATAAAAAGGTAAAAGATATGGAACATAAAGCTATAAATATTCACAAAATAAACAATGAAAATGAAGCTGTATGTTATAAAGAATATAAACATATTAAAAATAACAGCGAGTATGAGATCACAGATATATTTAATACAGAGAAAAATTGTCGAGATTATTTATCTTCTTGTCGTGTAAATAATACAGTTAAACTAACAGCATATTCATTATCATTACACAATACAATTAGATATCAAGATCCACAAAATACTAGTAGAACTACTGATACACAACTTGCTACATTTAGAACACGAGAACAATTTAAACTTTTAAATTGGGGATTTAAAAGTATTGGAAAATCATCTTCTTCTCCAAAAGCCAGAATAATGCCGGTATGGTATAATGATGAAATTAAATGGATAGGGATTTATCTTTGTGAATTTTTTAATATTAGATAAATATGAACAATTTTACGACATATAATCTACCTATAAAACTTATTAAATTAATAATTAATAATGGCTAACAGAAAATTAGCATCTGAAATGTTAAAAGTTGTTTCGACAGAATTTAACATAGAGATGTCATCTTTAAGAATTATTCTGGATAAATTTTTTCCAGAGCTGACTAAAGCATCAGTTAAAATCAAGCAACAGGGAGCCGGTAATCAAACAGATCATTACTTTCAGGATTTATCTGAAGTATATTTTTGTTACAAATATCAATCTACTTTAGAAGAAATGTGTTTTAACTTAACACCAAATAGATCGAAAGAGTTATATAAAGAATATATGGATTATGTAGATATTCGTGATATAATTCTATCTGATTATGACGCATCTTATTATAAGATAAACATCGATACACACATAAAGAACATCGTGATAGATAATTTACAATTTTATGATAATAAACACCACGACATATATGATGTGGAGAAAGAATCTAGAAACAAGGGTTGTAAAGCTGATTTTATTTTACAATTTAAAGATTTCAGTGAAAAGTATTCTCTTAAAAATTATAAAAAATTAGGTAATATTCAGGTTTGTAGCGGAACATATGTATCACTACTAGACTATTTTGTTTTAAATAAATCGGGTGGTCCTGGTAGTTTTATGGATAGTAACGGAGTAGTATTCTCTAATAGAAACAAGCAGGCAGTTTTTGAGGAGTATACAAAATGTAAAAATGGTACCGAACTATATATTCTACGAGAAGAACTAATCGATTTAAATATGTATCTCAAAAATAAATATGTATACGGAACATTTGCAGAACATTTTACAGAAGATGTAGAAAAAGAGTTTGACAAGGATAAGTTGATGTTAGCAAATGAGGCCATGGACTTAATAATAACAGCTTTAAAATTGTTAAACACTCAAATTGTTAAAGATAAAATTTTATCTAGAACGGGACTGTGTAATGGTAATGATAGTCAGTTGCTTTGTATATTTCCTTCTAAGTTTTATAATTCCGCTACAAATAAGAATTTTAAAGAATTACTTATTAGTTTAGATACATCATGTGTTGTATATAATAAACATAAACAGTCTCTAAAGTTTTCTTTAAAAACACTAGACCAGAAAGTATTACTAGATATCAATATACCATTCACCATTAATAAGAATGGAGCATGGTTCCATGATAGTAATTACAAGACTGAACCGTTCTATTATAAATCAGAACAGATGTATTTATATCACAACCAAAGAAGACCAAAGAAATCTGCTGAATTGGCTCCTTCTACAAATATGTATGTATCTATTTCACAATTATTTGATTAAACTATTTACATAAGATATTTCTTCACAAGATAAATTAAAATACTCAGCGATAGTTTCATTAGTAAAATTTACGTTAGGCAGTTTTGGTAGAAGATAGTATACTTTATCATTTCCAAATCCAGACCATTTTGCGGTTTTGAGGATATACTTAAATAATTTAGTGTTTAAATTATTAGTTAAATTTAAACCTTCTTCGTCGGTATTGACTGTCACGAAATATACTAGATCTGTACAACCTAATTTACCATCGTCATAAAACGGGATTGTATAACCAGATCTAGACCACATTACTTTCTTATTTTCTAAAAAGGATTGTTTAATTGACGAGTACCATGTTTGTTTATTGGTATGGAGAACTGGATACCTATGAGTTTCAGTTTTAGTTTTGCTTAATGTAGAATTTTCCTTCTTTATTAATACATTATGAGCTGTAACATAATCTTTATTTACAGTTAGTTTATCTCGTGTATTAAACATAACTTTTGAGTGAATAGATAAAGATATTTTGCTAAAATCATTCGGTAAGTAAAATAGTTTATTAATGTAGTGTTCTGTACCATTTATAATAGTCGAATTATTACTCACTGTTGTGTTTTTAATAACATACCACGATATTGTACTATTAATACCTTTAAAGTAGTGTTCTTGATTTGTATATAAAAATAATAGTAGTTTTTCCTGAAATACTTTTAAAATTTTACTACTTGGACTGGAGAAACTTGTTGGAGAAATCTGTATAAGAAGTCCGTCTGGAGTCAAAAAATCTTTAAAACTTTTGATAGTAAAATCAATCCATAGTTTGTGTGGCGTAACCCCTCTTTTAATTGTGTCTTGGAACGGAGGATTAACAAACAAGCAGTCGAACTTTTTGTTAACTTTTAATTTTAAAGAATCTCCAATATAAAAATTAAAATTGTAGAATTCTTTGGAGTGATGAATTTTAGAAATTAAAAATAAACTACAACATGTAGTAAAAACATTTAAGTGGTTTATATCAGCAAAGTATAATTTTCGTAACGTATCTTCTATGTTATACATCTGAACTAATCTTAAAAATAAAACAATAATGATGTTTCCTTTCCCACAGGCGTAGTCAAAAAATGTATTACATTTACTAATATTTGTCCATTTATAAGTATTAATGATACTGTTAATCAATTCTGTTGGGGTACTCACCTCTGCGTGTAGTAATTTATCCGCGTTAGATACATCATCGTTTGTTAAAATATTATTCTTTATGTTATTATGAAGTTTTTCGTATATTTCTGTATACTTATCTTTATCATCTATATTACTAATACGGATAAAATATTCTATAAAGCTATCCATTAATTACGTATTAATTATATTTTTAAGTAGTAAATGAAACAGGCAATTGTTATTTTTCCTAGTGATGAATCTTTAACATCAATAAACCTGACTGGATATGTTTTATTTATACAGTTTAGTCCGCTAAGTCCTGTAAATGTAGAAGTAAAACTTAGTGGTTTATCTCCTGGTAAACATGGATTTCACATTCATGAAAAAGGTATACCAAAGGGAACTAAGACAATAGATTGTAAAATATTGGGTGGTCATTTTAATCCATATTCTACAATTCATGGATCTTATTTATTGGGAACAACACGTCACGTTGGAGATCTAATCAATAACCTGTATGTAGACTCTTCGGGCGATGTTCATGTCACTTTTATAGATACATTAATATCATTATATCCGGGTAAAAATAATATAATAAATCGTAGCATTGTTATTCATAAAAAAGAAGACGATGAAGGTATCCCTGGACTTATAGCTTTACAAAGTGGAAAAACAATGAATAAAAAAGAATTAAAATCTCTTAAAACTGGCAACGCTGGAGATAGAATCGCGTGTGGAAACATTAAATTAATTTAAAAAATAAACAGAATTAGTAGTAATGTATTGCGATACTTTCCAAGACGACGTGTCTTTACATGGAGGTGTTCCAAAGATGTATAGTATTATAAAAATAAAGTTTTTAAAGATTGGGAAATTGCTCCATGGGAATTAAGGATATACAAAGATAGAAAATTTGGCGAAGGAAGTTGAGTATAGGTATATCTAGCAAAATGGAAAGAAACATACGTTGTCGCATAGGTTATGAAATCCACACAAAAAAATTATTTGTATCTTAGAGAATTTGATAACATGACAAAAATGCACCACCCTAATATTGTACAACTAGTTGGTTATGTCGAACATTCATTTATTATAGTTATGTAATATTTTCCAAATAAAGACGTTAGTAGCAATCAAAATTTAAATAAAAAACAAAAAATAGCTATTGCTTGTGATATTTTAAAAGGACTTAATTATATGCATAGAGATATTAAGCCTTCTAATATTATGTTAACTAATTCTCTCAAAATTGTCTGAGACAAATCACTTTGTAAGTTCTCACGATAAAGAATTAAATTTATTAGATAACGAGTCTGGACATACATCATATGTTGGTTCTCTTAGATATATGGCTCCAGAGGTAGAAAATACTCATTATACAACAAAAATTGATATTTATTCTACTGGAATACTTCTATATGAACTGTTTGAGGGAAAACTACACTTACGAGATACACCTTTAAGATTCTTTTGGACACCTAAAAAGTTTAAAGAATTAATTGCTCAAATGACAAATAAAAATCCAGATTGTAGACCTGCAGCTAAAGAATGTTTAATTTATTTTAATTAATTAAATATGTTGATTAAAGTATAATGGATATAAAAACCTATGATTGTTTATGTATAATCTCATCATTAATAGCATTAATATTATTACTCTTAATGACGAATAAATTTACATATTGTGGAGTGTTTATTATGGCTGCTATATTCTCAATATTGTGGAGAACATATAGATTTAATACTTGTTGTAGCCAAAATCATATTTTATTCTATTTAGATTTACTATTTGCTATATTAACTATATATTTTTGTTGTCAGTCTAAAGAAATATCTACGACAGCTCTTATTATTATTGTTACATTAATGATAATATCATGGATACTTAAAATTATGAATAATGTTTCGATGTGTAATATTGTTCATTGTTTAGCACATTACTTAACCATAGGATACTTATTTTATTGTTTCTTTACTCTATAGATAGACTGATATCAATTACTAAATATTTAGACATTAATTTAAGGGAATCTGTATATAATTATAATTGATAGCCAATAAACCATTCATCTTTAATTAAACAACTTAAGAGATTAATACATAATATATTAAATGAAAGCTATCAGTTTGTTTTCTGGTATGGGAGGTGACACTCTAGGAATGTAATACCAGAACGAATAGTATCCATTATACTTACACGTAGGAGTAATAAACCCCAAGGTTTTTATTATGTTTAAGTTGTGTGTCATTTTTTAAACTAACCAAATCGGCGGTGGCATAGGTAGGTCTTCTGGTGATGGGGACAAATTACCCTCTTCCATGAGTGAAATTTTAAGTTCTTCATTCTCAAAATCAGTGACTATTGGAGAAACGAGAGTTTTCATCCTTGACTTCTCTTGAGATTCTAGAACATATTCTTTCCAAAGAGCATCAAGAGTTAGCTGCGTAGAACGATCGAGAATCTCCATTCTTGTTCACGTTACTCTTTATATCCCAAGGGAACTCAAAATTCTTAGGGTATATAAAATATCGCAATTAAATGTAATCATCGGGATCACAATATTTATCATACACGAATGTTTTTAAATATTATCTAAATTCTTCTACCACAAATAACACATACATTCAGAGCCCATGATGGAAAAACTGGTCGACCAATAACTACTTGTTCACCGTGTGGAATTCCAGTTTCTTGAGATACACAATCGATATCATTCGAAAACTTACCATTAACAACAGGTGGATTTTTATCGAAACCGCAAAACACATAACCATCTACGATAGGTACACAAACTGGATGTTTATTTGACACTATTTGCTCAATAGGATGATTAATTATTCTGTGATTATTAAAATTATTAATCATATTATTGATAGCATTTTCTAAATTATAATTGTAATAGTATTCGTTATTAACATTGTGGTTAAAGGTGATAATATTGTCCGTTGTCATTATCAGTTGTCACGTGTATTAGTTAATACACTAATGTTTTTAATTATTTAACGATTTAATCGCACATTCTACAGATCATGCGAGCAGTGTGTCTACAATCGCATGTACAACTCAAACTCTGATCCATTGGAATTTTTTTAGAAACCCATTTTGTAGGAATACAAGGCTTATCAATTTGATGTTTATTACAACAATCACAATAATGTAGTTCTGTCAAAACTTCGAATATTTTTGTCTTATGGTCTTCGATATTTAATTTAGATATGAAAAAGTCTAGTCTTTCTGAATCACTATGTGACGAATATGTTATTTTTGTTTTTAAAAGTGTTTTAATAAGTGGTTCAAACTTGTCGATCCAATTGTCCATAATTACAAAAATGTTCACGTGGTCTTACAGACTCTTAAGAGTCGCGCCACTCATGCTATTTTTACTTTTGTTAAATTAGTAAAACTTCTTCGAATATACAACTGTCTTCCACCTTCCATACTTCTTTTCGCGCCGAACCTGCGCGGACATGTTGCGACCGAGGTTGTCATACTTGTCGCCGGGTAGTGGAACAGACGGGTGGATTTCTTCCTCAGTGTCGTCAGCCCACGAGTTCATCATGACGGGACTTGGCAGAGACATGTTGCGACCGAGGTTGTCATACTTGTCGCCGGGTAGTGGAATAGATGGGTGGATTTCTTCCGCAGTGTCGTCAACCCACGAGTTCATCATGACGGGACTTGGTAGAGACATGGTTATACTTTTATATTAGCTTAAATTTTTAAGTATATTAAAATATCGTAAATTATAAATGGGGTGGTGGACCTGTACCTATACAAGAATCTATAAGAGATGAAATCAGAGAAATTAAACATAGTAACGTGGAATTATATGATCAAATATCAAAACCACGAAATATTGTTCAATTGCCAGTAAAAGCATCAATCAACGATTGAGTATATTTTTCTTTTTTAAAAAGTTCATATATGTAAATGGTTATTCGTCTCGCATCAAGTTCATGATTATCATAAAGGAGATACAAATCTTTCTTTAGAGCATGATACTTAA
>JGI10211J34971_10001881_pt1 | contig 17258 bp, 11 predicted proteins | sample Etolagsediment_FD_34971 | JGI IMG/M metagenome (IMG submission 34971) | reverse complement strand
GCCGGCGTCACGGCTCAAGAAGATCCCTTTCGTCTCGCCGCCGCAGGCGACCACGTTGGGGTCTTCACCGGAAAACGAGATGACGTCGCCGAGGATCGTGTTGGGGCCGCGGCCGTCGAAGTCGACCTCCCGCGTCACGAGGGACCACGTGTCGCCAACGTCGCGCACACGAGCATCTTGGTGACCATCTTCTGATTCACGTCAGCTCGGTTGTGTACAGACACTGTCAGACTATCGAGCTACGCTGACACCGTCCAATCGCCGCCCGGACTGAAGACCTCCTTCTCTGTTCCGTGGCCATCGCTCTCTCCCCGGGTTGACGTGGTCGGACAGAACGCCCGTGGCCAGGGAGGCGAGGCCAATGTAGGCTGCACCACCCGACAGAGCAAGGAGTCCACGAGCGTTGCCCTCCGCCTGAAACGATTGCATCAGGCCGTTCTCGTGCGACGTTACGACAGATAGCAGAACGACCTGCGGATCTCGCAGACCATGGAACGACACACTGTGAACTGGACCGGCAATCGGACAAGCAGCCGCTGCTGCAGGACGGCATGTGCAGTGGCGTCGGTACTGGCCTCGATCGCGATCGGCGACGTCGACGGGGGACATGCTGCACTGCTGCAGGCCGCACGCAGCGACGAATTCGCGAAACTCGCCAAGCAGAAGCCAGGCGGCGGGGTCTTCGTGCTTGAGAGTCCATTCTCGGAGACGCCAGGCGCCACGGACCTGCTGGGAACCAGCACAGTCGGCGACGGACGATTGGCAGGCACGCCCTTGGCGGGAGGGGCGTTCGTGTCGCTGGACGTGGACTACGATGCACGAAGCCTGGCGTTCGCCTGGACCGAAGCCAAGCGAACGCTCCGCCAGGGGCCGATCCAATTCGTAACCCATTGGGACAAAGACAGCACGTTCCACATCTTCAGTGTCAATGCCGACGGCACGGCTTTGACTCAACTCACCGACGCAGAAATGCACCGTTTCGTGCTGTGGCTGGACACCAACTGCATGTTCTACGGAGCCTATCGCGAGACTGAGAAGCAACTTGCCGGCGAGCTTGTCACCCCCCTGATCGAGTAGCTGTGCTCGCCCGCAGAAGCACCGCCCCACAGGACTTGCACATCGCCCTCTCGCCGAGCACTGTACACAGACATGAAGACACAAACCACACGTCCTTACAGGCTCTTCGACCTATCGAGGTCGTGCCCGTCACTTCGTCTGGCTGTAGTGCGCCTCGACTTCCTCGGCGGCCAGAGCACGACTGTAGAGCCGCACGTCGTCTATGAACCCCCCAAAATGCGTGCCATGGCAGGATGGGTATTCCCAGTTCCCGATCATGACGGGGTATGGGTTGGGGTTCGGTTTGCCCAGTCGCTCACGTGTACCCACGAGTTTGCCGTCCAAGTAGAGCCTGCTCTCCGCGCCATCCCACGTGGCCACGACGTGCTGCCACCTGTTCAGCATCGGTGGCCCCGGGCTTGACACGCGGGGTTCCCACGCAACCCCCGGTTGGCCTACGTGGACAAAGAAAGAGATGCGGTTGCCTTCTCCGGGATTGTCGATGCGCAGGGCGTACTCGTCGTTCTTGGCAACGATGACCCGGGAGCTCCCCTCAATGTCCCGCGGGTAGATCCAAGCCTCGATCGAGATCGCATCACCCAGACTCACGCTCTTGGAGGCGGGGATCTTCACCTCGCTCCCCGGTGCTTCGAACGACAGCGCACGCCCCGTCCTCCGTCCCAACCGGCGCACACCGGTCGCCTGGCCACCATTGCCGCAGCCTGAAGAATCCACAATGCTGCCCCCCCGCTCCTCGTCGAACCTCCAGTGTGCCACCAGGCTGCGGTCGAGTGGTCCACCGATAGGAGGCGCGGTTCTGCAGCCACAACAGGCGATGGCGAGAAGCGCCAGCAGAAGACGACTCTTCACGGCTCCATCGGGAGCACGGGATACCTGGGATGTCTGTGGTGGGAGCCGGCAATCGGCGTCTGCATGACGATCCAGTGCTCCGTCCCACAAGTCCCGTCGCATATGCGTAGACCATCGGCGGAGCGGCTCGGCAGCCACGATAGCAGCAACATATGCCACGGGATTTGTGGGACGGAGCACTGGCATCTCATTGCTCTCCTTGACGATGCGGCGGTCAGACGTGCGGGTTCAGACCCGATCTGGGCCACGCAGGTTGTCCGCGAGTCGGCGCAAGGCCGGTTTCATGCTGTCGAGGCACTTGATGTAGACTTCCGAGCCTGCGCCCATCGGGTCGTAGATGTCGCCTTCCTGGTCGATGACCGAGAGTAGCGTGCATGTCTTGGCGCCGACCTCGGGGAACATGGCGCAGACCTGGCGCTGGTGTGAACGGGTCATGGTGATGATCCGGTCCGCCCAATCCACCAAGTCGCGCGACAACATCCGGCTGGCATGTCCCGGCGGCCCGACTCCGGCGGCGTGCAGTGCGAACTTCGCCTCCGCGGTGGCGGGGATACCATCGAAGGTCGCGACTCCCGACGACCTCACCTGTACGCCCTCGGTGCCGTCCCGGGCCAACAGATGTCGCAGATATGTCTCGGCCATCGGACTGCGACAGGTGTTGCCGGTGCAGACAAAGAGAATATTCATGCTGAAAAAACTCCGCGGGGGTCAATGGACTGCTGAACCTTGAAGATAGCGGCGCCCAGCCGTAGAACAAGCGTCTGCCGATCACTCCATCGGCAGTCCTACGATGTTGGCTGTCCGTGTCCTCGAAGCGCAACAGTATCTGCCACCATCGCTGCTTCTGCAGACTGCTGGGTGGCATTGCTCGGGAATCTACTGACAGTGGCACCGTCCCGCAAGTAGCGCCACCACGATACAGACCCACTGGGACACTGGGCGAATGCCGCACGTAGACGGAGTGTCCGTCACGATCACCTGTTCGCCGTTCGAGATCGAGACGTTGCGCGTGCGCTTGGACGTCGACGAGCCGCAGGCATCGGCGCAGGTTCCGCAAGCATTTGAACTTCGGGATGTAAGGGCTATTGTTAAGGGCTCTGCTGGGGGCTATATTGCGTCATGGGACGCAGAGAAGAGGAAAGAGATATTTCCTCTCGGTGTCCCTCAACAGTGAGCACGAGATAGATGACACCTCGAGGTTCCATCGCAATCCTCGGCGTCTGTCTGGCCCTCACGGTTTTCTTCACCTCCATCGTGCTGGAAACCCAGCAGGGCGAAAGCGCATCCCCGCGCGTTGTCCGCAGGGCTATTGACGCCTCCCCCATGTCCTTCAATGCTCCGGCCACTCCGTACCTTGGTGGAGCTCCCCTGGTTGCGCTGTCCACTGCGCCCGGTGCCGCGCAGAGCGATGCGGATGAGCTTGTGACGCGCGCCGCCGCGTTCTACGACGCAGGGAACAAGCACGGAGCGATCGAGTTGTGTCGCTCGGCCCTGAAGCGCGACCCCACAGATATGGACGCGAAGGCGCTACTGGGCTGCATCCTCTTCTCGGATCGGCAGTACGAGGAGGCAGAGCGATGCCTCTCCGAATGTGCGAAGGCGGATGCGGGCGGCAGTCCGCTGATCCGGGCTCGCCTTGGCGTGGCCCAGATGCGTCTGGGCAGGTACGAGCCGGCACTGGAGAACCTGCGCGGGGTTCTTCGCGAGCAACCGCGTGACGGCGCCCTGCATTTTGCCCTGGCATGCACGCACGCCAAACTGGGGGATCAGGAGCTGGCCCTGCAGCACCTGCGTGTTGCATCCGAGCTGCTGGGCGGTGCGTTGCTCCAGCACATCTCCGATCCGCAGCTGGACAGCCTGCGCGAATCCTGCGCCTTCCAGAAGATCGTCAGGCGGGCTGTGCGGGCGCATCAACATCGTGCCGCTTCCGCGTCGGAGGACGGGGAAACGTCCGGCTGATGAGTCTGATCCGAGTCCTCCCCGATTCTGTTGCCAACCGCATTGCTGCCGGTGAGGTCATCGAACGGCCGGCTTCGGTTGTGAAGGAACTGCTGGAGAACGCGATCGATGCCGGCGCCACACGTATATCCATAGCGATCACCCAAGGAGGGCGGAGTTCCATCCAAGTGACCGATGACGGATCCGGGATGGACCGCGACGACGCGTTGCTGTGCATCGAGGCCCACGCCACGAGCAAGATCCGCGAAGACGGTGACATCGAGAGGATCTCAACTCTTGGCTTCCGCGGGGAAGCACTGCCCAGCATCGCGTCGGTGAGCCGGTTCAACCTGCAGACACGGCAAGCCGACGATGTGGCAGGCACGGAGATCGTGGTCGACGGCGGCGTGTTGCGCGATGTCCGCGACTGCGGGTGCCCGCCCGGCAGCACGGTCCGTGTGCGCCAGCTTTTCTACAATATGCCCGCCCGGCGCAAGTTTCTGCGCACGAAGGCCACCGAGGAAGGACATGTCCAGGAGACCGTGTTGACGACGGCCTTGGGCAACCCGGGCATTGCGTTCGAACTGCGCGCTGACGGACGTGCGGCACTGCAAGTCGGAAGCACGGCCGACACGGGCACGCGGATCGGCATGTTGCTGGGGCGGGAGACGTTTTCGTCGATGTTGCCCGTGGACTATGCGGAAGAAGAGGTGCGCATCAGTGGCTTCGTCGCGCGACCCGGCTTGACCCGGTCGAGCCGCCGTGAGCAACGCTTGTTCGTAAACGGTCGCCCCGCGGAAGCCGCAACGCTCTTCAGTGCCATCCGCGACGCGTACCACACGCTGGTGATGCGCGGGCGTTACCCCGTAGCCGTTCTCTATCTCGAGCTGCCGCCGGACCTGGTCGACGTCAATGTCCATCCGGCCAAACGAGAGGTGCGTTTCCGGGATCCACGCTTTGTGGGGCAGGTTGCCGCGGCAGGCATCCGGCGGGCGCTGCAGAAACTGGCTTGGGACGCTCCCGCGATGGCGCCGCGGTACGTGCCGCCGGGAACGGGGGAACACGCCGTCCCTCACGTGACCACGCCGCCGGTGTCCGGCGTGTCTCCGGATGGCGCCCCTGCCCGGGCGCTGCCGTCGCCGGTGAGTGCGCCGGAGACGGAGGAGACCGGTACGCTATTCCCGCTCGACGACATGGGCCCGGATTGGAAGCTCCCACCCGCGCCGACAGGCGTTGGAACGGTTCGACCACCGGCAGTTGTTCCTCGGCATCCCGATATTCAGGGCGTGCCGGTGGTCGACTCGGACACATTCCGGTCGTTGCGTGTCGTCGGCGTGCTCAGGGATCTCTACCTGTTGGCCGAAGGACAGAACGGGTTGGTGCTGATCGATCAGCATGCCGCACACGAACGAATCCTGTTCGAGAAACTGCTGCAACTGGCCCGCGACAAAGACGGCACGCGTCAACCGCTGTTGCTGCCGGTGACTGTGGAGATGACGCCCAGCGAAGCGTCGGATCTCGGCAAGCATCTGGACCACTTCGATCAACTCGGGTTCTCCATCGAGTCGTTCGGTGGCAATACGTTTCTGGTGACGGCGCTGCCGGCCCATTTCCCGCATACTGATGTGGCGGCGCTCCTGCGCGACGTGCTCGACGACCTGCGCGACAGCCCCGGCGGCGTCCCGCGCCAGGACGAGGTCAGCATTGCGAAGGCCGCATGCCGTCACGCCGTAAAGGCGGAAGACCCGTTGGCACCCCGCGAGATAGAGCGCCTCCTGGCCGATCTTTCCAAGACCGAGATGCCCTATACGTGTCCCCATGGCCGGCCGGTGATGATCAACGTGTCCTTTGCGGAACTCGAGAAGCGCTTCGGTCGAAGGGCTTAAGCCGGCTCGTCCCACTCGATCTGGCAGAGGAGTCTCGCCAGCCGTTCGGCGCGGCCGGAGTTGATCTGGCGGAAAAAAGCCACGCGTCCCGCGAGGGATGCACGGAAGTCGGGATGCGCGTCACGGTTCTGCGAGGCCGGACCGTAGCGGATGCAGTTCGTTAGGATCGCTTTGAGTTGGTCGAAGTGCCGACGGCCGATGTTGGGGTGGGCGTTGAGCACGAGTCCGGCCAACGATTGACGGACGCCCGGGCGCATTTGCCGTGTCTTACGGTGGTTGATGGCAAAGCCCTCACCGTGGACGATCTGCCAGACAAGTCGGGCGAACCGTTCGCCACTGCGCGCGAAGTCCGCGTCGCCGGAGAACGCCAGGTCGTCAGCATACCGGGTGTAGTCGGCGGCGGCCGCACGGGCCGCGGACGCGAGACGGAGATCGAGCCGGAAACAGCAGAGATTGGCCAGTGCAGGGGATGTCGGCGCTCCTTGCGGCAGATGGGGCTGCGCATAGCGTCCTGTATCCGTGCGACCATGGCAGATGTCAGGCGGCGCGGTGTTGGTGCAGAGACCGGTCAGTAACCTGGCGATCCCCAGCGAGTAGCCTGCCATGCGAAAGACGCAATGCACGCGCGACGCGTGAACAGAAGCGAAGAAATCGCGGATGTCCAGATGAAGGACGAGCCGGCGACCGACGTGGGGACGGACGTAGTCCACAATCGAATGTCCGGCCCGGAACCCTCTCGCGGCGGGGTGGGCCGGAATGCGATCGAGAATGTGGTGGAGCAGGCGCCTTTGGACGGCCTTCAGCAGCGGTTTGGGCGCCTCGACCAGGCGCTGGCCGCCACGACGTTTGTCGGCCCACGTGTAAACGTAGTGTCGCTGACCACCTGGAGGACGGCTCCGTTCCCGTCCGTGGCAGTCCGCCAACCACTGCAACTCGTCCACCGTAACGCCCAGCAGCCTGGCAACGTCGGACTCGTTCTCCAACCGCGGCAGTTCCCAGGCATGTGAGGGAGTCATCACCTCATGGTGCCTGAACCAGACGCGCACCCGCGGGGCCCCGCCGCCGTCAACCGCCTGAAGAAACGCCGGATGGCATCCGATGATCTCCTGCAGCTGCCACGCCGACGGTGGATGATCGTGGTCCCTCACCAGCGACTCGACCACCTTCTGGTGCCACGCCCGCTTGCCGCCCAGGCAGACGGCGATCCGTTGCAGCATCCCTCCACGTTCCCAATCGCCTGCGAGCAAGGCGCTGGCCATGGCGGAGCACAGATGTTGGCGTCGACGTCGGCTGATCATGGCATCCCGGGTCGGAGATGGGCCGGCTCCCGCAACCTGTCCTGTGAAGCGCGAGCGGAGCTGCGTGGAGCGCAGTAATGCTCGCGCCCTGAGATGTCCTGCTGAGTCGTTCCCCCGGGGTAACCCCGGAGAGGCGTGGCGAGTCCCTGTGGAATCTCACCTCACCGGCTTGCGGAAACCGGCCCGGATGTGAATCTACCGTCCTGCACGCGGGGTGCAAGCCCCGCTGTCGACCCCCGTGCCACATCTCGCCCTCGCCGACGTGCATCAAGACTCATCCCGTGACGTCTGCGGAATCCGCGGCAGAGGGACTGAGTCTGACGACCGTTCCACGTGAAGACGCCGAGCGCAACATGCGCGTCATTGCGCTGTCGGGAGAACGGCTCTCGAAGTAGGACACGTCCGCAATGACGACAATCTTGCCCGGGATTGCCTTGCGGAAGCTGCTGATAAAGCGCTCGACCAACTGCACGCCGTCAACATACCGCCGCGCGCCCGCAACGCGGCCCCGTCCACCATCAACCTTCGTCCGGCAGCGCCTCGCCGTCCGGCGTGGGTCCGGCCAGGGATGGATCGAATGGACGGAAGCCAACCGCACAGGCAGGCGAGTCCACCGGCAGACTGAAATCGCGTGCGGCAGGATCGGCGAACCGGGGGTCGGCGATGATCGAGCCAGTGTCCCGGCCGCGCTTGCACCAGTCATCGAACGCCAGGCGTTCGAACCGGAATCCCCTGCCGCCGTCCTTCCAGTAGCAGTTGTTGCGCATGACCACGTTCATTTCCCGCCACCGGCCGCGCAGCAACACACCGCTGTTGAACACCACGATATTCCGTTCGAGCGTGAACGACACGTGGTCCTCTACGCGCGTGGCTTGGATCTGCTGAAGCCGTGAGTAGGCGAAAATGTTGTTGCGCAACACATTCTCCTTGCCATAGTGCTGATGAAACGCCCCTGTCTTTGTGTTGTAGACCAGGTTGTTCTCCATCAGTATCCCCGTGCTGCCTTCGTCGGTGTAAAGGCCCCACCCGCCGTAGGAATGGCAGTCCACGTCGTGGATGACGTTGTTCGACACCTCCGTGCCCTCGCTCGGCCCGAGTGTGTAGACCCCACCCATGTCGCTCAACTCACCACGCAGATGGTGCAGGTGGTTGAAGAGGATCTTGTTGTTCTTCGCCAGGCTCTCGCCGTAACCCCAGCGCCAGCCTACGGAGACGGCCGTGTAGTAAAGGTTGGCGATCTCGTTATGGAGCACTGAGTTGTCGGGGCTCTGGCCGATCCACATGCCGACCGCGCACGGGAAGATGAGTCCGAGCTCGGTCATGGTGCAGTTCTCGATCATACACTCGCCCGTGCGGTCGGCCGCGTCTTCAGGGATCGCAGCCGTCCCGATTCGAACGCCCCCCGCGCCCCCATCGCTAATAGTGCAACGACGCACTGCGCACCGACGGCATCCGGCCCTGAACCACACGGCGTAGCGTCCCGCGCCGCGAACCGTGCAGCGTTCGACCGTGATGTCCTCCGCATGGTCTGCCGTGATCACTGCGTCAATGGGTTCCGCTGCCTGCACCGGTCCGAAGCCCTGCGGCGGGGTCCGGTAGCCGGTGAAGCAGAACGCAAGACCGCGGAATGTCAGGTTCCGTATCTTGGCATCGCGGTCTCCGCGAATCCGGATCAGGTGCTCAGTCACCGGTGCGCACACGTCCACCGTTCCGATCTCCTCGCCAGGGCGTGGTTTGTACAGCAACACGCCGTCGCGGCCGAGGAACCACTCGCCCGGCTCGGCGAAAACCGGCCCCAGATTCTCCAGGTAGAACCGCGTGCCTTCCTTCAGCGGATTCCACGGTTTCATTCCCACGCCGTGAATCACGATCTCGTTTGAGTCCCGGTTGATCGACTCGATGAAACGACGCGTGTTGTCCCACTTGTGGAAGGCGACGATCTGAACGTCCACGACGTCGGCAGGAGACAGCTCGGAGAGCACGGAGAAGTCGTCCGCGTCGAGTGTGATGAACTGCCTTGCGTCTTTCGCAACACGGTCGTCCCCCTGATCGAGCACTTCCTCGCGGATGGCTTTGACTGTGACGAACCGACGCCCGCTGTCTGGGAAACGTGTGCGAGAGGCCCGCCGGCCGTCCACGAAGAGCTGCTCGAAGTACCACTTCCCTGCGGCGACGTCTGGGACGCTGGTCTGCCAAGTCCCGTTCTCGAGTCCGCGGAATCCGCAGATCGGTTTGGCGCCGGAGAATATCGGGGCTTCGCCGGGCGCAGACATGTAGGTCACGTTCGAGTCTTCAGGCCCGAACTCAACCGGTTCGGTCATCCGGTAGACGCCGCCGCGGATGACGACACGCACGTCGCCATCGACGACTCCGGCGTTGCGGAGTTCGCGGATTCTGTCCCGTGCATCCCGCAGTCCCGGCAACGGTCGCTCGCCCGTGCCGGGGTTGCCGCTGACACCGTCCGGGGAGACAAACAGTTCGGTGGTCATGGATGGTCTCCTTTCTTGTCGCCGACGTCCTATTCGTGGCAGGTGATGCTTCCGTCTCTCTTCGCGGGAAGTGGATTCCCTCTTGACGTTGGCCTGCCGTCAGATTCGGGTGCCCCGCTCTGCTGCAGTCACGGTCGACTCAGAACGCGCAGACCCCTGTAAGCGCTCTCGCCTTCCTGTCCTTGTCCCCCTCCGAAATCGGTCCACGTTCCGCTGATTGCCGTCTTGCCCAGGCGGACGGCGACCGGGTCACCGCTGAGCCCTTCGCGTGACTGGCTCTGGATGGTTCGCCACTTTCGACCGCGTCTCACCTGGAAGTAGACGTGAGCGTCATCCAGCAGGATGCGCACGGTAACCGGGCACTCGCGCTCGATGCCACCGCCGGTCAAGCACGTGCCGTCGCCGCCGAACAACTCGAAGTTCATGTCGATCAACCGTAGGTTCATTTTGGCCACACGCCCGTTTGCCCACACAAGCCCGATGCCAGGTCCCCACGTCTGGCCATGGTCGGTGCCGGGATCGATCTCCGCCTCCACCGCGCACACGTTCGCGGGTAACGCGTGTTCGGCCCCGGCGTGCACGTTGGCGGGGGCGGTCACACGCAGGGCATTCGCGACCACAGTCACCTCGGTCTTGGCCCTCTTCGACCCCGCGACTGTCCAGCCCTCCCCCAGAACCGGTGTCGTGAAGCCTTCGTTCCAGACTTCGACGAGAGAGGCAGCCACGTGGACAGGAGAGGCAACGTCGCGAGTCACTTCATCCAGCACCAGGAAGTAGCCGCAACCAGGATCGACTTCGATCGGCTCCTCTGGCTTCCACAACGCCTCCTGCTGGAACCCCTCGATCGGCGGAGCGTAGAGCGCGGCTCGACTGGCGTCCAGGCCAAGTGATTGCCAGTCGACCGTGAGCGTGACCTCGCACGGCTCGGGTGCCCAGCTCGCCAGCGCAACAAGGCTGCGCGTTGCCTTGTGGTAGACAGTGGCCAACACATCCTCCCGATCAGTGCGGACCGGGGTGTCCGGCACCGTGAACGGGATGAACTCTGTGCCTTGGATACCGAACTCGTCCCACGCCTTCCAGATGGGACGCGGATCGCCCGACCAGCCCCAACGCCGCACCTCGCCGAAGACCAGCCCGCGCCAGGGGTTCGGGTTCTGCAGCATCTCGCCCATCAGACCGAAGGGCAGACCGGACATCTCGACAAGCCAGTAATCCCACGCGGCCCGGTCGCAATGGAATCCCTCGCCGATCCAGAGCCGGTCCAGGTAGGGGAGCAGTTCCATGTAAATGGTGAGGTTGTTGGCATACCCGGCGTGCCCGTTGAAGTGGTTCCACGTGTGTAAGTCGATCAGTCGGCCGGGTCGCCGGTCGAGGATACGCCGTGCGCGCCGCAGGCTGCGCGCGTCCAACGCCGTGTCGTCGATGTAGACACCGTCAATGTCGATACGGTCACACATCCAGCGGAGACCTTCGAGATAGAAGTTGTTCCAGCGCGAGTCGGGCGTGGTGATGACCGAGAGGTCCCACTCGGCGCCAGGCCGGCGAATGTGATCGACCCACGCGGGGATAAACTCCGTGCCCAAGTTCTCGGTCAGCCAGGGATGGGGGCCGTTCTTGTGGATGAGGGTGCGGGCCTCCGGTCCGGGGCCGGGAAATATGACCTCCCCGTTCATGCTGTGCAGGGCGTGCAGTTCCGGCATGTTCTGGGTGATCTCTCGCGTCGTGTAGTACACACGCACGCTCACGCCCTTCTCATGGCCGCTCTTCACCAGGGCCTCCAACTCGGGCATGCTGTCATCGGCATAGGGGTAGTTGATATAGGGCGCGGCCGTATTGGCCTGGTGCACGTTGAGCACGTTGGCGCTCGACGACGGATCCATGCTCGCCAGGACGCTCTCGAGGTGGCCCACCTTGCGGGACGGGTGGGGGTGCAGGAAGCGCACGGTCCACTGTTTCTCCGTGTCCAGCGGACGGAACGGCGTCAGGTAGAGTTCGGTCACGAACGTGAGCGTATCACCCGCCTTCATCGTCCGCGGGCCGCTGAAGGCTCGCACGGGGACGACTCCGTCGGCAGCCGCGCCGATCTCGATGCCGCCACGCCCGGCGTTGCCCCAGGAGAACGGCAGCGTCAACGGGTGGAAGTGGTAGTAGATATTGACCAGGGGACGAACAAACGCCTCGTCCTTGAAGCGGAGCATCATCCCCGCATTGAGATCTCCCATCCAGAAACAGTCCTGCCGCTTCGCTACGTCCCACGTCCATGATACCGGTTCCCTCGGTCGCCGTCCCCCACGCTGGTTGAGCCCCATGAAGTAGGCAGCGGCCGGTTCGGCCCAGGGGATCTCGAGGCGGATGTCTTCCAACGCCAGATCGTGCGTGACCCGCAACGTGATACGTACCTCTCCGGAACCGGTGTAATCGAGACGTCCCGATATCTCCAGACGCGCATCATCGGCCTCACACTCCGCGTCCCAACGCGCCTCGAGGTCGTCCCGTTCGAGCTGGCCGAAGCGGCTGACCCAATCCAGACTGCCGGTCTTCGTCTCCGCAACAAAAGCAAAAGGCGCTGCCAGCACGGGTCGACCCGAGTCGAGAACGCGTGTATTCGCGGCATTGAAGAAGCTCGTAAGGGCCGCAGGCAACCCGTTCTCACCCAGAGCCAGTTCGCGCCCCAACACGCGCACAGTTCGTCCATCCGTCTCGACAGCCGTGTACGGCGCCGTGAGCGTCGGGTCGTCACCCACGGTCGAGTCCAGCCAACGCAGACGGGAGAGGTTCCCGGCCGTGCCGTCGCCGTGGTCGTCCGCCGGTTCCCCGTCGACACGGAGTTCAATGTCCACGTGCCCGATGACTTCCACCCCGTCACGCAACACGATCCGACCGTGGTAATCCCCCGCGGCCGAGCGGGGCACGTCCACGCCGAACCACAGCATTTGTACCGTCCCTGCTCGTAAGGGAACCGACTTGACGAAGGGTCTGCCGTCGTTACCGATGCCGCCAAGGCTGATACAGCGCGCGGCGCTCGAGGAGATGACCGCGTCTTCGCTGCGCAGATCGGAGAACTCCACGGACAGAGGTCCGGCGTCGTGATCCGGAACAACCCCGACCTGGAACACGAAGAACTCCCCCGGACGCGCTGTCCCGGCAAGTGAGGCTTTACCGGTCTCCGCCCGCCGCGGCACGGGGTCCACTCTGCGTATCGGTACGTCCCGCGGAGCCGTGAAGAGACGAGGTGCAGATTCCGCTTCCAGCATGAGTACCATCCCTGCACACACGGACGCGAGATGCCACTGAGACTTGCGTCTTCGCATCGAGCGACTTCCCGGTCGTTCCGCCTCGCGAAACAACCGCGTTACAGAATTCCGGGAGGCGGAGCCCGTTCTCGGGCTGTTCGAGCCGCCGTCGGAGACTATGCGTCGTCACCGTTGTCGTCGGGCCAGTAATCCTGCTGGCGGGTGACACCGAGGACGCTCTGCCACAGTTGGCTATGGGGGTTGATCTTCCGTCGTTCGCGCGTGGCCAGGGAGATTGGCACATGAACGAAGTGACCGTGCCAGTGGCCTACGACCATGTTGGTGCGTCCGGTCATTGCCGCATGAACGGCGTTCTCGGCAAGGTGAAGACAGAATACCGCATCCGTTCCGTGGGCCGGGACGCTGCGGACGAGGTAACTTGGGTCGAAGTACTTGATGGCGTGCTCGACCTTCCGCTTCTTCAGGTAATCGCCGATCGCCTGCTTGAGGAACAACCCGATGTCACTGTGCAGGACGTTGCCCGAGGCGTCTTTCGCGCGCTTTCCCTGCTCGAACAAGTGTTGGCCTGCGCCTTCCGCAACGACGATCACGGCATGCTGTTTCTCCTTGAGTCGTTTCTCGAGCGCGGGCAGGAACCCTTTCTCACCCTCGAGCTCGACCGGGACCTCCGGGACAAGGCAGAAGTTGACGACGCTGTTGGCCAGAGACGCATAGGCGGCGATGAAGCCGGAATCCCGCCCCATCAGACGCACGAGACCGATGCCGTTGTAGGCGTCTTTGGCCTCCTGATGCGCGCTGCTGATGACGGGCGCGGCAGCGTAGACCGCCGTCTCGAACCCGAACGTACGTTCCATGAACCCCAGATCGTTGTCGATCGTCTTGGGCACACCGATGACGCCGATGGGCAGTTTCTTGTCGGCAATACACTCCGCGATATCGCGCGCGCCCCGCATCGTGCCATCGCCGCCGATCGCGAACAGGACGTCGATCTTCTGGCGATGGAGAGTGCGGACAATCTCCTCGGTGTCCTGCTGGCCCCTGGAGGACCCAAGGATGGAGCCGCCGTTCTCGTGAATGGTGTCGACCACGTCGGGATCGAGTTGCATGGGCGTGTGTTCGTAGCTCGGGATAAGCCCCCGGTACCCGTAGCGGATGCCGACGATGTCGGTTACACCGTAGGACAGGTAGAGGGTATTGACAATGGACTTGATGACGTCGTTCAGTCCGGGACACAGTCCCCCGCAGGTCACCACGGCCGCGCGCGTCCAGGCGGGATCATAGAGGACCCTTGCCCGGGGACCAGCCATCTCGAACTGCGGCAAGCTCTTCCCTGCTGCCAGTATGGCCTCGATCGCGCCGGTGTCGGCGAAGTAGGACACGCCCATACCGTCGGCCACAAAGTCGACATGGTTCAGCGGGGAATCCAAAGTAGGCGTCCCGATCTGCTGGATGCCAAAATCCAGCTTGACAATCTCCTGCCAGGCGGCGAGTTCGTTTGCGTTCATTGCTGCAGCCCCTCCAGGCTTATCGTCTGTGTGATCCGGTCAGGTGGCGAAAGCCACGTCCAGAACGGATGCGGCGTCCGTGACTTGGACAACGGTCAATTTACTCCGTATCTCTTCGGGGATATCCTCCAAGTCGCTGCTGTTCTGGGCCGGGATGATAACGGTCGTCAGCTTTGCTCGGGCCGCCGCCAGCAGCTTCTCCTTGAGTCCGCCTATGGGTAGCACACGTCCCCGCAGCGAGATCTCGCCGGTCATGGCGAGCCCGGGGCGCACCGGCCGGTCGGTCGCCAGCGACGCAAGAGCGCAGGCGATGGCAATGCCGGCCGACGGCCCGTCTTTGGGGGTCGCACCGGCCGGGACATGGATGTGGAAGTCCTGTTCCGAGAACCGTTTGTCGTCCACACCAAGGGCTTCATGTCGACTGCGGACGTAGCTCAGCGCGATCTGCGCGCTCTCCTTCATGACGTCGCCGAGAGAACCGGTGAGCGTGAGCTTCCCCGTGCCGGGCAACGCGTTCACCTCGATCTGGAGTGTCTCGCCACCGGCAGACGTCCACGCCAGCCCTGTCGCGATGCCTACTCCGGGTGTCTTCGGAGGCAGATCGGGGAAGACCTTCCGGGGGCCCAGATAGTCCGCGAGCTCCGCAACACCGATACTGGCGCGCACGGCCGGGTCGGCGTCGCCTTCGACAATACGCCGGGCATGCTTGCGACATACACGACCAATCTCGCGCTCGAGATTACGCACGCCGGCTTCCATCGTGTACTGACTCACGATGCCGTCGACGGCCGTGGGTTTGATGGCCAGCTGGCTCTTCGAGAGGCCGTTTGTTTCGAGCTGCCGCGGGATCAGGAAGCGGCGGGCGATGTGGCGTTTGTCCAGGCGAGTGTAGCCGGGGATGCGGATCACTTCCATGCGATCAAGGAGCGCTGGCGGAATCGGGTCCAGCAGGTTCGCGGTAGTGATGAACATGACCCGTGACAAATCGAAGGACACTTCGAGGTAATGGTCCGAGAATGCGTTGTTCTGTTGTGGATCGAGCACCTCCAGCAGGGCGCTTCCCGGGTCGCCGCGGAAGTCCGTCCCGAGCTTGTCGATCTCGTCAAGCATGAAAACCGGATTCGCTGTCTTGGCTTTCCGGATGCCCTGTAGAATCCGTCCCGGCAACGCGCTTACATAGGTTCTGCGGTGTCCGCGAATCTCCGCTTCGTCGCGGATGCCGCCGAGCGAAATCCGCACGAACTCACGCCCCATCGCGCGGGCGATGGACTGCCCCAGTGACGTCTTGCCCACGCCCGGCGGACCGACAAAACACAGTACGGGACTGTTCCCGTCAGTCTTCAGCTGCATCACCGCCAGATGTTCGAGGATGCGGTCTTTGACCAGGTCCAAGTCATAGTGGTCCGCGTCGAGAATTCGGCGTGCCTTACGGATGTCCAGCCTGTCCTCAGTGCAGGTCTGCCACGGCATGTCCAGCAGCCACTCGACATACGTGCGGGAAACGTTGTAGTCAGCGGCAGCGGGGTGCATACGGCGAAGACGGTCCAGCTCGCGCTCGGCCGCCTCGCGTGCCTCTTTGGGCAGGTCGGCATCTGCCATCTTCTGGCGCAGCTCGGCGATGTCCGGTGTGTCCGGCTCTTCCCCCAGCTGTTCCTGGATGGCGCGCAACTGCTCGCGGAGGAGTTGCTCGCGCTGGTGTTCGGCGAACGCGGTGTTCACCTTGGCCTGAATCTCGTTCCCGAGCCGGAGTACGTTCAGTTCCCGCGCCATGGCATCGTTCACGATCGAGAGACGGACCTGCACATCCTCGGCCGCAAGCACCTGCAGCTTCTCCTCGTAAGCCAACCCGATGGTGTCCGCGATCAGATCGGCCAGGCGTCCGTAGTCGTAGATATTGAGCAACGCCACGCGTAACTCGTCGGGCAGATGCGGCGACAGGCCGATGATCTCGTTGAACATGATCTGCGCGTTCCGGGCAACGGCTTCCGCCTCGACCGTGTCGGTGCCCGTGTCTTCCATCTCCGAAATGCGGACGCACGGGGAGGGTTCAGCCGTGATCACCTCGTCGATCCGTACGCGCCGGATGCCGCGCGTCAGAACACGGACCGTTTCGTCCGGGAAACGGATCATCTTGACGATGCGCCCGACGCAGCCCACGGGGAACGGTTCCACCATGTGCCCGTCCGGCTCCTCGGTGGCGGCTGCGGGCACGAATACGACAAGTCGGTCACCGGCCGTCACATCTTCGGTCAAGGAGATGTATCCCGAGTCCCGGATAGCAAGGGACGACATCGTATACGGAAACAGGACAGTGCCTTCCAGCGGCAGGAGCGGCAGCACGTCGGGTACATCGACGGCCACGAGCCCCTGTTCCGTGTCTTCGGGCGGCGCTGTCGCAGGTGGGGAATCGGAAGAGTGGGATTCGTCTGTCATGAGCTTTCAGGGATAGTGGCCCGCTAACGCGAGCGTATGCGGGGGGCCGTGATAGTGCAGAAGCGCAGCCTGTACTATATCAGCTCGCGTAGAAACGTCTGCCGACTTGGATGGATACAGGCCAGAGCAAGAGCAACAGGATGGCGATCCACATCCCGAGGCGTTCGCCGGAAAGAAGCAGGTAAGCAGCCTGCCAAGGCATCAGTCCTCGGATGAACACGCCGATAGCGCGCTGAGTCTCTTCCCCCGAAACGGTGCGCCGGCTCAGGTCCGCGGCCGGCCTGACCACAGACGCGACCGCGACCGCCCCGCACGCCAGCCCGAGGAGGGCCGGCAAGAGCGAGAGCTGTTGCCCGAGCAACAGGGCAAGTGTCACAAGCATGGTCGTCCCTCCCATGCACAGCGGGGGAAGAAGCGGTTCCGGGCCGAACCGTTGCTCGCGCGTCTCGTCTTCGGCTATCCACGTCACGGCGGCGATGTAAGCCGTCAGGCCGACCCCCGCCACGAATGCCGAGGAGAACCAACCGAC
>JGI10211J34971_10001880_pt1 | contig 17259 bp, 14 predicted proteins | sample Etolagsediment_FD_34971 | JGI IMG/M metagenome (IMG submission 34971) | reverse complement strand
AGTATAGCCGAATTATTATTAAATGCGACTAAGTTGCACAAATAGAAAAGTGTATGAATTTCAAACATGATTCTGTAGATTTTATAGCACGGAGTGAGAAGAAGGAGAGAACATAGATTTTAGTATACCATCACATACAATTTAGCGATAGGGGTATCGATATTTAGTGCCAGATACAACCGAACGAAACAAGGCCGTTCGGTCGAAGATAGAGTCAAATAACGCTATTAGTGACAGCCACAGCCTGTGCCGCAACTTTCGCCTTCTGCTTTTGCAGGTGTCGGTGTAGAAGCTGCTGCTCCACCTGTACTACATGCACTCACACCTGGAGGTGTAGTCGGTTGTACACCTGAATTATCTGCACCACCTTCTGCATTGACTTTGTCTATAAACACAAGAAGATTCGACGCCGCTTCCTGATAGCGTTTAGCTGTTTCAGAATCTGGCATATGGTAAGTGACTGGCATACCCGTATCTCCACCTACTCTAATCGCTGGCTCTATAGGAATACGAGCGATCACTTCTGTGTCATACTCTTTGGCTACTGGCACGGTTGTACCCATACCAAAGATGTCAGACTCTGTGTCACATGAAGGACAGATAAATCCACTCATATTTTCAATGATACCTGCAGTTGGAATGTGCAGTTTTTGGAACATACTTAATGAACGTCTACTGTCATCAAGAGAAACCTCTTGTGGTGTCGTGACCGTGATACCGGCAGTAACAGGTACAGATTGAGCCAATGAAAGCTGCGCATCACCTGTTCCTGGAGGCATATCTATCACAAGTACATCCAATTCAGACCAAAGGATGTCTCTTAAGAATTGTTCGATCGCCTTCATGATCATAGAACCTCTCCAGATAAGAGCACTTCCTGGTTCCATCAATGAACCCATAGACATGATTTCAACCCCATATGCTTTTAAAGGCTGTACTTTATTCCCTTGAATTTCCGGCTTTTGATCTTGAACACCCATCATACGAGGAATGTTTGGTCCATAGATATCTGCATCAAGAAGACCTACTTTTTTACCCTGCATTGCCATCGCTACAGCAAGGTTTACTGAAGTCGTTGATTTACCTACTCCACCTTTACCAGAACTTACCATCACAAAGTTTTTAACATGAGGAGCAATGTTTTTACCACTGACTGAGTTAGACATTTGTTTTGGTGCCTCTGGCGCAGTGATATTGATGTTTACATCTGTAAACCCAAGTTTATTGAGTTCCGTTGTTGCTTCACTTCTAAGTTGTGCCTTGACTTCATCTGCTGATGAGGTAATGTCTATAGTTAAACCTATCGTTTTCCCATTTATAAGGATATCTTTTACAAAACCAAATGCTACGATATCTTTTGTAAATCCCGGATATGTAACATTTTTCAATGCTTCTAATACATTTTCTTGTGTCATAGTTTTTATTCCTAACGTAATTTTTTGTTCGTAATTTATATAGAAGTTATACCACCTAAATCTTAAATTAGATTTAAAAATCGTGCTAACTTTACAAATAAGACTTATTTTATCTGATTAAAGAATTGCTAAAGCATTCTGTAAGTATAATACGTTACCATTTGATACACACTATACTTAGTATAGAACTATAGGGGTGAACTTGTCGAACACTACTTTGATACTTTTAGGAGCAGGTAACTCCTCCAGATTTAAGAGCACTATGAAAAAGCAATGGCTTTATACTGGGGATACCCCTTTATGGTTGCATGTTGCGGAACACTTTGAGAAAAGTGCATCTTTTGATCAGGTCATTATAGTGTCTACACAAGATGAGATACATCTTATGAAGCATTTTGCTTCCTATAACTATGTCGCAGGTGGAGCGAGTAGACAGGCTTCACTTAGCAATGCGCTACAGAAAGTCACTTCGGAGTATGTACTCGTAAGTGATATCGCAAGGTGTTGTGTGCCTTCAGACATGATAAGACGTATCATGGATTCTAAAGAGAAAGGCTCTTGCATCGTACCTGTACTTCCTGTTATAGACACACTTTATCTTGATCAGTCACCTATAGACAGAAACAAAGTAAAGATTATTCAAACCCCTCAACTTTCCAGTACAAAAATGCTCAAAAAAGCACTGCTCACGGACACTGTATTTACAGATGACAGTTCTGCTATTGCTTCGTTGGGAGAAACAGTACATTTTATGGAAGGCTCTGAGAGTGCACACAAACTCACAACCCTAGAAGATCTTAAAAAACTCACTTGTCTTAAAGCACCATCATCTAAAACACTGACAGGTTTTGGCATAGATATACATCCTTTTGAAAAAAATAAGGAGATGTATTTATGTGGTGTCAAAATCGATGTTGATTACGGTTTTAAAGCACACAGTGATGGAGACGTTGCCATTCATGCACTGATAGATGCGATTTTGGGCGCTGCGGGTATGGGTGACATCGGTGAACTTTACCCAGATACAGAAGAAACCTATGCCGGAGCAGATTCTAAAATACTTCTTGCAGATACGGTAAAAAGGATCGAATCTTTTGGATACACACTCGGCAATGTAGATCTTACTATCATGGCTGAGGCACCCAAACTATTGCCATACAAAGAGTCTATGCGAAGCACGCTTGCATCGATTCTTGGCATTAGAAAGAATTTTGTAAACATTAAAGCTACAACAGCTGAAAAACTTGGCTTTGTAGGACGAAAAGAAGGTGTGACGGTTCACGCTGTAGCAAACTTAACTTATTTAAATTGGAAAAATATATGAAAATAATTATTATAGAAAATGAACTTTATTTGGCGCAAAGTATCGCCTCTAAACTGCATGAAAATGGCTACGAGACAGAGATATACAGCTCTATCAAAGAAGCGATGAACAGTCAAGGTGATGTATATCTGCTTTCAACCAATTTACCCGGTCAGAATACTTCACCACTTATCAAACAGTTTAAAGATAAAATTATTATTTTGATGGTGAACTATATTAACAATGACACGGTTGGCGAACCTTTGAAACTGGGCGCGAACGACTATATCGTAAAACCATTTATGCTAGAAGACTTGCTACGTAAAATCGAGCACTATAAAGAGTATCAGTCACTCAAAAAGCAAACCTCTTTATACCAAGAGTATATGCAAAATCTGCTGTATGATATAGAAACAAACTTTGATATTAGTGCAGTCACAACACCCCTTGTTATAGAGACCAACTACCAAAGACTGGTTGATAAGATCGTTTTTGAACATGCAACACAAACAAACACTCTGCTTACTTTTATACCCCTAAGTGACAAAAAATGGAAAGAGAAGATAGAAAAAAGCAGCCCCAGTACACTGCTTTATATTACTGAAATTCATCAGCTTAAAAAGATAGACAGAGAAGCCTTGTTTGAGATGCTAAACGAATATGACTTCATCTTATGCAGCACAGCAAATATAGAGTCTGATTTTCAGACCATTACACTCAATACTGACTCCAAACTTTATGACCAAAATGAAATCTTGACTATTGATGATTATGTCAAGTTCATAGTGAACAGTTTTCAGTACAAGTTTCCAGATACAGAACTCTCTAAAAAGTTAGGAATTTCAAGAAAAAGCTTATGGGAAAAAAGGAAAAAATATGGTCTCTTCAAAAAGAAATAAATCACTTTACATAGATACAGAGGCTCTCTCTACTTTAGCATTAGTCAAAGCAGGACTTATCTCGCCTGTTGAAAAACTGATGAGTAAAAAAGAGTCCCAAATGGTCGATGAAACTAAAATGTATAAAGGTGTACCTTTTCCTTTTTCTTTTATACTTGCCCCGCAAGGTAAAAAAAATCATCAAACCCTACTAAATTTACAAAAAGGTGAGGTCATCTCACTTATCAATGCAGGGGAAGAAGTCGGTGAACTCGTCGTAGATGAGACCTTTGAAGTAGACCCTCAACAGCGCTTACATAACATTTATGGTACGTCAGATAAAACACACCCTGGAGTTCGAAATACAACAGCAAGACTAGGTAAGATAGCTGTATCGGGAGAGTATACTGTAACTTACCCGCTTATAGAAGACAATATGAAACGTATAAAGAACATGATCAAAAAGACTGGTGCAAAATACATATCATCTATGATGCTAGCAGCAAACCCTTTAAACCGTGCACATGAAAGAATGATACGTGAGGCTATTAGTAACTCAGATCTTCTTGTAATCTTTTTGCGTAAACCTTTTACGACTCAAGGTCTTCGTTATGATATACGCCATAATGCACTCAATACTTTTGTGGATAACTTTCTACCACACAATAAAGTACTTATCATTCCTTTTGAAAATACCTATATTTTCGCAGGCTGCAATGAACTTATCCTTGATGCACTATTGGCGAAAAACTATGGATGTAGCCAATTGGTCATCGGTAAAAATCATGGTGGTCTGGGTTTATATTATGATAAAAATCGTTTAAGTTCTGTCTTTGATCGTTTTCAAGATATCAATATTGACATTAAAACGCTAGATGAATTTGTCTATTGTGATACATGTAAAACCCTTGTCAGCACACAAACATGTCCTCATGGGCAACACCATCATGTCCACTATGATTCAGTGTCTATTATGAAACTCATACAGACTGGTCTCATTCCTCCCTCCATTTTAGTGAGAAAAGAAGTTTCAGCCAATATATTGGCTGCGCTTTTCCCTGAAAGATTTAAGAACCTGCAGGAGATATACTATTCTTTAATGCCAGGATCTGGACTATTGGAACAGCATAGTGAAGAGCAATTTTATCTCAAACTGATCGAACTTTACCAGACCTCATCACTTACTTAAAACAAGGCATCTTATGACAATTCAAAAACTTTTTTTAACCTTCGGCGGTGCAGGATTGAGTCCTAAAGCACCTGGTACGGTAGGTACACTCGCGTCTCTTCCTGTAGGCATAGTACTACTCTACTACTTTGGCATGGAAACACTTTTTATGCTTACGCTTGCTATTACCATCATAGGTATCTTTGAAGTAAACAAATATGAACAAGCCACAGGCATCCATGACCATCAGCAAATCGTCATAGATGAAGCAGCAGGTATGTGGCTGAGTCTTATGATAGCTTATGAAACAGCTACCACTATGAACTATCCTTATGCCGAACTCTTGGCTATCGTGTTCAGTTTTGCTGCATTTCGACTTTTTGACATTTGGAAACCCTCCACTATAGGCTGGATAGACAGAGAGCTTAAAGGTGGTCTTGGTGTCATGCTCGATGATGTACTTGCAGGAATTGCAGGTGGATTTTTAAGTGCGGTAGTACTTATGGCGATAGATAAACTTCTTTAAAGATCTTTCGCCTATCATTATTTTTTCTCAAAAATTTCTTTTAAGCATCGATCAGATGCTTTAATATACGCTTAATGATCTTTTCGTAAGATTTTAATTCCTCTGCTTCTAATGCCTTTCCTGAACGAAACTTTTTATGGTATTTTTCCAAAGACTTTCTTGAGGTATCGTCTAACCATTTCTCTTTAAAAGTCTGATCCATCTCTATATCGAAGACTTCTCTGGTTGCATGTGATATTTGTGCTACTTTCATCGTATGGTACATGGCACGCCCGAGTAGAATATACGGAAAATTTCTATTTTCCATTGGTCCCATCTCCAAGTAACGCTTACCCATGGTTTGTCCTAAAACTTTTACTTCTGAGAGTTCATTAAAACCAAAGTATGCTCCTGTTCCACCAATCAATGCCCCAATAGCTCCACCCAAAAGCAGTGTATGCCCAGCCAAGAGTAAGTCAACCCCTGCACCGGTCACTGCTCCAGAAGTCACACCAGTAATGATAAGTTCTTTACGGGTCAATCCAAATACAGATGCTGTCTCTTCAGAAAATAGATCCATGCCTTCAAACCTAAAAACTTTTTCTTCTTTTTTGAGATGACCATGGTTCCAAACCTCTTCTATACTCTTCTGCGTACTCATTTCTAAGTCTCGTAAACGGTCTTTATACTTACTCTCTATCTTTTTTTTCTCTATTTCACTGGCCTCTTGACTATAAAAATAGAGTTTTTCGACCATACTCACAGAATCATACACCATTCTCGTCACCATTGATGCACTTCGTTCAAGCATTTGATCTTTATACTGTTGAAGTAGTTTTATCGATGCTTTGACAGGTGCTATCCACTCTTCTTTAAGCTGCGCCATACTCTCCAAAATATTCATATGTTCTTCAATACTTGCTTGCATAGGATTAAACGTACGTACCATTTTAAAATAGTGTTCTAGTGCCTTCTTCCACTCTTTACTGTAGTCAGTTTCATCAATATGGTTGATAAGTGCCATGGAAGGCTGACCTGTCCAGCGAAGTATTTCCATTTCAGTTTCATACTCTTCCCCGTAAGGTTGTGAACCATCTACTACATAAATGATACCTGCACCCTCCATAATGGGCTCAAGCAGTTCTATCTCATCGCTAAAACGTTCATCCTCTTTATGCGTATCTATAAATGCCTGTACCACTTCATACTTTTTATTTGCTGGTACATCATGTTTTTCAAGCCATGCAAGTACCCTTCGTGCTCTTTGAAAACCAGGCGTGTCAAACAGTTCATACAAAACCTTTCCATCAACACTTAAAGGAAAAGAACGTTTTTTCATGGTGGTTCCAGGTGTATCAGATATCTGTACAGAATCATCAAGTGCCAAAGCCGAAACTATGGAACTTTTGCCTTTATTGGGGTGCCCTACTACGGCAAAACGAGGATGCTCAAAAGCATTTTTTCTATGCCCCTTCATTTAGAACCTCCCCCACTCAGTGATTGAACGCTACGTCTTTTTAACCACACTTTACTGTTATCCAATAATGAGAGTTTATTTTCCCAGACATCTATCTCTTTTTCATTTGTTTCATAATGATTTTCCGCCGTACCTATAGGCATGACTACAACTTTATCTACCTTTTTCGTCAATTCGATGACATAATCTACAAAATCCATAGTTGGTGGCTCCCATGCTTTAACCAATAAAAGTACTTCACCCTGACTTTTTGAGATCACTTCAAAGTCTTCTTCCAACGTGTTTATCCCACCTACCTCAAAATATTCGGGCGTAATAATTTGCATACTATCTGCCAATACTAAAAGCGTATTATAAGGAATGGACCATCCTTGTATGCCATCATAAGAGGCATCCAGTCTACTTACAGTTTGACTATAATGCTTCTCATTGGCTACAAATATACTCTCTCTTGTTTTTCCGTGTGTAGAGATAATGGGCTCATTGATCTCTCTAAGCAATTTCATTGACCCTTTTACTGCTAAAAGTGATTTTTTGAGTGCCAACCTGAATCCAAAAGAGGCGAGTAAAAACATTAAAACACGTAACAAAATAGCGTAAAAAAGTGTGGCAAAAGCTAGGAATTTCCACCACTCTCCGAGCTTTGAAGCTTGCGAAATCATCTTTTCATCTAACTTCTCTCCGAGTCTAAAATATTGGCTTTGTTCTATGAGTTCCAAAGAAGGTACCGCAGAAGGCACGATATCTCTCCATGGCAATGCAACAGCATGTAAAAATTCATGCAATGCGTTAGGATTGATATCTAATGTCGTACTCCATGCAAAAGCAATATCTTTAGTCACAACCACCCCCAATAAAGAGAACAGTAAACCAAGTGAAAAAAACAACACAATGATTTGTGAACGTCTGATGACAACCCAGTTTGCAAGTAAGGGATTTATTTTTAATGTTTTGATATTTTCTTCTATTGTATCAGGTAAAAGACCTAATATTTTTTCCATCCAAAAAGCAGGTGACAAGTGGACTAAAACACTCTGTGAGTTAGCAGCTCTAAGCATTGCAAGCAGTGTAATTAGCATCGTAAAGAGAGGAAAAAAAATAACCACAGTTATAAAATAGATAACATTTACCGGTTCATGTCCATTATACGAAAGTAACCCTACGCCAGCCAATACACCTAAAATAAATGCCATAACCACAAGTGCAAATGTCACCCGGTACAAATAAGAAGAAAAAGTTTCGCTTAAAAGTGGTTGTTGCAATCTGTGTTTATGCTCGTTTACCCATGACATCAGTTGTTCAATGGGTTTATTTTTTAACATCACATGGGTTAACCCAAAGGCACGATTTTCATCAGGCGTAGAAGGATTGATCTTCAATAGCTCATAAAGGTTTACATAGGACTTTATATTCATTAGTTAGATAACACTACTATTGATCTTCTGGTGTTTTATAAATGATATTTCTAAGCTTCTTTCTATAGGCTTCATGATCATAATCCTCTATACGAGAAACACCCTCTTCAAATGCAGTTTTCGCTACCGCCGAAGCAACCCAAATCAATACTTCTTTATTGAAAGGTAGAGGGATGATATGTTCTTTCCCGTAACTAATGTTTTCATTGTGGTATGCAGCCTTTACATAATAGGGTACAGGTTCTTTTGCTAAAGCTGCTAATGCTTCTGCCGCTGCCATTTTCATGCCTTCAGTGATCTTTTTGGCATGGACATCCAATGCCCCCCTAAATATAAATGGAAACCCTAGTACATTGTTGATCTGATTTGGATAGTCGGAACGTCCAGTCCCTACAATAGCATCATCACGTACCTCTCTTACCTCAGATGGTAAAATTTCCGGTGTAGGGTTTGCCAAAGCAAAAATAATAGGCTCAGGTGCCATTTTTCTTACCATCTCTTTTGTTAATGCACCTGCAACACTCAACCCCAAAAACATATCTGCATTCTCTATCACATCATCCAATGTCTTGGCTTCTGTCTCTATAGCAAAAGGCATTTTATACTCATTTAGATCTGTTCTACTGGTTGTGAGTACACCCTTACTGTCACACATAATGATATTTTTAACACCTAGACTTCGATACATATTGGCGCATGAAATCCCTGCAGCACCAGCCCCATTGACTACAATTTTTATCTCTTCAACTTTTTTACCGGTCAATTCAAGTACATTCATTAGTCCTGCAGTTGTGATAATAGCGGTCCCATGTTGGTCATCATGAAAAACAGGAATATCCAATGCTTCTTGTAACTGTTTCTCTATCTCAAAACATTGAGGGGCTTTAATATCTTCAAGGTTGATCCCACCAAAAGTTGGAGCAATAGCTTTACATGTAGTCACAATCTCATCTATCGTATGTACATCTAATTCTATATCAAAAGCATCGACATTTGCAAATTTCTTAAAAAGTACAGACTTTCCTTCCATCACCGGTTTTGATGCAAGGGGACCAATGTTACCAAGTCCAAGCACTGCTGTACCATCAGAGATGACTGCAACTAAATTAGATCGATTGGTATATTCAAAAGAAAGATTTTCATCCCTTGCAATTTCAAGACATGGTATTGCAACTCCCGGAGTGTAAGCAAGTGAAAGTTCGTGTTGTGAGTCACAAGGCTTTGTAAGATCTATTGCTATCTTACCTTGTTTATGATATCTTAATACTTCTTCTTTGGTTATTTCACTCATTTCTTTCCTTGCAATTATAATATAAAATATTATACTGCAAGTATGATAAGGGTAACTCTAATTATGCAGGGAAATACTCTTCAATAATTTGAGGAAAAAGTTTCATTGTTTTTCTGGCCTTGTCAATTTTAGGCTGAAATACTTCTACAGAGTTTGGAAATTTTGTCATACATTCTGTATAAATAGCAATTTTTTCTTCCATATGTACTTCCAATGCATCCAGTACGGATTGCATATTTTTTTTACTGGTTGCGAACTTCATAAGTAACTCAAACATGCGTTTACGTGGGTGAATAGCCATAGAATCCCCTGCTGCAAGAGCAATATCTTTAATATCCCATCTTGAAATATAAATACCACTTACATGTGGAGCAATGAGTTTCGCATAGAGTGCTTCTGTATATGAAGGATAATCTTTAAGATCTACCTCTTCATCAGCAGCACATTGTCCATCAGGACCGAATGCCGGTTTTCCATTAAAATTTTGTGCACTTATATTTTCAAATTCTTTTCTTAAATCGCCTATATCTCTCATTTTTTTTCTCCTATCAGTAATGGAATCTCATCCACATCAATTTTTGCATTAAACCATCTGTTGGCTATCCACATCATTTTTGTAACAAAAATAATGTGATCATCCAAAAACTCTGGTCTTTCATAGAGTGCTTTTACTTCATCATCCAGACAATATCCTTTGACTTTACCATCCATCACTTCTATAAAGTCTACACGTCCTTCTCTTTGGGCAGCACTATTTAGACTTTCACAATACTGTATAGCCTTTGCCCCAAACTCTTTTTCTATCATCATTTGCGTTACTTTTGACGCTCCCACATTGGTCATCGTAAAATCAAAATGCGCATCTGTAATATTCAGTGCAATAGCCGTTGCATTAATACCATTTTGCTTCATAATCTTATTAAAGTATTTTCTCATATAGCCTGTTTGTGCATTATGCCCAAGAATGGTACAAAGACCCGTATCCGGTTTGATCTGATGTGGCTGCATTAATCTTCTTCCCCTCTCATACATATCGCATTGTCATGCAAGAACATTGCTTCTTCTTCCTCTACCATACAACGAGGACAAGTCTGTTCACCACCCGTATAGGTAAAGTGATTTCCACATTCATTACAGCGTTTGATGTTGAATGTAGCAAGTGTTCTTTGGGTAGGTTCAAAAAATTCTTTGATTTCAAATCCACTTTGTAACTGTATCGCATCAGGTTCACAGACATCATGACATAAACGACACTTTACACAAAGCATGGCATCAAAATGTATCAACGAAAACTTACTGTTAGACGAAAGTGCTCCTGTTGGACAAATACGATAACATATCTGACAATTTGTGCAACTGTCATCCACAAATTTTTGAGAAGTAAAACTCACTTCCTCCTCAGGAAGCACTTCAAAAATATTCGGTACATTTTCACGTTTTAGTGTTGTAAAAAGTATCTTTCGTTTATTTGGCAGATTTTTGTCTTTTATCTTAGCAATGACAGAAGCATCGATCTCAAAATGTTGTAGTTCATCTTCATCTACTGCATCATCAAAGGCTTTTTTATGTTTTACAACACCTTCAAGTGATGCATTTCCTAAAAAAGACCGTCTTGAAGTGACTTCATCTTCACTTTGATGTTCATTCTCTTTTTTAGCTTCTTTTGATTCAATATGATTTGTAGTGAGTTGTTTTTTAGAAAAACTGGACAAGATAAAATTTGCTTCGTCTATACGACTTTCAATATGCTCAAAAAGCAAAGAGTTCTCATCATAAGAACTCATGTCTATCGTGATCGTCTCATCACTTGCCAAAGCCAAAGAGATCAAATGTTCTACGCTCAATACTGAAATACAAGGTACGTTAATCTTCGCTGAGATCAACCTTACTTTAGATTCTAAAAAAGTAAAGAAAAACTCTGTGGTAGAAAAATCCGAAAGTGCAAAAGCTTCCGTTGGACATACACCCACACAAGCTGCTGCTTCTACACCTGTAGCCGTAGAGAAGCTTGGAAGATTCTCTACCAAACTTATAGAATCCGGACAAATATCTACACATTTGGTACACTGGGAAAATTTACTTGTTGCTCTAACACACGCACTCACATCAAAATGTAAACCCATAAACTACGCTTCATCCCCACAATGTGTTGATAATTTTTCTGTGACGTATTCAAAATCACTCAATAAAAATTCTAACGCAAGTTCAGAGCCATCATGATACAGAGGTGTACGTGATTCACGCTTTGCATTAATTAGAAATAGTGGTGCCCATTCTAAAAGATGTTCTTTTAAAAATGCACGTTGTACTTGAAGCAATTCACAAATACCGTCTTTGTCATTCGCTGCTAAGGCTTTTTGTAGTGCCACACATAACATATACATAAACTCCAACTCTACCCCGATATGATCTGCACTGACTACCCTTGCAGTATCTAATTCAACACGAAAATCCAAGTCATTATAAAGTTCAACAATAGGGTTATCTCCTCCACTCTCTATCATTTGATCATCTCTTGTATAAAAACTCTCATACGGTACCAGATGCATCAAAAAGAGATTTGTAAAATCAACGTTATAATATTGTTCTATCAGTTCAGCACGTGTATGCTCCTTACGCTTAGACCAGTCCCGATAGTTAGGAAAAAAAGATAAAAGTCCCTCATCTTTCTCAATGTTTTCTAAAAATGCTTCATCCACTTCTACTAGCATCAATCTTGAGATCAAAGCATAAATTGCTATACGGTTTTCTATCTCTTGTTTCATTACATCCATGTTATCTACATCTGCTTTCATATTTAAATATTTTGGCACTATACCACTTTCAAGATAAATAAGTAATAAGAAAATTAATTATCTGGGAAATTGTATGATGTGGACATTCCCAAGCATACTTGGGAATGTATCAATAAGAACAAACTTACTTGATATTTACCGAATATGCTTTATCAGATAAAGGCACAGCCGGACGTTTAATATGTTGTGGACGTCTAAGTGTATCTGTACTGTCAAGAGGACGTGTTAAGTCATCTCTCCATGCTTGATAGACTTTCATGTTGTTCTCATAGTTCACATAAATATCACCAATCACATCATCTTTACCTGCAAGTTCCATAGTCACTTTTTGGTGCCATGCATGGTTACCTGCAATTGGATCCGGATGTGATGGAGCCACAGCATTCTGCCATGACCCTGAAAGACCATCCCACCAAATGTTATCAAGGTCTCTGTTATACTCTTTAAATTGCCAAGACTCTTTATTTTCTTCCATACCCTCTACGATACCTTGCGTTGGCTTAAGTGTACCCTCTTTACCATCCATAGTAAGATCATAAAGTGGTGCACCTGTACCCATTACTCCAAGCTTATGTGCAAACCCTGGAATATCAACTGCATTTTTAAGTTTCCATCTACCTGCGTGGTGTGAACAAGCTAGTACACCTGGCATTGTTGATTCAGTCGGTACAGCCATCGCAATAAAATAACCTGATTCAAGACCAGAAACTGTATCTTGAATCGTTACTTTCACTGCATCACCTCTTTTAATCCCAAGTCTCTTTGCATCTTCCGTATAGACCCAAACTGGGTTATGGTTTTGTGAGATCTCATTAAGGTGTTTAGAGTTCACAGAACGTGTATGAATATTATATGGCAATCTAAATATAGTATTGAGTGCAAAATCATTCTCTTTTTGCATAAAGTCGTGGTGAACCTGACTGACAACATGTGTCATTTTCACTCTGTCTTCTTTCGTTGTTGGGTAGATAGGTATAGCATACTCTGGCCATTTCCACTCTTTAAACCATTCACAATAAAAGTCAAGTTTTTTAGTCAATGTATGGAAACCTTGAACCAATTCACCATCTACTTCTACACCGATCGCAGTTTCTTTACCATGACTGTCTGTAGCCATAATAACACCAAACTCATCTTTTCTTACATTCTCTTCTTCATACTCATGTCCATGAGAGATATACGTTGAACCCACTTTCTTCAGTGGTCTTTCTTGTGGTTTAAAGATATTATCTTCTTCTAACCATGTCCCTCTGTCTCTCATCATCTCATAGTTTGGATACTTAGAGTCAGGGTATGCTGCTCTTGCTGCTTTTTTAAGGTTAGGAAGCTTGTCAAAAGCTGCCTGGTACCATTCAGGAATCGTTACAGCTCTAGTTGGATCTTCTTTTGAAGCCCAGTACTTTCTTACACCTAAACTTCCGTCTGGATCTACATAATGTACCATAATATTTGCCCAGAATTCTACTTCTTCCCAAACTTCACCCAGACCCGCTTTAATGTGCGCTTCAAGTGTAGCTCTTGTTGGATCTTTTGGCTTCCAACCCATTTTTTCCAAGGCAACTCTAAGTGCCGGATTACGGAAAGAAAGCCATCTTTTTGGTTCTGTTGCTTCTGAGTGTTGGTCATGTCTTTCACCTGCAAGTCCCACAGGAAGAATAAAGTCACAATACCAGTTTGTCTCTGACCATGTTGGTGAGAGGTTAAATGACATTTCGATCTTGTCTTCTCTTTTCAGTGCTTCGATCCATCTAAATCCATCTGGATTGATCCAAACTGGGTTATACATACGAGGAATCCATACAGCCAATTTTTCAGGTACTTTAAGTCCCTTACTGTTCCACTTATTTCTCCATGCGTCATCCATAAGAAGGTGAGGCATGATATGACTCATCTCATATGAACTGAGAGGATACTCTGGTGGCCATGCAATCTCATTCCATACATCTACTTTTGGCGGTCTTTCTCCTGCTTGTGCAGCAGCATCACCTTTACCATTGACTGAAATAACATGCCAGTGGTGAAGTCCTACACCACCTTTATCTCCAGCCATAGCACCACGAAGTACAAATGGTAAGAATGCCGATCTAGCGATCATCCATCCACCTTTGTGACCTATCGGTCCTGCTCTCCAAATATAAGTTGCAACTCTTGCACCCGCATCAATGAACATATCATAAAGTTTTTCTACAATACGTTTTTCGATACGACACTCTTCGGCAACAAAATCAAGCGTATACGGGCTATACATTTCAGAAATCATTCCAATGAATTCTTCATACGTATCACCTTCAGGTATCGACTTGATATACCCTTTTTCAAGAAGTACATTCAAGTATTCTCTGTCTTTCATTAGATGATCCCAGTTGACCCAATTTTTCACAAAATTGTGGTTTACCAAATCTTCACCATTGATACCTTTTTCATTGAGGATTCTGTTTGCAAGATAGAGATAAAGTGCTGTCTCTGTTCCTGGCCAACAAGGTACCCAAAGGTCTGCCATACCAGCAGAGTTAGAGAGTCTTGGATCCATAACAACCAGTTTTGCACCTTTTTTACGTGCTTCAGCAATACGACCTGCTGCCTGTTGGAAATAGTGCCCGGCATCTGCGGCATGAGAAGATTGAAGGAATATCAACTTCGCATTAGACCAATCCGGCGAGTTTCTATCATCGTTGGACCACTGAATTGTACCTTGTCTAGCACCTGCAGAACAGATGTTTGTATGAGAATCATACCCGTCAAGACCCATTGAGTGAGGTACACGGTGACCAAAACCATTTTCATTTGGACGACCAACATGGTACATGATAGACTTTTTAGAGATCTCATCACCCACTTTGAGCGTATCGTGCATTTTTTGCCCGATCTCTTTCATCGCTTCATCCCACGTTGTTCTTACCCATTTACCTTCACCTCTTTTAGAACCTGGTGCTCTTTTAAGTGGGAAAGGGATTCTATCTGGATCGTACATTTGTGACTGAGTTGCATACCCTTTAGCACAGTTTCTACCACGGCTTCCTGAGTGAAGTGGATTACCCATATATTTACGTACTGCAAGTTGTCCACCTGCCTTATAGGTAGAAAGGTCAACCCATGCAGTTAGACCACATGATGCTTCACAGTTTGAACATGATGTAGGAACGAGCATGTATTCAGTTGCTTTGATCCCATCAGGGTTGTCTTCACTCTGAACACCATGTCTACTCGTACCACCTCTTTTCCAATCTTGACCGCTTAACTCAGTAAAACTATCCCACTCTTCAAGTGGCGGATAAAATGAAAGTGTTTTAGGTGTGGGGGTAAACTTTGTTTCTGCCATTGCTGGCGTATCAGCTACCGTTTTAAATACACCTGCAGCAAGTGTTGCACCTGCTACAGAGTAAGCTGTACCTTTAAGGAAACTTCTTCTACCTTCGATAAAATTTTTATCTTCTGTATTCATTGATTTTGTCATAGATATCTTCTCCTTAACTTAATGGTAGCAATTGTGGGATCTTAAGCCATACATCTTTTACTAAGAATAACCCTACCAATGCTAAAATAGCTGCAAATCTAAGCAGCGTTGTATTTTCTGATTTTATATAACTCATTCCTAAGAAAAATGGAATAATAAATCCAAGTGTCATACCAAACCAGAACTCAACATTATATGCCCCACCTGAGTGTACATATGCCAAAGTTGCCTCTGCTTCTGAAGATTTGAATGAGAAGAAGTACTCACCCATATACATCATGAAACTAAAGAAAACTGCCATAGCAAGTATCATTGCTAAATCTTTTCTCGCTTCTTTGCTCCAAGAGCCTGATACAAAAATAAGTGCTGCTGAACCAGCCATAAGTGCTGCCCACATCATTTGCATGACTTCAGTAGGTGCTTGCCATAATTCTCTTGCACTTGACTGTGCCATAATGATCGCTGTGTATGTTGTTACAGGTATCGCCAAAAACACTAGGAATGGCATAATCTTTTCATACACAGGTGAATTTCTTCTTGCCAATGCTGTTACCTTACACTTTTTACCACCAAGTCCTGGGAATGCATCTGCAACACCGATCACCATCAGTATCGTAATGAGACCAAGGAAAAGTGATGCCAACCATGCTCCAACAGTAATAGACGAAGTCCAGTGTGGATGCGTGAAGATATGTATCATTCTATATGGCTGATGTAAATCAATCAGTGTAAAAAATAAAAATACGTTCAATGCGATGAATGCAATTACAGGCATGATCCATCTTAAGTTAGGCATATCATCTTTTTTATGTCTATACAATAAATATGCTGCAATAAATACAACACCTGTACCGATACTTTTTGCCCACATATTTACAGTAATAATGCTACCCCAAACAATACCTTGGATTGGCACATCCAGCGTAACAACTGCTTGTGTTGCGTTAATTGTACTTTCTACCATCTTAGTGACCTCCCTCTTGCTCATGTGATTCAGCATCTGTTGCTGATTCTAGTAAACTTGCATTATCTGTTGGTCCATGATGTCCAGCAAAAGGCGCTAAGAATCTATCAAGAATCCCATGGTTTTTATCACCAACATGTTCTAGGTGAGTAATATCATTGAAAAGGTTGAATCCTTCAATTCTCTGATGTGCAAGTGGATTAAGTGTTGCATTACCGCCACCAACATAATAGTGTAATGGAGAAGTATGTTTCTCTGGTTTACGTACCTGAACAGCACCTTTGTGCTCCATGATATAAAGTGAAATATGACTCTTATCATCTTCAACATCACCAAAGATATTTGCTTCAACGGGACAAGCAACCACACATGCTGGCATCATACCACTTTCGATACGGTGTGCACAGTAAGTACATTTGTCTGCTGTGTTTGTTTCAGGATCCATATAGATTGCACCATAAGGACATGCCATCATACAACCCGCACAACCAATACATCTGTCACTGTCGATATTAACAATACCATTTTCCAAATAATGCAACGCAGATACTGGACAAATACGCTCACATGGTGCGTTTTCACAGTGGTTACAAC